>Ga0302323_100001399_pt1 | contig 19547 bp, 11 predicted proteins | sample Fen_T0_3_FD_201950 | JGI IMG/M metagenome (GOLD analysis project Ga0302323, IMG submission 201950) | Peat permafrost microbial communities from Stordalen Mire near Abisko, Sweden - Fen_T0_3 | ecosystem: Environmental > Terrestrial > Soil > Wetlands > Permafrost | place: Sweden: Abisko... | reverse complement strand
GCCTTGCGCGGGCCAACAACCTGTCGCGGTTGCCGGTGTGGGAAAAGCGCGAGGGCCGCCGCCGCATCGCGGGGATGGTGGATGTGACCGGCCTGCTGTTTCGCGAGGCGCTGGATTTGAGCCGGCCGGCGGGCGAATTCATGCTGCCCGCCCTGTTCATTGATGAAGATGTGCGGCTGGAAATCGCGCTGCGCCGGATGCAGCGCGCCGGGCAGCGGCTGGCAATTGTGCTGACGCGTGATCGGCAGGAGGCCGGCGTGGTGGCGCTGGAGGATATTTTGAAGCTGATGTTTGGGGAGGTGAAACTGTGAACTGGGAGAATCTTATCCTCGCCGTGCTGCAAATCCTCGCCGTGCTGTTGCTGGTGGCGATGAACGGCATTTTTGTCGCCGCCGAACTGGCGTTCGTCCGCATCCGCGAGACACAGCTTGGCGCGCTGGCCGGGCGGGGCAACCGCCGCGCCCGCAAGGCGCAGCACATCGTGGCGCACATTGATGCCTACATCGGGGCCACGCAGTTCGGCATCACGCTGGCCAGCATGGCGTTGGGCGTGCTGGTGGAACCCGTTTTCCGGGCGCTGCTGGACCCGGTTTTTCCGCTGTTTCACATCACCGCCGAATCCACGCAAAGCACCATCGCCATCGGCGTCGGCTTTTTCGTGAACTGTTTCCTGCTCATCATCGCCGGCGAACTGGTGCCCAAGGCGATTGCCATTCGCCAGACGCTGGATACGGCCCTGCGGCTCGCCGGGCCGCTGGACTGGTTTTACCGGATCTCGTTTCCTTTCATCTGGGTGCTGCACCGCTCGTCGCAACTCGTGATGCGCTGGCTGGGTTTTGAACACGGGGAACGGCACGACAGCCATTCCGAGGAGGAACTTCGGCTGGTGCTGGCGGCCGCCCAAGGCACGGCCGACCGGCGGGATTTGATCCTGAACGCGCTCGATTTGCGTTATCGCACCGCGCGCGAGGTCATGCAGCCGCGGCACGAGATTGTGGTGTTCGATGCCGCCGCCTCCATCGCGGAATGCCTGGCCCTCGCCGAAAAAACGCGGTACTCGCGCTTCCCGGTCTGCACGGACGGCGATCCGGACAAGACGCTGGGGGTTGTTCATATCAAGGATCTTTACGCCCTGCGGGGTCGCGCGCACACGGCGGCGGAACTGCTGCCGACCGCGCGCCGGTTGATTTTTGTCCCCGAAACCGCCCGGCTGGACAAGCTGCTCCGGCGCTTTCTGGACCGCAAACTGCATTTTGCATTTGTCGTGGACGAATACGGCGGCACCGTGGGCGTGGTGACCCTGGAAAACACGATCGAAGCGCTGGTGGGCCAGATTCAGGACGAGTTTGACACCGAGAAATCCGAGCTGCAGCGCCTCGGGGAAAACCTCTGGGAAGTCGCCGGCACCCTCACCCTGCATGATTTGGAAAAAGTCACCGGCAGCGTGCCGCACGATGAAAACACCACCACCGCCAGCGGGTGGGTCACGGAGAAACTCGGTGGCTTCCCGCGCGTCAATGACGTCGTGAGCGTCAATAATTTTGAGCTGCGCGTGGAAGAAATGGACGGACCGCGCGTGGTCAAGCTCAAGGTGACACGGCACGTCTGACCGCCGCCAAAAATCACCACCTGGCGCCGCGCAGGGCAAACACCGTGGTGACCAGCGCGAGAACGACATCGAGGCTGACCGCCGCCCGGAGTCCGGCGGTCCCGGCACCCACGGCGAACAGCACCAGCAGACCCAGCCACACCAGCAGCGGCGCATAGTCCGGGGCGCTCTGGCTGCCGGGCTGTTTGCGGATGAGCGCGGGCGAGGCAAAGGCCAGGATGAGGCCGGTCACAAACGCCCAGGCGAGAAAATTCAGCGGCGAAGCCCCGTACCAGTCGAAGATCAGTTTGGTCGGCTGCCAGAACCAGAGGTGGCGTGTCTCGCCGGCGAACGGCTCCAGCGCCAGATCAAAGCCGACCGTCAGCGCGGTGGTCAAACCGATGAGCCAGTAGCCGTAGGTCTTCACCTTGCGCCATGGCCGCAGCCCCAGCCGGGCCACGCCCCGGGCGCTGAACACCGCCGCGATCCACAGGAACGGCATCAGCCAGCCGACGCTTTGGAAAATCAGCGGCGCCGCGTTTTCGCCCAGGACGAAGGGCCCGAAGGGCAGGGCGGTCCGGGCGCTCAAGCCATGCGCCAGACTGCCGAAGCCGGCAGTGATGGCGGCCGCCAGCAGCACATTTTGCAGCGGCAACTGGCGCGTGAGCGCCACGATGCCGGACCCGGCGGCCAGCACGAAGATCAGGCCATCGATGGGGACGGCCGCGCGGGGCCACACCATTTCGGCGGCGATGGCCGCGCCGAAGGCGGCCAGCAGCGACCAGTGCAGCAGGTTTAGGCCGGGATTGGCGGCGGGCGTGGTTCTGGCTTGGTTTGACACGCGCGCAGGGTGCCCGGTTTTGGACGGGCAGGCAAAACCGAAAATGTCCGAAAAGGCCTGGCGAGCCGGCCATGTTTTTGCCTTGTTTGCGGGCGCGAAATTTGTTCTGCTCGCAGCCATGACGTTTGACGAAATTGGCGGGTTGATCAAGGCGTGTGCGGAACAAATGAATTTACGCTACGGCAGCGTGGTGTTTGACGAGATTGCGGTGGTGTCGCTCGGGGAGAACCGGGCGCGCGTGCTGTATTACACCGGACCGCGCAACGATGATTTTCTGCAAAATTTTGTGCGCGACCTCGGTTCGCTGCGGCAGGAACTGGTTGGCGGTCGTTACGGTCCGGGTGACTTTGAATTTGCCCGCAACGGTGTCGGCACCAGCATCGAGGCGTTTCTGGTTCTTGGCTCCGGCTATTATCTGCTCTGCAACAACACGCGCGAATCCATGGACACCATCACGAAGAACCCGCGCTGGCTGGCTGCGCAGGTGCCGTTCGCCGAGTTTGCGGAAAAAGTCCGGGCCAAGCCGCTGGTGGGCACCTCGGACAGCCGTTTTTTCACCAAGCAGCAGTAGGGTGGCGGAAATGAATTAGGGTGGCAATCCAGCTGGCTCGTTATAGAGGCCTTTGGCCAGTCTCAGCGCGGGGAATAGTGTGCAAAGTGAAGAACCTCTTTCTGAAAATGCGTTATGAAAAAGAGAACCCATCAGTTGGACGAGCCGGGGCAGCAGTTGTTTTGGAAGATCACGCTCACAGTTCTTTGCGTGGTCGTCGGTGCGTTTGTCGCGCATTATCTCTTCAGACTATTTTGAACAAAGACATGCCAACGCGGCCATTCGCTACTGGCAACGCGAGCTGGCCGATCCAGTTCCGCGGTCGCGGGTGGCGCCTCTTGCTCTGGCGTAACTGGGTTCTGTCGTCCGGCCGACTATGCGCATGATGGCAACAGCCCGGCAACCTGAATCTGCCCAGGGGCGTGCATGCATTACACCCTAGCCAATCCTGTTAGGCCTCTGTCGCCATGCGGGCATTCCTGAAGAACTTGTTTTCACCAAAGGTTCAGGTCTTTAATCCTGACCACTCCTTTCTCGTTAGCGGTGTCACGAGGTGGCGGTTATGCCGTTTCGTGGCCAAACTTCCCGGTGTCGCCTTTACCCGGAAGCCGCGCTTGCTTGGATCGGGTGCTTCCGCATGCCGAGTTTCGATTTCATGACCTGATGTTTCAGGTCGATGACGGTGGAGACATATGTGGCGATGGACTTTGGATTACTCCGAAAGATGGACTTCCGCATCCGGTCGAGTTGCGGGAGATTCGCGAGCATGTGGAGAGATTGCTTCTGCCGACATGAGCACGATGCCCAACCAGTCGCAGGAAGCAACTGCCATCGGCCCTGACCGTTCCGCTCAATCAATCAAGGCGTCGTCGCCGACCTTGAAATGCTTTTGGCCCCCGGCTCCGGGCGGTTTCCTTACCGCGCCCTGGTGATGTGGATTTCGGGACGGTATTGGATGCGAACGAGCAGGTTGCCACGGCCGCCGCGCGGCTTGGGCAGGCCTTCGCTGGGGAGGGTGATGATTTCGCCGCGCGCCACGCCGCGGGGGATGACCAATCGCAGGCGCACCCCGGCAGCCCCGGCGACGGTTTCCAGGCCGCCCTGGGCGGCGCGTTGGGAACTGATCCGCAAATCGCAGCGCAAATCGGAGCCGCGCACCTTGAACCGGAAGTCCGCCCCGGCCTGAACGCGCACGACCACCACGCCGCCGACGGTTCGCGCCACGCGAAAGCGCGTGCCCGGCGCGGTCTCCGGCGGCACCGCCAGTTCATACGTCTCCGGGCCGGCAGGATTGGCCGGATCGTTCAAATGCACCTTCAGCGTTGTGCCGCGCAGAAAATCATCAATCTTCAGATGCACGTCCTGCGCCAGGTTCGCCGGTTTAGTCGCGCTGCGGGTGGGGCGCGCGGATTTTTCCGGTTCCTCCGGGGCGTCGTCGTAGGCCTGACGGCGGTCGGGATCGCTCAAGACTTCATAGGCGGCGTTGAGCGCCTGCGTTCGCGCCATGGCGTCGGGCGAGCCGGGATTCACGTCGGGGTGATGCTGTTTGGCGAGCAGGCGATAGGCGGCGCGAATTTGTGCCGCAGTGCAGCGCCGGTGCAGGCCGAGCGTGGCGTAATGATCTGGAGCGGAATTTGACAACGCCGGGAGCTTACCGGCCCGCCCGCGCAGTGACAATTCAGGAAACGAGAGCGAAGGGATGAATGACGATCGCTCCGACCGGCATAACCTTACGCTCAAAGCCTGGCCGCTCGGCTGCGGGCAGGCGTCTCCGCCAAAACCTCGCCCAAACTTAAACAGCCTCGCTGCGCGCGGCTACAGTATTTCTGCAGACGCTCCAATGGCTTCGGTTTGCTGAGATTCAACATGACTTGTTGCGCGCCAGCCTTTCATTCATAGTGCGTCTCTCATGAGCGATATCACTCTGGTCATGCAAGCCGTCGGGCGCGGGGAAAAGCAGGCGTCCGAGGAATTATTGCCCCTGGTTTATGAGGAGTTGCGCCGTTTGGCGGCCATACGCATGGCGCGCGAGGCCGCCGGCCAGACCCTGCAGCCGACGGCGCTGGTGCATGAAGCCTGGGTGCGGTTGGTCGAAGATAAATCGAGGGCGTGGGAAAACCGGGCGCATTTTTTTGGGGCGGCCTCCGAGGCCATGCGGCGCATTCTCATCGAGCGGGCCCGCCGCAAGTCCCGCCGCAAACATGGTGGCGGCAATGACCGGGTAAACCTGGACGATTTGGACGTGGCGGAAGAGCTGCCGGACGACAAGATTTTGCTGGTGGATGAAGCCTTGGAACGGCTTAAAACCGAGGACCCGGACACCGCAAAAGTGGTGGTGTTGAAATTCTTCGGCGGGCTGACGAACGAGGAAATTGTGGAAATCACCGGCACCAGCGACCGCACTGTCCGGCGGCAGTGGAATTTTGCGAAGGCCTGGCTGTTTAACAGCATCCGCAAACATTTATGATGAATTCGTGCCAAGCACGCCGGCGCTGGCCGGTTTGGGCCGGGAACGGCGCATGGTTGAATGAGCCTGCTGAGCAATGAGTGCCATCAAACAACGGGAAATTTTTGAGGCCGTGCTGGAAATCACCGACGCCGGGGAGCGTCGGGCATGGCTCGATCGTGTCTGTGCGGGAGAGCCAGAACTTCGGGCGCAGGTTGAGGAGTTGCTGGCGGTACAGGAGCGGGCGGAGAGTTTTTTTGGGGAATGCTCGGGCGAGATTGCCGGGTCGGAGGAGGAGCCAGGGACGGAGGTCGGCAGGGAAACGCCTGACGACGCCATTGGCACCCGAATTGGGCCGTATAAACTGTTACAGCGCATTGGCGAAGGGGGCTGCGGGGTGGTTTACATGGCCGAACAGGAGCAGCCGGTGCGGCGGCGGGTGGCGCTGAAGATCATCAAGCTGGGGATGGATACGAAAAGCGTGATCGCCCGGTTTGAGTCTGAGCGGCAGGCGTTGGCGTTGATGAGTCATCCCAACATCGCCGGGGTGCTGGATGCGGGGGCGACGGAAACCGGGCGGCCGTTTTTTGTGATGGAACTGGTGCATGGCATCCGCATCAACGAGTACTGCGATGCGAACGGGCTTTCCACCCGGCAACGGCTGGAGCTGTTCATTCAAGTTTGCCATGCCATCCAGCATGCGCATCAAAAAGGGATCATTCATCGGGACATCAAGCCGTCAAACATTCTGGTGACGATGCTGGACGGCCGGGCGGTGCCGAAGGTGATTGATTTTGGCATCGCCAAGGCGATGGCGGAGAAGCTGACGGACAAGACGTTGTTCACCATGTACGGCCATTTCATTGGTACGCCGGCGTATATGAGCCCGGAGCAGGCACAAATGAGCGCAGTGGATGTCGATACGCGGAGCGATATTTACAGCCTGGGCGTGTTGCTTTACGAGCTGCTCACGGGAAAAACGCCCTTTGACCAGCAGGAGTTGATGGCCAAGGGCGTGGATGAGATGCGGCGCACGTTGAGCGACCGGGAACCGCACCGGCCATCAACTAAGCTGGACACGCTGCCGACGGCCGAACTGACGGTGACGGCCCAGCGGCGGCATGTGGAGCCGTTCAAGCTGCGGTCGGATTTGCAGGGGGATCTGGACTGGATTGTGATGAAGGCACTGGAGAAGAATCGCAGCCGCCGTTATGAAACGGCCAATGGTCTGGCGTTGGATGTGCAGCGTTCATTGAATAACGAGCCGGTTTTGGCCCGTCCACCCAGCCGGTGGTACCGGTTACAGAAGCTGGTCCGCCGCAATCAGGTGGCTTTTGCGGCGGTGGTGGTGGTGACCGTGGCCCTGGTGGTCAGTTCCGGTGTTTCCACGTGGCTTTATTTGGGTGAGCGGGAGGCCCGGTTGCGGGCGACTAAGGCCGAGTTGCAGAAGAGCAATTTACAGGCGGAAGCCGAGCGTTTGCGCCAGATTACCGGGGACAACCAGAAATTTTTGCAGGCCGCGGCCCTGTTCCGCAAGGGCCAGAACGAGGCGGCTGACAAACTCCTGGATGAGATACTCATTCCGAAGACCGCGCCAGAATACGCGGCCATGTATCGCACGCTGGGGGATTGGCACATTGATAATAATCGCTGGCAGAAAGCGTTAAATCGTTTTGCGGTCTTGTATCTCATTAATGAATCCGAGCGGACGGACGTGTCGGTGGATGACCTTCGCTATGCGTCCATATTGGTGGATCAGGGCAATTTGCCGGACTACGAGCGGTTTCGTGAATCGATCATTTCGCGCAACGCGGGCAGCGAAAATTCAGCGGTGGCGGAGCGGATTGTGCGGGAATGTCTGCTGACGCCCGCCAACCATGATTTATTGCGGGCGTTGGAACGGTTCGCCGCAGTGGCCAAGCTGCCCTTGGAAACTCAGGGCGGGAAGGTGGCGCCGTTTATGGCGGCCTACTATGCCTATTCGCTGGCCTTGATGGCGTATCGGAGCGGAGATTATCCGCAGACGATCAGGTGGTGCGAACGGGCGGGACAATATGATCACGGCGTGCAGTCGCGTGACGTCAGCATTCAACTGATCTCGGCCATGGCGCATCAGCAGATGGGGGAGCCGGGAGTGGCGCGCATGGAACTCGCGGCCAGCCGGCAACTCATTGAGAATGTTTTTAATACGGGTCTGAACAAGGGCGGGGCCTGGCAGGGGTTTTGGTTCGACTGGGTCTGCGCCCGAATTCATTTGCGCGAGGCCACCTTGCTGATTGAGGGGCTGGACGCGACATCGCATTAACTTTTCCTGGTCGGGGCGGACTGTTTTTTCAAAAACATTCACCGGTAATTTGGGGGGAGTCCTGCGTCCATTGCTGGATCGCACTTCAGAGGCTTATTGAAACTCGCTGTAAAATAATTGGCCGAATTGGTGTCCGGAAAACGCATTTTCTAGGTGACAACCCAGAACATGATCTTTTTGACCCAAAGATACTTTCCATACCTGGCTGCGAGGGTGGGTGGCAGTTCACTCGCCACCGGCGGTCCCACGCCTGAAACATTCGCCCAGCCACTGCCCCTAAAACTGCCCAACATCGAATGTCTGTAAAAGTATAAATTGTTATGAATCAGAAATGTGCAATTACTCGTTTAAACTGGTGCTACGCTTCAAAATCAGCCGTGGTCGGAACGTTGGCCTGGCTGGCCAGTACGGTTTTGGTGTCGGCCAGTGTGGTGACCATGACCGCCGTGGATGCGTCGGGAACCTCCTCGCTCAGTGGCGCGGGCAAATGGGACAACTTGGCCGCCCCCAGTGCCGCGAATGATTATTTTTCATCGGTTTATTACATTCGCACTCCGGGCACCAACGTGACCTTTGCCGGGAAGTCGCTGACCCTCCAAACGCCGGCGGCGGCGGGCGTATCGGGGCAGGTGGCCCCGGTTCGCAGCATTATTTATAAAGGCACGAACACGGGCTTGGTCACGATCAACACGTTGACCAATGCCGGGGGGATCATTAACGCGGGCAGCGGCAATGTCCTGGGCATTTTTAATGGCAGCGCCATGTATGTGGTCAGCAACTCCACGATCCAGGCGGATCAGGGGTCATTTCAGCTCGGCTGGGCGTTATATGGTTCGGCCGACTTGACGAATACCAGTGGCTCGGGGAAAACCATCACCTATACCAATAATAATTCCGGTTTCACGGGCCGGTTTGTGATTAATAACAATGTGACCGTGGCCTTTAACTCGCCGATGGGCGCGCCCGGCAATCCAACCGTGGCCACCCCCGGTCAAATCGATCTTGGCGCGGGTTGCACCTTGCTGGACAACGCGGGCATTTCACTGACCAACCTCAACGGCGGGATCACCTTGGAAGGCAATGCCATCCTAATTGCGGCCTCGAACACGATGACCATTTCGGAGCCGGTTACGGACAATGGCAGCGGCTTTAATCTGATCAAACAGGGCGGTGGCATTCTGACTCTTTCCGGCAACAATATTTTCAGCGGAGGCTTGAGCCTGTCTGGCCTCACCGCTGGCAGTCAACTTAATATCAACAGTGCCACCGCGTTGGGATCAGGCACGTTTTCCATCTACAATGGCAATAATGCGGTGCTCGACAATACGACTGGGGCAGCGTTGACTTTGGCCAACAATAATGCGCAGGTCTGGTCGAACAATTTTGTGTTCATCGGCTCAAAGAGCCTCAATTTCGGCACGGGGCTGGTCACTTTGGGGGCGGGCGTGGTGGTGTCGGTTTCCAGCAACAACCTCACGGCGGGCGATGTGACCGACAATGGTTTCGCTTTCGGATTGACCAAGGCCGGCCCGGGGACGTTGACAGTGGGTGATACGTTTTATAGTGGTCCCACGCTGGTGAGCAATGGCACGCTCGTGGTGAAATCGCTGGCCAGCAGCACGAGCATCACGCTGGCAACTTCGACGGCCATTTTGAACGTGGCTGGTGGTCTGGCGATGGCAGGCAATCAGACCCTCGGTGGCAGCGGCACGGTTACTGGTGGAGTCACCGATAATTCGGGCGTGCTCATTTTACCGGGGGGCAACGCGACGGGCACGCTGACAGTGAATGGGAATCTCTCTTTGAACGGCGGGGCAACGCTGGCGTTCAATCTGAGCACCAACACGACGCCCGGTGGTGGCACGAACGATTTGGTGGTGGTTACCGGCACCTTGAATATTGCGGGCGCGACCACGATCAACCTGATTGGCGTTCCCTCCACCGGAACCTATACTTTGTTGCGGTATGGTACGTTTGCCGGCAGTCTGGCAAACTTATCGGCCCCCAATGGCTATGCCTTGGTCAATAATACGAGTGCCAAAACCATTGAGCTGCAGGCGACGCACGTGCCGGTCAGCCTGGTCTGGGTGGGCGACGGGGCCAATAATTTCTGGGACACGGACGTCACCTTTAACTGGGTGTCGGGGGCGGTTTCCAGCGCGTTCTTTGCCGGTGATTCCGTCACTTTCAATGACAGCGGGTCAACTTCCCCGGCCATCAACATCGTGGGGCCGGTTTCACCCGCCGTGACGACGGTTAACGCCACCGGGAACTTTGATTTTACGGGCGGCGCCATCGCGAATGGCAGTCTGGTCAAGGCCAATACCGGCACCCTGATTTTGGAGAATAACAATACCTATGCGGGCGCGACCGTCATCAGTGGCGGCACCGTGCAGGTCGGGACAGGGGGCACCACTGGTGCGCTGGGAACCGGCTTGGTGACCAACAACGCCTCACTGGTGTATAACCGCAGCGATGCCGTCACGTTGCCAGCGCCCCTCTACGGAACTGGCAGCCTGACCATGGCGGGGAGCGGAACTTTGATTGCTTCCGGGTCGAATTATTTTAGCGGATCAACCCTTATTAACAGCGGCACCATTGACCTGACGAACGCGGCGGGGTTGGGAACGGCCGCCGGAGGCATTGTCGTAAGCAGTGGTGGCGAGCTGTTGCTTTCCGGCAATGTGGACATTGATGCCAAAGCGCTCACGCTCAATGGCAGCGGGGTGACCGGGGTGGGGGCTTTGCACAAGGGCGGGGTCGGCACCACGACGTATTATGGGGCCGTCACACTTGGCAGTGACGCGACGCTGGGCGTGGATGCCGGGTTGACCTTGAACCTGACCAATGGCACGGGGGTTAATGGTGCCATTGCCAATGCCAATCTCACCTTGGCGGGCGTCGGAACGGGCAATATCACCGGCCCGTTGTCATTGGGTTCAGGCAATTTGACCGTCAGCGGCGGCACCTGGACGGTGGCTCCGAGCAATCATTTCTCCGCCGTGACCGCCATCAATGCCGGCACCTTGCTTCTTACGGGCTCCGGTTCGCTCGGTCAACTGCCGGCGTTCAATGCCAGTGCCGTGAGCCTCAATGGCGGGGGCTTGGGGACGGCGACCAATGTGACGCTGAATGACGGCAAAATTGGTATCACCCTGTCCGCCAGTGCCAGTCTGGCCGTGAACGGCACCAATGCGACTTTGAGCATTTCCAACAAGATCAGCGGGGACAGTTCCTTGATTTTGACCAAAACCGGCAACGGCCGGTTGATTTTAAACGGGGCGAATGATTTTGGCGGCACGTTGAACGTCGATACTTTGAGCACTTCAGCCAGTGATGGCATGACGGTGATCGCCAATTCAGCGGCCATTGCGAATATTCAGGCGGTTGCGGGTTCGCCTTACATTAACATCCGCAACAACAACAGCGGCAGTTCCACCCTGGCGTTGGACGGGACGGCCGGGAATATTGCGGTCGCTCCCGACATTGGGTTGTCGGGGCGTAATGTGGCCGTTCCAGCGATCGAAAATCTGTCCGGCAACAATACGATTTCGGGCAATATCACCGTGAATGTCGGGGGGATTTATTATATTTTTCAGTCGGATGCGGGCAATTTGACGCTGGCGGCGGCCGCCTGGCCTTATGCCACGCCAACGAGCAGTGCCCGGTCCTTTACGTTTCAAGGGGCCGGCAACATATCCGTCACGGGTGTGATTCAAGACGGCAGCAACAATGGCACCTCCAACATCTGGATCAATTTGATAAAAGCCGGTACGGGCGGGCTGACTTTGTCGGCGGCCAACACCTACAGCGGCTCAACCACCATCAGCAACGGCGTGCTTTCGCTGACCGGCAGCATCGGATCGGGGGGCGTGACCGTGGCGGGCGGGCTGCTGGTGGGCACCGGCACGATTGCCGGTCCGGTTGCGGTCGCGGCGGGCGCGGCCATTGAAGCCGGCACGACCAACACCATCGGTACGCTGACGGTGAGCGCCAGCCCAATCACCTTGGCCGGCAATACGGTCGCCAAAATCAACAAAAACGCTGGCACGAGCGATTTGATCAGCGGCCAGAGCAGCGTCACCTACGGCGGCACGTTGACCGTCACCAATCTCGCGGGCACGCTGGCGGCTGGCGACAGCTTCACCTTGTTTAGTCCGGGAGCTTCCGCCAGCAACTTTGCGAGCATTATTGGTTCACCGGGGGCGGGTCTGTCCTATCGCTTTACCAACGGGGTGTTGAGCGTGGTTTCCGGCCTGGTCAACCTGACGGTGAGCGTGAGTGGCAACACCTTATCGATCGCATGGCCTGCCACGCATCTGGGCTGGATTCTGCAGACGCAGACGAATGCGCTCAACACGGGGCTCAGCACCAATTGGACGGATCTTTCGACGACGGCCTCTGTGACCGTGACCAATATTACCATCAACCCTACGAATCCGTCCGTATTTTTCCGCCTGCGCCAACCGTCAGGCCAATGATCAAAAATGTCCGTGAGTAAAAATAATCAGCAAAAACCTAACCAGATATATGAGACTAACTATGGATTAAACACCAAAACTGCTGGCGGCTGCCAGCCTTGCCATCGCGATGCTCGCCAGTGCGCCAACGAGTGCCATGGGGCAATTGGTCACCGGGTGGGGATTGGATACCGGATTTCAAAATGCCACGCTGACGGAAGGTTCGGCGGGAAGTTTTTCCACGACCACGCCCACCGGCAATGCCGGGGCCAGAGCCATCCTCCCCAGCGTGTATGGCTTTGCCAACGTGGGTGATTCCATCCTTTTGACCGGTTCGGTCAGCTTTGTCAACACCTTGGGCAACCAGCAGTTCCGATTTGGATTGTTCAATAACAACGGCAACGCACTCGGCACCCTCGCCGGTGGGTTATGGACCGGGGCCACCACTGCTGGCTGGCTGGGCTATTTGGTCGAGCCGGGCAATGCGGGCGGCAGTACCGCTTTGTATGGGCGTAATGGCACCGGGGCCAATGCCTGGTTGAGCACTTCAGGCGCAGCGTATAATATCAACCAAAATCCCACTACGGTCAGCATGGCTCCAGGCACCTATGCCTTCAGTCTCGCGTTGACCCGTGATTCCGCCACGAGCGTCAGCATTCAATACAGTGTGATTGGTTCCGCCTTCAACAGCAGTGGAACCTACGAGGACATTGGTGGTTTAAGCAGCGGGATCACCTCCTTCGACACGGTTGGATTTCTGCTCAACGGCAGCACCGGGGCAGGTACGTTTACTGGCGTGAGTGTGTCCCTGGTGCCGGAACCGTCCACCTTCGCTTTGGCCGGTTTGGGTTTGTCCGCCATCGCCGGGTTTGCCCGCCGGCGCAAGGTGTAACCTGCTCAAGGAACTGGGAGACGAATTCCAGCCGCAACGATCTGTTTCTGGTGGCTGTCGGCAAGGCTTGCCGGCAGCCACTTATTATTGAAGGCCTTGTTTCCACCAGCACGCTTTACCTTTGCATCACCGCGCTGCTGCCGCCGCATGATGCCCTCCATCGGGTCAAAAAACTCCGGCTCCAGCCGCGACCCAGTCGGCGCGGCACCTGTCTGATGACGGAGGATAATAATTGGCCGGATTCTGGTGGTGAAATCGCATTACACAATGGAATCAAAAAAACCATGAGCACCATTGTAAAATCTGACCGGACGGCACCAGCGATTCAAAATAAATCAGGGTTTACGCTCATTGAGCTGCTCGTGGTCATCGCCATCATCGCGATCCTGGCGGCGATGCTTTTGCCGGCGCTGGCCAAGGCCAAAGAGCGGGCCAAACGCATTGCCTGTATGAATAACATGCGCCAGCTCGGCATTGGTTTGGCGATTTATGCCGGTGATTATAATGACAAGGTTTTGCCCGTGATCGTCAGCAACGGCAAGTTCTGTCCGTATATTCTCGATGACCCCGGCGTGCAGGTGTCCAAATCGGTCGGCTTGATGGTGGTGACGAATGGTGCTTCCGTCTGGGCCTGCCCCAATCGTCCCGGGTTGCCGTTTTGGGAACCGCAGTATTCTCAGTGGGATATTGGTTACTGCTATTTTGGCGGGATTGACAAGTGGTATCCGGCCGGGGGCGCGGCGGTTGCCGCGCACAGCCCCATAAAATTGGCCAACAGCAAACCCTATTGGGCACTGGCGGCGGATACGTTGCTCAGAAAGCCGGCGCATGGCGCGTGGATGTCACCGGCGGACGAAGATCCCGGGCGGCCGCCACTGTATCATAACATCCCGCCTCACCCCAAGACCGGTGGCCAGCCCGCGGGCGGTAATGAAGTTTTTGTGGACGGTTCGTCGAGTTGGATCAAGTTTGAACAAATGTGGCGGCTCACCTCCTTTTCTGGGGTCGCCAACCCGGACATTTATTGGTACCAAGACCCGGCTGATTTTAGCGACTCGGCCCTGATGGGGACGCAACTGTCCAATTTGAAGTAACTTTGAAGCTTGCTGGTCGCGCCGCCCGTGATCCCTGCGTGGCGGTGCTTCCACCCGGGAGGCCCATATGATTTACAAGATCAACAATTTGTTTCGTGCCGGAATTTTGAGTTTGGTGGCCTGGGGCGCGGCGATGTCTGCGTCCGCCCAGACGAATTTCGCCACCCTGGTCAGTGACGGCGGCTGGTGCTGGTTTGCGGACCCTCGTGCCGTCTTTCACAACGGGACGCTTTACTTCGGCTATGTGCGCGGCAGCGACGGGTACACCGCCTTGAACACCTTCAATTTGCAAACCGGCACCACGACCAATCTTTGGCTGAGCACGTTGACCGCTATTGACGATCATAACGTTCCAGGCATTCAAGTGCGGGAGGACGGCACGCTGTTGGTTCTTTGGGCGCGCCACGGCTCGGACAACTTCTTTTCCTACCGCCAGTCCACCAGCACCAATCCGGTGCGGGCAGCTGATTGGGGGCCGGAACAACAGACGGCGACCGTCTCGGGCCTGACTTACTGCAACCCCTTTCAACTCACCAATGAGAGCGGAAAAATTTATGAGTTTTCCCGCGATTTGAATTATAACCCCACGGTTTTCAGTTCCACCGATAAAGGCAACACCTGGTCGGCGCCGCAGCTCATGATTAAAACCGGCACGGGCGGCACGCGCCCGTACGTCAAGTATTGTTCCGATTACAACTCGCGGATTGATGTGCTATATACCGATGCCCACCCGGACAATTACACCTGCTCGCTTTACCACCTGTTTTATCAAGGCGGCGCTTTTTATCAGACGGACGGCACGTTCATGACCAATTACGCGTCGTTGCCGATTCAGCACGACGCCGGGCAGCGCGGTTCGGTGGTTTATCAATACAATGCCGCGGCCAGCAGTGATCCGAACCAATGGATTGCCACCGCCCGCGCCTGGTGCTGGGAGATTGCCTATCAGACCAACGGGGCTCCGGTGTGTGTCTTTCAGACGAAGGTGGACGCGGTGACCGGCTCGGCTTGGTCCGACGCGCGCATTTATTACTACTATGCCCGGTGGACCGGCACCAACTGGCAGAAGCGGTTCATCGCCCAGGGCGGCCGGCCACTCTATAACGGCCAGCCGGACTATGGCGGCGGCATTGCCCTTGACCCCAAGGATGTCAACACCGTCTACTTTTCCAGCGATGCGGCAAATCCACTGGACCTGACCACGACCACCAGCGTGCCGCTCGGCAATCATTACGAGATCTGGAAAGGCGTGACCGCTGACGGCGGCCTGACGTTCACCTGGCAGGCGGTGACCAAGAATTCGAGCGTGGACAATTGCCGGCCTTACATCCCGCGCCGGTTTGGCGGTGAACCGTGCGTGCTCTGGTGGCGCGGCGACTATACCAGCTATCTTTCTTTCAGTTCAGCCATTGTGGGCCTGTTCACCACGGCCGTGCCAACGGTGGTCGTCACCAATCCGCCGGTGATTCCCGCACCGTCGCTGCCGAAAGCGAACAACGTTGACAATCTTAATACGGCCGGCAGTTGGGTGGGGCAGGTGGTGCCGGCGGCGGGGCAGGTCGCTTTGTGGGACAGCACGGTGACAGCGGCCAATGCGGTGGTGTTGGGGGCCGACTTGAATTGGTCCGGCATTGGTGTGACCAATCCCGGCGGTGACGTTTCCATCACCGGCGGCAACACGCTGACACTGGGTGTTTCGGGCATTGATATGAGTGCGGCGGCTGTCAATCTCACCCTCAGTTCGGGATTGACCCTGGGGGCAGGCAATCAGACCTGGAATGTGAGTGCCGGCCGGATGCTCGCGCTTAACACCGGCACTTTTACCCGGACCTCGGCCGCCACCCTAAATGTGCAGGGGGCCGGAACGGTTGTGTCCGGGTTGGCCGGGTTGGCGAATGACAGCAGCGCCGCCGGCGGCATTTTGGGGCCATGGGCGACTACGGGCACGGGGTCCGGTACGGCTTACGCGGCGCTTTCAGCCGGCTCATCCGGCAGCGTCACCAGTTACGCCGGTGGCATTGCCGGCACTTTTTCCATCCCCGCCTCGGTGTCTGCCAGCAGCAATTACGTCATTACCACGGCGGGAAGCATTGCGTTTGGCGCGGCCACGAGAACGGTTAATACGATTCGTAACACGGCGGGGGCCTGCACGCTGACCTGGGGCAATTCTGCCAGTCAGATTAATTTGGTGGCCAACGGGATTTTGAATGCGGGGACGGGCTTGCTGACCATCGCCCAAGGCGGCAGCAGCAGCTTGAGCGGGCTGATGATTGGGGGGAATAACAACCGGGAGTTGGTGCTGAACGCCGCGAATGCCTCCCTTCTGATCTCGGGACGAATTATCAACAACAGCGGCGGAGATTCCTCCGTGACCGTGGCGGCCGCCGGTGAAAATTCCGTCAAGCTGGCGGGGAACAACACCTACACCGGCGGCACGACGTTGAATGCGGGTACTCTCACTTTGGGCAACGTCAGTGGCTTGGGCAGCAGCACCGGTGCGCTGGCCGTCAACGGCGGTGTTTTAGAATTGGGCGGATTAACCACCACCGTGGGGGCGGTGGTTATCAATGGCGGCACCATTCAGAACGGCACCCTTACGGCGACTTCCTATGCCGTCACGAATGCCGGTCCGGCCACGGTGACGGCGAATCTGGCGGGCGGCTCGGCCGCGTTAAACAAGAATGGCTCCGGCACGCTGACCCTTTCGGGTGCGAACACGTATGCGGGCGGAACGCGCGTCCTCGCCGGCCGGTTAAATTGTAACGGCAGCCTCGGTGCCGGTCCGGTTACGGTGGTGGGTGGCACGTTGGGCGGCACCGGCACCATTGGCGGTGCCGTGACGGTTCAAGCCGGCGGCACCCTCGCCCCGGGAGCAGATGCCGGCTCAATAGGCAGTCTGACGATAACCAGTGCGCTGGTCTTGCAGCCGGGCAGCGAGACGGTGGTCAAGATTGGCAAGACGGACGACGGCATCGTCAGCGACTTGGTGACCGGCCTCACCAGTCTTGCCTGCGCGGGCAAAATTACCGTCACCAATGTTGAAACGACCGCTTTTGTGGCGGGCGACACCTTTAAGATTTTTTCCTCGGCCAGCTACGCCGGGGCCTTCACTACTGTCAGTCTGCCGGTGCTTGCGCGCGGCTTGGTTTGGACGAATGGTCTGGCCGTGGACGGCACACTGGCGGTTCAGAGCCGTATTTCCGTCGTGCCAACCAATCTGGTTTGGAGCGTCAGCGGCACCAATTTGATGTTGGCCTGGCCGGATGACCACCTGGGTTGGCGGTTGCTGATGCAAACCAATGAGCTCTGGGCCGGATTGGGGACGAATTGGCAGACCGTGTCCAATTCAACGAACTTCAACGAGTGTGCCATCCCTATCGACCGGAATCATGGCGCGGTTTTTTTCCGGCTGGCCTATCCGTGATGCGCTGCCGGGCTGACCATGTTCCTCTGGAACGGCGGCGTGGCGTGGGCAGCGTGTGGCGGGCGCCTGGGATTGGTCAGGCCGGCCATTTATTCAAAGCGGATGTCGTCGAGATAAAAGGTGACGGGATGCCCGGGGGCCACGAGGGACCAACCGAAGCCGGTCTTGATGCGCCCGAGGTCCTGCCCGGCCAGGTCAATGGTGTATTGCTTCCATTCGGGCGTGAGCGTGAGGGCTTCCAGGCTGCCGCTGCCAGAATCGCAGAACGTCTTTTCATGGCCCAAGACCCCGAACTTGAAGGACACAACTTCTCCGCCCTGTCCGCCGCGCGCCCAGAAAACCAGTTGTCTGGCGTCCGTCAGATTCCAGCCGCCGGCGCGATCGCCCCAATCCTCCGCCGGGTCCTGCCAGATGACGCCCCCCCATTCGGAGTCCGCGGTAAACTGGAACTGCAGGCAGGTGGGGGCGCTATGTGGATTTTCCAGCCAGCCGGGGTTCATCTTGATGGCGGATGTTTTACCCATCCAACCGGAAGGATTGAAATGATTCGCGGGGCTGGCCTGGTTTTCATAAACATAAAACGGCAGGGTGGCGGCCCGGCCCGGTGAGACCGGGGGGGCGGGCACATGCACATGGAAGGGGACGTTGGCGACACTGGCGCCGACGCCATTGGACGCATAGGCAAACACGCGGTAACCGCCGGGGTCAGGGGGCGCGCTGAGGATGCACTGCTGCGCATCGCTGCTGACAATCGCGCCGGGCAGTTCCGGCAGGATGGGTTCCTCCTGGCCACCCGTGCCGGTTTTGGCCTGTTCCGGTTGAACGACCCAGCGCAGCTGGACGGAACGCCCCGCCGGATCGCTGGCTTGGACATGAACCTTGAAGGTTTCGCCGGGCGTGAAATCGTTGCCGCCTTGGAGATTGAGCCCCTGGATGGCCGGGCAAAGATTTTTGGCCGGCTGGCCGGACCAGAGTTCGGTCATGGCATCAACGGCATTGACTTTGGAGCCGTCGGTCAAAAACATGCCGAACCAGGTGGCGGTGACCTCCTGCTTGCGGCCCCACAAAAAGGCATAGGAGCCGACGCACCATGGCTGGTGATCCACGGAGGCGACATAGGCGCGGCGATAGCTGGCGGCCTTTTCCAGGCTGGTGGGCTCAATGGGGGCATTCCAGGCGGTCCGGCCCACTTCCCAGGTGCCGGGCGGGCCGAATTCGGTCATGAGGTAAGGTTTCTGGGGATTCAGCGCCGCATAGCGGGTGGCGATGGAGGGGGCGCCGGCGTAGGAGTTGATGCCCACGATATCGACATCAGGACAAAACTGGTTGATGGCCGGGATGCGCTGGCCGCCGATCTCGGCCACGACGGTCATTACGGGATGGTTGGGGTCGAGTTCCTTGGCCAGCCGGGCGGCGGCGTTGACGTGTTGCCAAATGGCGGGCTTCCCGCCGGCCTGGTAACCTTCCATTTCGTTGCCGATGCCCCACATCAGCACGGCGGGGTGATCCTTGTAGCGCAGAATGGCCTGGCGCACGACGGCCAATTGCTGCTGGAGCATGGCGGGGTTGTCGTAGCTGAAGTGTTCGGTGTCGCCCTCGTGGTGCAACCAGATGCCCACAGTGACGGTGAGTCCGTTGGTCAGGGCGGCGTCGAGCAGGGGCAGGAGGTCTTCATCGCCGCCCCAGGTGCGGATGGAATTCGCGCCGGACGCGGCGAGCAGATCCAGCCGCCCGCTGCCGCCGGCACCTTTCACAAAGAACGGCTGGCCCGCCCGCGTGAGTTGCCAGCCAGCAGCGGTCCGGCTGAGTTCCACCTTGACGGGCGTGGCCAGCGCGGGCAGCGCCAGCAGGGCGACCCCGCCGCAGACGAGAATTTTTTTTAACGACGATAAAAATGATTTCATTTTTCCTGGGCTGAACTTGGGCGGCAGCAGGCAAGCCGGAGGG
>Ga0302323_100001398_pt1 | contig 19558 bp, 17 predicted proteins | sample Fen_T0_3_FD_201950 | JGI IMG/M metagenome (GOLD analysis project Ga0302323, IMG submission 201950) | Peat permafrost microbial communities from Stordalen Mire near Abisko, Sweden - Fen_T0_3 | ecosystem: Environmental > Terrestrial > Soil > Wetlands > Permafrost | place: Sweden: Abisko... | reverse complement strand
CCAGCGGCATGAAGGTCCAGGGCTGGCAGGCCGACTCGGCCGGCAAGATCGACATCACCCAGCCGATTTCGAATCTCATCATCCCGATCGGCCAGCGCACGACCGCCCTCGCGACTTCGAACGTGACGCTGAGCGGCAACCTCGACGCCGGCGCGGCGGTGGGCACCTCGGTCCCGACCACGATGACCGTCTTCGACAGCCTGGGCATCGCCCACTCGGTCAAGGTCACGTTCACCAAGACGGCAGCCAACCAGTGGGACTGGGCCGCCACCAAGGACGCGGCCGACGCCGGCATCACGATCACCGCGGCGGCGGGCGTCAATCAGGGCACTCTCACCTACAGCAGCGGCGGCGTCTTCTCGGCCTCCACCGGAACTCTCAGCTTCGCATTCCCGGACGGCGCGACCTCGACCACACCCGCGATCAGCCTCGCTCAGATGACCCAGTTCAGCGGCACGAGCCAGCCGTCCGGCCAGACGGACGGTTTCACCTCGGGCACGCTGGTCACCTTCGCAGTCGGCAACGCAGGTGAGCTCTCCGGGGTCTACTCCAACGGCCAGACCCAGGTTCTAGGCCAGATCGCGCTCGCCAACTTCCTCAACTCGGCCGGTCTCCTCCGAGCCGGCCAGAACAACTTCGCGGCTACCTCGGCGTCCGGCGCAGCCAACATCGGCACCGCCGCCACGGGTGGCCGAGGCTCCGTGACAACGGGCGCGCTCGAAATGTCGAACGTGGACCTGGCCACGCAGTTCACCGGGATGATCACCGCCGAGCGCGGCTTCCAGGCGAACAGCCGCGTCATCACCACCTCCGACGAAATGCTCCAGGAGCTCGTGAACCTCAAGCGTTGATGAGTTGGCGGCCGGGCCGGCCCGACGCCGGCCCGGCCGCTTCTACTCCCCCAATTCGCACCGATACCTACTAGTGCATCTGGAGAGACCGGGGACATGCGGAAGATCGCAAGGGCAATCGCAACCAGCGGCACACTGGCTCCGCTCCTTCTGGCGAGCCTGGCGGGCACGGCCCTGGCCAACGGCGTCGGCGACCTGTACGTCGCCAGTCCGGCCGGCGTGCTCGAGGTCCGCGTCTCGACCGCGACCGTAGTCAGCACGATAGACATCATGCCGGGGCCGGAGTCGCTGGCCTTCACACCCGACGGCAAGACCCTGTACGTCGGCAGCGGCGACGCTCACATCACCCCGATCGACATCGAAACGCTGGGCGTCGGCGCGCCAATCGCTACACCGGGCCTGGTGACCTCGCTGGCGTTCCCCGCCGGCCAGATCCTCGTCGGGACAATGCCCCTGCGCCGGACCCTGGCTTTCGTCACGGTCCACGGCAACACGGTCGTCGAAAGTGCCGAACTTCCCGGCTCGGGCAACCTGCTCGCCGGCGACCGACGCGATCCGCGCGTTGCCGTCGCCGAGGCCGGCGAGTCCTGGCTCGAGGTCGTGGATCCGGCCACTTCCACAGCCAAGAAGACCGCCGTAGAAGGCGGGATCCGTGCCCTGGCGATCGATCGTCAGCGCGGCGGCGTTCTGGTCGCCACGGCCAACCCGAACGCGCTGGTTCGCGTCGATCTCACGACCCTCATGACGACCTGGACCGTGGCCCTGCCCGGCACGCCGACGGCCGTGACGGCGCTCGGCGCGACCGCCGTAGTGGCCGGCGATTCCAGCCTCTGGGCTGTGAGCCAGACCAAGGCGACGGTATTGGCCAAGACGCGTGCAGCGGTCGTGTCGATGGCCTCTAGCGACGACGGCCACTTCCTCCATGTCGCGGAGTCGGGCAGCGTCGAGGTCTTCGATGACAAGGGCAAGCTGCAGCGGACGCTCGAGCTCGGCGCGACCCGCGAACCGGTCGCCCTCGCGGCGGTCCCCGCCGGCTCCTCGCTCTACCTCGGCGACGGCGCCCAGCACTCGTCGGCACCCGCGGTCGGCACCCCCGGCGCACTGGTCACGCAGAAGCCGCCCCCCACCGGGACGTTCGTGGACACGGCCAAGGACGTGGTCAACTACCCGCCTTTCCAGGGCGCGGCCGCCGTCGGGCTAGCGATCCTGATCGCCTACTGGCTGATCGTCCGCTGGTACGACAAGCGGCTCAAGGCGGCGCGCTGAGCGGCTACGTGGCGGCCAGGAGCCACGAGGCGGGCACCCCGGCCCCGCGCGACCGAGGGGCGCGGGCCGGAAACAGCGGCTGCCGCGCCCCCACTCTCAAGCGTCCAACGCCCGGAACGGTCAGACGGCCTGGACGTCGAAGATGGAGAGCAGTTCCTGGAACTGGTCGCGGACGCTCGCCGCCCGTTCGTCCCAGCGCTCGCGGGTGATGCCGAGCGCCGCCAGCGCGGTGTCGCCTTCGACCTGCCGATCGCTCGCGTCGACGACGGCCGGGTAGCTGATCTCGCGGACGAGAACATCGGCCGCGGCGATGAGAGCGCCCAGCGACCCCGCCGCGGGCACGTGGTGGTCCCACAGGACCCGAGCGATGACCGGCGGGAGGTTCCATTCGTAGGCGAAGACCGCTCCGACGTCCTGATGGGTCGTGCCTGCGAGCTCGATCTCCATCTCCAGCTGGCCGGCTGCGTTGCGGGCGTCGTGGGCGTGCGGGTCGAGGAGATAGCTCGCATATCGCTCGCCGACATCATCGAGCAGGTAGACATGGCCAAGGTCGTGGAGCAGGCCGGCGGCGAATGCGGTGTCGGGATCTGCGGTCCGCGACATCTGGGCCAGGATCTTGCCGACGACGGCAGAACGGACCGCATCGCCGGTCAGGCGGGCGGCGGCCAGAGCCTCGCGCGGACTGCGATTGCCGGCCCGGCGCGAGACGATGAGCGAAGTCAGGACCAGCTGCCGCAGGACCGTGTCGCCGAGCAGGGCGACCGCCCGCGAGAGAGTGGTCACGGGTTCGGTCGGCGCATAGAAAGCCGAGTTGGCCATCCGCAATACGCGGGCCGCGAGGGCAGGGGAGCCGTCGATCAGCTTGGCCAGCTGGCGGGCGTTCGAATCGCCCTGCCGGAGCTGCTGCTCCAGGCGGAGCAGGCTTGCCGACGGGCTGATCGCATGCGCGTGCTGGACGATCTGGCGGGCGCGGTCGAGAGTGGTGCTGGTGAGTACTTCCACGAGAAGGGTGTCGGTGCGCCGGCCGGGGCCTTGAACGGGCTTTGCAGCTAGGTCGCGCGGCGCGGCACCACGAACCGGCCCAGGCCGCTCGCTCGGCCGGCGCGGCGGCCTCGGCCGATGCCGCCGCTCGGGGCCGCGCGCGACCGACCTTGAGCCGCGCATGCCGGTTATCATGTGCCCTCGACCCCATGGAGCGGCGGAGATCTATGGTTCTGATCGAGACTTCGGGCCTCACCAAGGATTACGGGACGGTCAAGGCACTCGATCGTCTGGATCTGCAGGTCGAGCCGGGAATCATCGGCCTGGTCGGTGCCAACGGCGCCGGTAAGAGCACACTGATCAAGATCCTGCTTGGACTGATCCCACCGTCGAGTGGCCGCGCCTCCGTCCTGGGGTTGGACGTCGTGACCCAGGCCCGTGAGATCCGCAAGCTCGTGGGCTACATGCCGGAGCACGACTGCCTCCCGCCCGACGTCGGTGCCACCGAGTTCGTCACTCACATGGCCCGGATCTCCGGCCTGCCGCGAACCGCAGCCCGGGAACGGACGGCCGAAGTTCTCCGGCACGTCGGGCTGTACGAGGAACGGTATCGCCAGATCGGCGGCTACTCCACGGGCATGAAGCAGCGAGTCAAGCTGGCCCAGGCGCTCGCCCACGATCCAAAGTTGCTGCTGCTGGACGAGCCGACCAACGGCCTGGACCCGACCGGCCGCGACGAGATGCTGGACCTGATCAAGCGAACCGGCACCGAATTCGGGATTTCGGTCGTGGTGGCGTCGCATCTCCTCGGCGAGATCGAGCAGGTCTGCTCGTTCCTGCTGGCGATCGATGCCGGCCACCTGCTGCGTGCTGCCGCCATCTCGACTTTCACCCAGCGAACGCCGGTCCTTGCGGTCGAAGTCGAGGAAGGCGCCGATCGACTGACTGCCGCCCTCCTCGGACGCGGGTACAAGGCCAAGCAGGACGAGGCGTGCGTGCTGCTGGCGCTCGAAGACGAGGGAATGTACGACGCCGTCCGCGACACCATCGCCGATCTCGGCCTGCCGCTGGTCCGCATAGAGCAGGAACGGCGCCGCCTCGAGGATATCTTCCGTGATGCCGCACCGGTCGCCGGAGGCGTCCAATGACCGCCGGAAATCGCATCACCGCCAGCTCGCCGGCGGGCAGCATCTACGACCTCGGCTACCGCCACTACGAGGGCAAGCGCCGCGGTCGCGGCTATGCCATCTGGTCGCTCTACGTCGAGAGCCTTCGCAGCGTCTGGGGCTTCGGCCGTCCGACGCGGGCGAAGGCTGCCCCGTTCATCGTCGGCGGCCTCTACGCCTTCCCGGCTGCACTCCAGCTCGCCTTCTCCTCGACCATCGCGGCCCAGATCCAGAGCGGCCAAACGGTCGAGTTGTTTACGTACTCGACCTACTTCATCCAGTTCGGGTTCTTCATGATCCTGTTCTGTGTCGCGCAGGCTCCTGAGCTCGTTTGCCGGGACCAGCGATACCAGGTCCTGCCGCTCTACTTCACCCGAGCCCTGAGCCGTGTCGACTATGCCGTCGCCAAACTCGGGGCGCTGGCGTCGGGGCTCTTCCTGGCGTTGCTCGTGCCGATGATCGCCCTGTTCGTGGGGGCGGTGCTCATGAAACCAGACACGCTCGGCGCGCTCGGTGACGAATTGCCGAAGGCTCTGCCCGCCTTGCCGGCGTGCCTCCTCGTCGCCATGGGCATGGCCGCAATCGCGCTGGCCCTATCGTCCTTCTCGCCGAGACGGGCTTATGCGGCGATCGGCCTCGTGGCGTACTTCCTCCTCATGGAGATCGTTCCCGTCGCGATCTACGCAGTCGGCCACGGCGACCGGGTCAACTGGACCTGGTCGGACAAGCTCCTGCTTCTGGCGCCGTCAACGACCCTCGGCTCGGCGGTCAACTGGTTCTTCGGCACCTCGCTCGACCCCTCGCTGCCGAGCACTCTCAGCGGTGGCGACTTCCTGGTCGCCGCGATAGCGAGCATCTTCGTGTTCAGCGGCGTTCTCCTGTTCCGATACCGGAGGATCGCGGCATGACGGTCCAGAACGTGGAGTCGATGCCGGGTCCGGCCGCGGCGCCCGCGATCGAACTCGTCAACGCGGCCCGCTGGTACGGCAACGTGGTCGCCGTGAACGACGTGAGCTTCGCGCTCGGTCCGGGCGTCACCGGGCTGCTCGGGCCTAACGGAGCCGGCAAGACAACGCTCCTGCATATGCTCGCCGGGTTCCTCGCGCCTTCGGCGGGAACCGTCCACGTGCTGGGTCGCAGCCCACATCGCGACCCCTCGGTCTACCGGCAGATCGGGCTCGTGCCCGAGCGGGAAGCCGTCTACCCGTTCCTGACCGGCTTCGAGTACGTTCGCTTCAACGCCCGGCTGCAGGGCATGGCCGACGCCGACGCCGCCTCGCGGCGGGCCATCAGCCTGGTCGGCCTCGACGATGCCGCGGACCGAGCCATCGGGACTTACTCCAAGGGCATGCGCCAGCGCGCCAAGGTCGCGGGGGCCCTCGTACACGATCCTCAGGTGCTGCTCCTCGACGAACCGTTCAACGGCATGGACCCCCGCCAGCGGTTGGCGATGATGGATCTGCTGGGCCAGATGGCCGAGGCCGGAAGAACGATCCTGTTCTCCTCGCACATCCTCGAGGAGGTCGAGCGGATCGGAACCGAGATCCTGGTCATGGTCTCGGGCCGGCTCGCCGCCTCGGGTGATTTCCGGGCGATCCGCGCGCTGATGACCGACCGTCCGCACACGATCAAGATCCGCTCGAGCGACGACCGCCGCCTCGCAACCGCCTTGATGGCCGACCCGGCCGTATTCGCGGTCGAGCTCAAGGATGGGTCGCTGGCGGTGCAGACCGCTCATCTCTCGACATTCCGTCGACTCATCGCCGGCGCCAGCCGCGCCGCGGGCGTCCGGCTTGTCGAGGTCGTGTCGGCGGACGAGTCGCTCGAAAGCGTATTCGACTACCTGGTGCGTCGATGAGAGGTGGGTCGTGAACACCGTTGCCGCCGTGCGTGACATCGCCGGCGTCACCCTTCGCCAGCTGCTCGGTCGTCGGCGTACGGTCCTGCTTGTCCTGCTCTCGGTCGTGCCGATCCTCCTGGCCGCGGCCTTCCGTGCCGCCGGCGAGACGGATATTCAGCGTTTCACGCGAATCGTGTTCGACGGCTTGTATGTGGCAATCCTGCTGCCGCTCGTCGCCGTCCTGTTCGGGACCGGTGCCTTCGGGGCGGAGATCGAAGACGGTACGATCGTCTATCTGCTGGCGAAGCCGATTCCGCGGGCGGCCGTAGTGATCGCCAAGGCACTGAGCGCCGCGGGCGTCGCGATAGTTCTGACCGTGGCCTCGGCGGGGTTGGCGGGCGTGATCGAACTGCTGCCCGCCGGCCCCGACGGGCAGGCGGCGACGCTCGGGTACATCGCGGCGATGGCCGTGGGTTCGGTCTGCTACGCCACGCTATTCCTCGCCCTGAGCTTGTTCACCCGGCGGGCCCTCGTGATCGGCATCGGCTACATGCTGGTTTGGGAGGGTGGGCTCTCGTCGCTGCTTCCCGGCATCGCGAACCTGTCGATCCGCCAGTACTCGCTCGGCGTTGCCGACGCGTTCATCCAGCTCCACAGGGATCCGGCCCGGCTCACACCCGGCACCGCAATGACGCTGGCCGTAATCCTCGTAGTCGTGGCCATGGTCGTGGCGAGTTGGCGCCTGATGCGCTTCGAGCTGCCGGGCTCGAGCGACTGATCGAAGCCTCAGACGAACCGGGGTCTGCCTACTCCGCGGAGACGGGCAGCGCCAGGATGTTGAACCCGCCGTCGACGTAGATGACCTCGCCGGTCGTCTGGCTGGAGAGCGGGCTCGCAAGGTAGACCGCGGTGTTGCCGACGTCCTCGATGCTGATGTGCGACCGCAGCGGACTGACTTCCTTGAAGGCGCCATACATCGTCCTGAACCCGGCGATGCCGTGGGCTGAGAGGGTCCGGACGGGGCCGGCGCTGATGGCGTTGACGCGGATGCCGCTCGGGCCGAGGTCTGCCGCAAGGTAGCGTGTCGTCGCCTCGAGAGCTGCCTTGGCCACGCCCATGACGTTGTAGTTGGGCACGACCTTTTCGGCGGCGTAGTAGGTCATGGTCATGATCGAGGAGCCGGGTTTCATATACGGCCGGGCCTCACGAGCCATTGCGATCAGCGAGTACACGCTGATATCGAAGGCCGTGTGAAAGCCGGAGCGGCTGATGTCGGTGAAGTGGCCGTCGAGGTCTTCCCTCTCTGCGTAGGCGACCGCGTGGACCAGGATGTCGAGGTCGCCCTTCCTGGTGTGCCAGCGCCCGAGTACTTTCTTGATCTCCTCATCGTCGCTGACGTCGCAGCCTTCGACGAAGGTCGACCCGATCGACGCGGCGAGCGGGCGGACGCGCCTCTTGATGAGCGAAGCCATCGAGCTGAACCCGACCTCCGCGCCCTGGTCGTAGAGAGCCTTGGCGATCCCCCAGGCGATCGAATGGTCGTTCGCGACGCCGAATACGAGCGCCTTCTTGCCCTTAAGCAGTCCGTCTCGATCGCAGTCGTCGACCGGCCTGGTCAGGCGGCGGCTGACGCGAGGCTTCGCGACGGATGTGGCGACTTCAACCGCGGCGGCCACGGACCCGGCGCGAGCCAGATCAGGCGAGGCCGCGGATGGCTGCGTCACGGCTGCCTGCTTCACGGCGGGCTGGGGCGATCGCTTCGTCATCTTCATGAGTGCTGTCGGTCCTCCGTTGTCTGCCGTGGGACGCCGGCACGTCGGCGTCCGAGCCTGCAGGGCACCGGGCGCTTGCATCATGTCCAAACCCCGATCGGCGCCAATCGTTACGTGTACGGAAAACTCGTCGGCCGTCGGCTGCCGCGGAGAATAAGCCCCACCCGTTCAGTAGACAATCACCGGCGCCGAACGTTGCGATTCGCGGGGCCACTCGCCAAAGAGAAACGGCCGCCGAGCTTTCGCCCGGCGGCCGCTGCAACTGCGTGGAACCGTCTACGCCAGGAGAACCCCGATCGCGTCCAGCGGCACCGCGTTGGACTCCGTCACGATTCCGGCCGCGGCGCGGAGCCGTGGCTCGATCGAGGCGATGTAGCTCCGGGCGATCGACTTCTTCGACTCGAGCGTGTTCGTGTCGCGAAGCAGCAGCCAGGAGCAAGTGAGCCAGACCGCCTGATCGACCAGATCGCAGGCGTAGTAGTCGACCTTGTTGCGATCGGGCTGGGCCTTGAGGGCGTCGACCGCCGCCTGGTAGACGTCGGTCAGTTCGACCAGGGTCGCCTTCTGCGCGGCCATGTCGGCCGGGTATTCGGCGGCTTCCCATTCGGCGAAGAGCGGATCGAGCGAGCGGTTGAGCAGCTTGCCGATGGCGGCGACCACCTGCAGCTGGCTCGTGCCCTCGTAGATGTTCGTGATGCGAACATCGCGGAAGAGCCGCTCGATGTTGAATTCCTTCATGTAGCCCACGCCGCCGTGGACCTGCATCGACTGGTAGCAGACGCGGTTGCCCATCTCGGTGGAGCAGTACTTCACCATTGGGGTCATCGTCTCGGCCACCGCGGCGCAGGCTTTGAGCCGGGCCCGAGTCGCGGGATCGACGTCCGTACCGCCGTCGCCGACGGCCTTCTCGTAGACCTTCCAGAGGTCCACCCAACGCGCCGTTTCGGCCAGGAGCGCCCGCGTCGCCTCCAGGTCGACTCGCATCGACAGGAGCAGCCGGCCGACCGCCGGCAGGACGCGGATCGGCTTGCCGAACTGGATCCGCTCCTTGGAGTAGCGATCGGCTTCGCGCCAGGCGGCCTCGGCGATGCCGAGAGCCTGAGCCGCGACCGCCAGGCGCGCCCCGTTCATCAGGTTCATGGAGTAGCGCATGAGCCCGAAGCGGCGCTTGCCGATTAGGATCGCCGGCGTGTTGTTGTACTGGATCTCGCAAGTGGGGGAGGAGCGGATGCCCATCTTGTGTTCGATGCGGCGGATCTTGACCGTCTCGTCGCGTTCCACGAGGAACATGGAGAGGCCGCGGGCGTCTGAGGACCCTTCCTCGCTGCGCGCCAGGACGACGGAGATGTCGGCCAGCCCGTTGGTGATGAACCGCTTGACGCCGTTGAGGGTCCACTTGCCGGTGGCCTCGTCGAGCGTTGCCCTGGTCGACACGGCGCCCAGATCCGAGCCGGCGTCGGCTTCGGTCAGTACCATCGCACCGGATACCTCGCCGCGCGAGAAGCGGGGCAGGACGCGCTCCTTGGTCTCTTGATCGCCGTACTCGTCGATCATCGAGGCGATCTCCTGAAGACCGTACACGGTCATCAGGCCGCTCTCGGCCCGGGCGACGATCTCGACGAGCATCGAGTAGATCGATTCGGGCAGGTTCAGGCCGCCGAATTCGCGCGGCAGCATCGCTCCGAACAGTCCGGCCTGCCGGATGGCCTCGATGGCGTCGAGAGTCGGGGCGGTGTAGGTGACCTCGCCGTCCACGAAGTGGGCACCTTCCTCGTCGGCCTCGGCCGCGCGTGGGGCGATGCGTTCGCCGCAGATTTCGCCCATCACCCCGAGGATGATGGCGTAGTTGTCCTTGGCGTCGGCGTAGCTGCGCGGCGCGCCGGGGTAGTCGGCGGCCTCGGAGTAGCCGTGCTCCTTGAGTTCGAGCGCCTCGCGCAGATCGATCTGCTCGAGACGGAACTGGAGGTCCGGGTTGTCGCTGAAGAAGTTCTCGCTCATTCGGCTTCTCGCTGATCCATGGAACGCTCGCGCAGGGTCTTGATGATCAGCGGCAGCACCTCACCGACGTCGCCGACGATGCGGTAGTGCGCGATCTGGAACATCGGCGCGTTGGGGTCCGTGTTGATGGCGATGATCTTGGACGACTGATCCATGCCGGCCCGATGCTGGATCGCGCCGGAGATGCCGGCGGCGATATACAGGCGAGGCCGAACTGTGGTGCCGGTCTGGCCGACCTGGTGGGCCCGGTCGATCAGGCCCGCATCCACGGCCGCGCGTGAGGCGCCGACTTCGCCGCCGAGCAGGTTGGCCAGCTCCCGCAGGAGCGCGAACTCGTCGGCAGTTTCGACCCCGGCCCCGCCGGCAACGATGACCGGAGCGTCCTTGAGCTTGATCGTGGACTTGCGGACCTGACGGCTCAGGACCTGCAGGACCAGGTCGCCCGGCTCGAAGACCGGCGCGATCTTCTCGACCACGCCTACGCGGGCCGCGTCGGCGGCCGGCTTGCGCATGACGCCTTCCCGAACGGTGGCCATCTGCGGTCGCGTGTGTGGGTTGACGATCGTGGCGATGAGGTTGCCACCGAACGCCGGTCGGATCTGGAAGAGCAGATCCTTGTAGGTCTTGTCTTCCTTCTTGACGTAGTAGTCGCCGATCTGCAGGTCGGTGCAGTCCGCCGTGAGGCCGCAGCGCAGCGCGCTGGCTACCCGCGGGGCGAAGTCGCGACCGTTCGGCGTGCCGCCGATCAGGAAGATCTCCGGCTTGCGCTTTCGAGCTTCCTCGATCGCGACGCGGGCGTACGGCAGGGTCCGGTACAGGGCCAGCTCTTCGTGGTCGGCCAGCAGCACGCGGTCGGCGCCGTGGGCGATGACATCCTGCGCCAGTGGATCCACCTCGTGGCCGCACAAGAGACCCACGACCTCGAAGCCCAGCTGGTCGCCCAGCTCGCGGGCCTTGCCGGTCAGCTCGAGGCTGACGTCGGCGATGACGCCGTCGGTGTGCTCGATGAATACCCAGATGCTTTGTTTCTCTGACATCTCTCGCCTACCCGACGATGTATTCGTGGACCAGCTCCGCGATCATCGCCTTGATCGCTTCGGCTGTGGGGGCGATGGTCTTGCTCTCGGTGCTCTCCAGGACCACGAAGTTGACCTTGTGGACCTGCGTCGGCGAGCCGGCCAGCCCGATGCTGCCCTCGGTCGCGCCGATGTCCTCGGCCGTCCATACCGGAATCTTGAGACCGCGCTTGGTGAGGAAGGCGTCGAGGGCCTCGTCCGACTCGAACTCGGGCCACTGCGCCCGAATGGCGGCGTACTCGCTCGGGACGGCGGCGAGCTTGCGCTCCATCTGGCGGCGAACGCTGGCCGGCCGAGGCGTGTTGGCCGAGCTGACCACCGTGAGCAGGACCGGCATCGTGCAGCGGACGATCTCCGAACCGGAGTCGAGGGCACGCTCGGCGGTGACGTGGGTCGAGGTGATCTCGATGATGGTCTCGGCGTAGGTGATCTGCGGGATGCCGAGTTTCTCTGCCGTCTGCGGGCCGACCTGGGCGGTGTCGCCGTCGATCGCCTGGCGGCCGCACAGCACGAGGTCGAAGGGACCGGCCTTCTGCACCGCGCACTGGAGGACATAAGAGGTCGCGAGGGTATCGGCCCCGGCGAACTTGCGGTCAGTCAGCAGGATGACCCTGTCGGCGCCGCGGAAGAGGCAGTCGCGCAGGATGTTGGCGGCCTTGGGCGGGCCCATCGTGATGACGGTGACCGTGCCGCCCGTTCGCTCCTTGATATCGAGCGCCATCTCGAGGGCGTTGAGGTCTTCCGGGTTGAAGATCGCGGGCAGCGCGCCCCGGTTCATGGTGCCGTCTTTCGTCATCACCTCGCCGGTGACGTTGTGAGTGTCGGGCACCTGTTTCACGAGCACGGCCGAATGAATGGGTCTCTGGTCGGTCATCCTGTCTCCGGGAGCCGCTCGCTGACGACGGGCGGGGGTCTTCGCGGAAGGGCTGGCCCGGGTTCGGGCGCCTCCCGGGTGGCGCGGTCCCGCAGGCGATTCCTCCCACCCGCAGGTCCGGCGCGAACTATACCCCGCCGCGGGGGCGGGACGTGGCCCGCGGCGACGCGGCGACGCGGCGGCGCGGGAGGATCGCCCCGTGGCGCGCCGCCGCCATCCCCGGGCCACTGTGCGACTATCCGCGAGATGAGCAACTCACCAGCCGCCAAGTCGGCCGCCGACGCGACCGCGGCCGCCGCCGATCTTCGGGTCCGATTGAGCGGCGTGCGGGCGCTCCTGCTGGACATGGACGGCGTGCTGGTGCTGAAAGGCGAGCTGATCCCCGGCGCGGCCGAGGCACTGGCCGCGCTCGATGACCGAGGCATCCCGTACGTGATCGGGACTAACACATCGCTCGTGAGCCGCACCACGCTGGCTCGGGAGTTAGGCCGGGCCGGATTGCCCGTCAAAGCGGACCGGATCGTGAGTGCGGCGTCCGCTGCGGCCGCATACGTTCGAAGCCGATTTGGACGGGACCCGCTGTACGTGCTGGTCGCGCCCGATGCCCTCGCCGAATTCGAAGGCTTGACGCTCCTCTCCCACGACGCCGCCGCGATGCCGGGCGCGCGCGCCGCGGCGGTGGTCGTCGGCGATGCCGCGGAGGAGTTCACGCCCCGGAACATGCAATCGGCCTTCGTCCTGTTGCGGAACGGCGCGCGATTCGTCGCGATGCACAAGAACCGCTGGTGGCTGACCTCGGCCGGCGTGATGCTCGACGCAGGCGCCTACGTCGTCGGTCTGGAGTACGTAACGCAGCGGCGGGCACTGGTCGCAGGCAAGCCTTCGCCGACCTTCTTCGCTGAAGGCGTGAGACGACTCGACGAGTTGGAGGCAGAGCGCGATGCCTCGGGGCCCGGCGCCCTCCATCTCTCGCCGGGCGAAGTCGCCGTAGTCGGCGACGACCTCTGGAACGATGTCCTGGGCGGCCAGAAAGCAGGTTTGAGGGGAGTCTTCGTTCGATCTGGCAAGCACGGCGACGCCGATCTGGCGCGCATCACCACAGAACGCGGCGGGCGGGCGCCGGACGCGGTAGCTCGGTCGATCGTGGAGGTCGTCGCCGCCCTGACCGGCTGATCGCCCGGCGGGATCGACCGCCTACTGAGACGTGAGCCAGCTTCCGAATCGGGCGAAGCGCAAGACGTCCGGGTAGTCGTCCGTGATCGGCTGATCGGCCGGGCCGACGACGGACCAGCCGTCCGGTGCCAGCGGCGCGAGCTGCTCGGGAACCAGCGTTGCCACGACCCAGTCGCAAGCCTTCGCCCCGTCCTCGATCTCGGCGGCCGTCGGCGAGAAGGTACGGCCTTCTGCGGTCATTCCGAGCCGCTTGACACCCGCGGCCACGGCGGGGGCCAGGTCGTAGTAGCGATTCGAGACGTGGACGACCAGCAGCCCGCCCGGCTTCAGAACGCGCAGGTCGTCTTTGAGCGCCTCAACCGTCAGGAGATGAGTCGGGATCGCGTCGCCGGAGAATGCATCGAGGATCAGCACGTCGTAACTCGCGTCGGGGATCGTGCGCAGCTCCAGGCGGCCGTCGCCGACGATCACCGCAGGTCGGTTCGGCGCTTCCGAGAGATATGTGAAGAGCTTCGGATCCTCGGCGACCCGCACGACCGCCGGATCGATCTCGAAGTAGGTCATGTAGTCATTCGGTCGCTCGTAGGCGGAGATCACGCCGGCGCCCAGGCCGATGATCCCCATCTTCTGCCCGCCCCGCGCCTGGGCCAGGGTCATGACGTCGCCCAGCGGCCCGCGGCGGTCGTAGTAGCTGCGCGGCTGGCGGCTGCGGGCCGGATCGGTCCACTGGCTGCCGTGCGGAGTGGTGCCGTGCCACATCGTCGTGACGCCGTCGTCTCGCTTGACTACCACGACCCCGAAGAAGTCGCGCTCGCTGTAGATGGGCGCGAGCGGCTGGACCAGAACGACCGCAGCCAGCACGACGGCAGTCATCGTTGTCAGCATCCTCGGCTTCGCGCCGACGAGCAGGATGAGCCCGCCAATGACGAGGAACGGTACCACCGCGACGAGCACGATGGGCCGAGCGAGCGCGATGGGGACGCAGCAGGCGGCGCCGATGACGATGAACGGCGCGAGCCGGCCGCGAGCGCCGGCTACGAAGGGCCCGAGGTCGAGCCCGGGCTTGACCGCCGGCTTCGGCTCTCCGGCCGCCTGGGCAGTGGCGGGTACTTCAACCGAGGCCGCGGCAGTCTTCTGCGGCTCGGCCGCCGCCGCGCCGCCGCGGAGCCTGGCCGCCAGGACGGGGATGCCGGCCAGCGCCGCGACCAGGAGCATCGGGTACTCCCAGATGCCTGGGAAGACGACTGGGGCGACGAACCCGACGAACGCTCCGCCCAAGACGCCGCCCGCCGAAACGACGAGATAGAAGAACGTGAGGCGGGACGGTCCCGGCCGGTCGGCCGCAAGCGCCCCGTGGAGCGTAAGAGCGATCACCGCGAACCCGGACAGCTCGAGGAGCAGCAGTGGCAGCGTCGGCCACAGGGCGGAGTACCCGAAGGGGACCCACAGCAGAGTGGCCATCGCCGGCGCGAGCGCGGTAGCGACGGCCACCGGGCGCCGGCCACGCGCGGAGAAAGCCACGATGAACGTCGCGAGGTAGATCCCGAGCGGTCCGACCCACAGCAGCGGCGCGGAGATCAGGTCCGCGGTTATGAAGTTGGTCACGGCCGACAGTAGGCCGCACGGTACGGCAGCCAGGAAGAGCCAGCGGGCCACGCGCCGGGCCGCGAGCCGTTCGGGGTCGGGCCCGCTCGAAGCACCTCCGGCCGCCACTTCGCCGGCCACGCCGGCGGCCCGCCCTGCGGCCCACACCCGAAGCGATCCGACCACGACCAGCAGCACCAGCAGCAGCCCGAAAAAGGCGCCCCACACGATCCGCTGCGTGCCCAGCCCCAGGGCCGGCTCGATGAGGAGTGGATACGCGAGGAGCGCCAGCAGCGAACCGGCGTTGCTCACCACGTAAAGCCGATATGGGTCCTTGCCCGCGCCGGCACTCGCTGCGGCGCCGGGCGAGGACGAAAGCACGGTCGTCAGCCAGGCCGACAGGAGCGGCGTCGTCGCGCACAGCACGAACGACGGCAGCCCGACCGCCACCGCCAGCGTCATGAGCACCTGCAGCACGGGGTGCATCGAATCGAGGTGGATGTCGGCCATCTTCGGGCCGACGACGAGCGCCGCGACGGCAACCACTGCCAGGATCAAATGGACGATCGGGCCGAGGCGCCCCAGCCGCGTCACCGATACGTGCGCGTACAGGTATCCGAGCAGCAGGATCAGCTGGAAAAAGCCGAGGGTCGTCGCCCAGACAGACGGCGCGCCGCCGAGGAGCGGCAACAGGAGAAGGCCGACCATCAGTTCGAGCGTGAAGAGCAAGCACGCCGAAAGCCCGATCGCGACCGAGTACGCCCACCCGGCGACTGCGATAAGGCTGGACCCCTCGCGACCCGCCGAGGGCGATCCCGATGAGTTGGGTTCCACGCGAGCAGCTTCGGGTGTCGGAGTGGCTGTCATGGCGACACATCGTGAGCTACCCCGGAACCCTGTCAATGGGCCGCCCGGGTGGAAGGAAGGGCTATTCGGCGCCCGCAAGAGGCGAAGTGCGCCGCGCACTCGGAGATTCTTGCCCGGACTCGGATGAGAGTGAGGGTTCTCATCCTCGCGGCCGGCGCGCCACCCAGCCGAGAATTCACAACGGGCATGGCGATCCATGACCCGGACAAGCTCCCGGCGCTCGCCCGGAGCGCGGGAGGAATGCCTCCCACACCTGCATTCAAATGGAGGAAAGCCGTTATGGGCATCATCGCCTGGATCGTCCTTGGGGCCATCGCCGGCTTCATCACGAACCTGCTAATGGGCGGCTCCGAAGGCGTCGTCGCCACGATCCTCCTGGGCATCGTCGGTGCAGTCGTCGGGGGCTACCTGGCGGGCACCGTCCTGAAGGTCGCCGACGTGACCGGCGTCAATCCCGAGAGCATCGTGGTCGCCGTCATCGGCGGTGTCGTGGTGGTCGCGGTGTACCGGCTGTTCATGGGCGGGCGCAGCGGCTCTCAAGCCTGATCTCTTGACCCCGTGGGACCGGCCGGAATCCAGACGCCGGCCGGTCCCACGTTTACCCGAATCGGTCGAGGCACTCCAGCCCCGGCGACGCCCAGATTCCATCGGTAGGAGCGCACCATGAATGCTTCCGAAGTTCGCCACGCGGGCAGCGATGTCTCCAAGACGGTGATCGACGCGGCCGCCGACTTCGCGTCGAAAGCACAGGACGGCGCCGCTGCCGCGCTGGCGGGCGCCAGGGCCACGGCCGACGAGGTCGGGACGCGCCTGCCCGGCATCGCATCCGCCGGCGCTGAAGGGGCGGCCGAGTCCGTGAGAATGCTCCAGGAGCTGTCCGATCCGAGGCTGAAGCTTCTGATCGCATTCTCCCTGGGCGTCGGGGCGGGTCTCTGGATGGCCGGTGCTCCGCGTCTCGTCACCCTCGCAGCCTTGTCTCCCGCTCTCGTGATCGGCGTCGCCATCGCATCGCGCAATCAAGACGGCAAGGGCCGCGGCCACAAATAGTCTCGGACGGGTATGGCCGGCCAACCGCTCGCGGGAGGCTCGGCCGCGATGATCCGCCGCTGAGCGGTGGATCCGGGCTTTGATACTGCGCGCGGTAGACTGATCGCAGATGGCTGTGCCCTGCTGCGGGCGCGCGCCTCGCGGCGGTACAGCCAGGTCAGGGTGCCCGGCACCAGGAGCGCGTTCCGATGGCCGCGACGTCTGAGCCCAGGCTCAAGATCACTTACGCCACGCTGCGAAACGACAACGAGCAACTCCACGCCTCCTACGATGCCGGCCTCGTGACCGCGCGCGGCGAGCTCGGCGGAACGCACGGCGTTTTCATCAACGGACAGTGGCGCCCGGCCAAAGAGACCTTTGAGAAGCGCTCGCCGATCGACGGTTCGCTCGTCGGCCACTTCGCCAAGGGCACGCGCGCGGATGTGCGCGACGCCGTGGCCGCCGCGCGGGCCGCCGCGCCGGGCTGGGCTCGCACGCCGTGGCTCGAACGGATCGCGGTCATGCGCCGCCTGGCGGATCTCATCAGCGAGCGGCAGATGGAGCTCGGGGCGCTCATGGCCATCGAGGTCGGCAAGAACCGGCTCGAGGCGCTCGGCGACGTCGAGGAGACGGCCGACCTGATCCGCTACTACTGCGACCAGCTCGAGGCCAACGACGGGTTCGAGCACCCGATGGGCAACCTCGGCGATCCGACCGTCCACACGCGCTCGGTTCTCAAGCCGCACGGCGTCTGGGCCGTCATCAGCCCCTTCAACTTCCCGATGGCCCTCTCCGGCGGACCCGCCGGCGGCGCGCTGGTGGCGGGCAACGCGGTCGTCTACAAGCCTTCGAGCGACGCCCCGCTCTGCGGAGTGAAGCTGGCCGAGATCGCGGACCTTGCCGGCCTGCCGCGCGGCGTGTTCAACATGGTCACCGGCCCGGGCGGAACGGTCGGCGCCGAGATGCAGGAGAACGAGGGGATCGACGGCCTGCTCTTCACCGGCTCGTACGAGATCGGGTTCGAGCAGATCTTCAAGACCTTCAGCAAGCGATTTCCCAAGCCGGTCGTGGTCGAGATGGGCGGCAAGAATCCGGCCATCGTCAGCGCCCGGGCGGACCTCGAAGAGGCGGCCGAAGGGATCGTCCGCTCGTCCTTCGGCTTCGCCGGCCAGAAATGCTCGGCCTGCAGCCGGGTCTACGTCGAAGCGTCGGTCTATCCCGCTCTCCTCGAGCAGCTCGTGGCCAAGGCGAAGGCGCTCACCATCGGCGACCCGACCGAGCGCAAGGTCTGGCTCGGCCCGCTGGTGAATGCCGCTGCCGTCGCCACTTACGATGCCGCGGTCGCCGAGGCGAAGCGGGACGGCCGCATCGTCTTCGGCGGCGAACGTCTCAAGGGCATGCCGAGCGATCTGTTCGTGGCGCCCACGATCGTCGCCGACCTGCCGTTCGAGCACCGCATCTGGCGCGATGAGCTGTTCGTGCCGCTCGTCGCGGTGGGCCCGGTCAAGTCGCTCGACGAAGCGTTCGAGCGTGCCAACGACACGATCTACGGCCTAACGGCCGGCTTCTTCAGCGACGATCGCGAGGAAGTCGAGCGCTTCAAGGAGGCGATCGAAGCCGGCGTCATCTACATCAACCGCCGTGCCGGTGCGACCACCGGCGCCTGGCCCGGCATCCAGCCTTTCGGTGGCTGGAAGGGTTCGGGCACCACCGGTAAGGCTTCAGGCGGCATGTATTACGTCCAACAGTTCATGCGCGAGCAATCGCAGACGCTCGTCGACTAGCGGCGGCGTTCGCACACGGAGGTGAGACGTGTCGTTCAACGAGGACATCGTCAAGGCCGCGAAGGCCAATACCTACTTCCGCGAGGTTCTGGCGACCGGACCGCACGCCCAGGTCGTGGTGATGAGCATCCCGCCCGGCGGCGACATCGGCTCCGAGGTGCACCACGGCGTCGACCAGGTTCTGGTCTTCGTCCAGGGCGAAGGAGAGGCAATCCTGAACGGCGAGAAGAGCGCCGTCGGCGTCGACCGGCTCGTCCTGGTCCCGTCGGGAACCCGCCACAACTTCGTGAACACCGGCAAGACGGACCTCCGGCTGTACACCGTCTACGCTCCGCCCGAACACGCGCCGGGCACCATCCACAAGACCAAGGCGGAGGCCGTGGCGGCCCACGAAGTCGAGCCCAAGGCGAAGTAGCCGTGGCGCGGGGGCCGTCTGAACGCCCGGAGGGCGCGAATGGGAGCCGTTAAGGCGGCCCCGATTCTCAGGCGAGCCGTCGCCGGCGACGCCGCAGCTCTGGCCGCCCTTGCCGGCGAGCTCGGCTACCCGACGGAGCCGGCGGAACTGGGCTGGCGACTCGAGTCGCTCCCGTCCGACGACGAGGTCTGGGTCGCGCTTGTCGATGGCGAGGTCGTCGGCTGGATCCATTGCGCCGTCCGCCGGTCTCTGGTCGTGCAGCCGAGCATCGAGATCCGAGGCGTCGTCGTCGGCGAAAGGTGGCGCCACCGCGGCGTCGGCCGGAAACTGATGGAACTGGCCGAGCGACTGGCTACCGAGCACGGTCTGTCTGCCGTTCGACTTCGGTCGGGCGCGCAGCGCGACGGAGCGCACTCCTTCTACCGTGCGCTCGGCTATCGAGAGCTCAAGACCCAGCGCGTCTTCATTCGGGATCTGGAGGAGTAGCGGCGAAAGGCCGGTCGGCGGCTTTCGCCCCGCCGCTCCGCTATACTTGGATGACTATCCAGCCTGCATAAAGGCTATCCGGTCCAGCCGCCGCCGCGACCGTCCCGTGGCGACGTCCAACTCTGTCGAGGTGCAACGTGACCCAGGCTCCCGGCAAGCTCGCCATCGCTCCCGCCGTTCCGCACATCGTCACCGAGCTGCCCGGCCCCAAGGCCCGCGCCCACCTCGAATTCGACCGCCAGTGGACCTCGCCGAGCGTTCCGCGCGCCTACCCGGTCGTGCCCGTGCGCGGCGAAGGCTGCACCATCGAGGACATCGACGGCAACCTTTTCCTCGACTTCAACGCCGGCATCGCCGTGACCTCCACCGGCCACTGCCACCCGGATGTCGTCCGGGCGA
>Ga0302323_100001397_pt1 | contig 19562 bp, 15 predicted proteins | sample Fen_T0_3_FD_201950 | JGI IMG/M metagenome (GOLD analysis project Ga0302323, IMG submission 201950) | Peat permafrost microbial communities from Stordalen Mire near Abisko, Sweden - Fen_T0_3 | ecosystem: Environmental > Terrestrial > Soil > Wetlands > Permafrost | place: Sweden: Abisko... | reverse complement strand
AGGCTCCTGAACCGTAACCCTGAAGTGGAGGGTTATAGTTATGTCAACCTCTCGTTGGCGATGACGTTAGGCACTGAGGGCGCCCAGGGGACGCAGACACGCCCGGCGCGCCGGGGATTTCCCGAGCCGGGCGCCGAAAACGCGGAACAGATCCGGCCGCACCCCCGGCGCGTTGCCGATATGTTCCGCGTCTTCCGCCGGCAGGGTGCGCAGACACTGGGCGGAGGGGACGGTCAGCCGCTGGTGACCGGCTGGCCGGGGACGCTGACGTCGTAGGTGTGTCCGGGCCGCGCGAGGAGCTTCTCCAGCACCTGGGCCTTGAGGTCGGACTGGGCGTCGCTCCCCCAGATCACCACGGCGCCGCCGCGCATCGCCAGCGAGACCTGGTCGACCCCGGCCACGGCGACATGGTCGACGCGCCCCGCCAGACCCGTGGGCAGGGCGGCGATCACCCGGGCGGCCTCGGCGAACGCAGCGCTGCTGGTGCCTTCGGCCGACACCACGCGCGGCATGCCGGCCGGTGGTCGCGGGTAGTCGCGGAAGAGCACACCCTCGGCATCCATGGCGTGGAAGCGGCCGCCGACCTCGACCACGGCCACGGGGGTGCGCTCGGTGACCTTGATCAGGACGCCGTGCGGCCAGTCGCGCGAGACGTCGACGCGTCGTACGGGCGCGAGCGCCCCGACCCGCGCCCGGATCGCACCGAGGTCGAGCTCGACGAGGTGGGCGCCGTCCGGGACCTCGGCAGCGGCCAGGATCTGCTGGCGGGAGAGCTGGGACGCGCCCTGCACCTGGACCTGCTGGACGGTGAGGAACGAGCTGATGAAGATCAGCCAGATCCCACTGATGACCAGGGCGACCAGCAGGACCGAGGCGATCACATAGCGCCAGACGAGCCAGCGGCGCAGCCACTGCCGGCGGGCGAACCGGCGCCGCGACGCGGTCGCGGGGTCCGGCCGACCGGTCCCCTTGAGCGGGTTGCGCGGCAGCGTGATCACGAGTGCTCCAGCAGAGAGAGAAGCAGAGGCCCGACGTCGGTGACGCTACCGGCGCCGAGGGTCAGAACCAGGTCACCCGGCCGGGCGAGCCGGAGAAGTTCTGCCGGGGCGTCGGCGAGGTCCGCGACGAAGTGCACGTGGTCGGGAGCCAGGGGTACGGCGTCCGCCACCAGGCGACCGGTGACCTCCGGGTCGGGGTCCTCACGGGCGACGTAGACGTCGAGCACCACCACCTCGTCGGCCGCACCGAGCGCGGCTCCCATCGCAGCACCGAAGATGCGGGTCCGCGACACCAGGTGGGGCTGGTAGCAGACGACGAGCCGCCCGTCGCCGGCCAGCGCGCGGGCGGCCTGGAGGTCGCCGGCGATCTCGACCGGGTGGTGGGCGTAGGAGTCGTAGACCCGTACTCCCCCGACCTCGCCCTTGCGCTCCATCCGGCGCCCGGTGCCGGTGAACGCCTCGAGGCCGGCGCGGAGCCCGTCGAACGGCAGGTCGAGGCGGAGACCGAGCGCGAGGGCAGCGAGCGCGTCGAGGACGTAGTGGCGACCGGGCACCTGGAGCATCACCCGGCCCAGCGCCACTCCCCCGTCGCTGACCTCGAACGTCGATCGGGAGCCCTCGAAGAGGAGGTCGGTGGCGCGGATCTCGCACCCCGCCTCCTGGCCGACCGTCACCACCTGCAGGCCGCGCTCCCGGGCGGGACCGACCAGCGCGGCCGCTCCGGGGTCGTCCGTGCAGAGCACGAGGAACCCCTCCGGGTCGACCGTGCCGACGAACTCGGTGAAGGCCGCGCGGTAGGCCTCCTCCGAGCCCCACACGTCGAGGTGGTCGGCGTCGACGTTGGTGACCAGGGCGGCGTAGGGGTGGTAGACGAGGAACGCACCGTCGCTCTCGTCGGCCTCGGCGACGAACAGGTCACCATGACCCGCGTCGGCATTGCGTCCCGTGGCGGCCAGCACGCCACCGATGGCGTACGTCGGGTCGGCGCCGCAGGCCCGCACGGCCATGGTCAGCAGCGAGGTCGTGGTGGTCTTGCCGTGGGTGCCGGCGACCGCGAGCACGCGACGGCCGGCCATCACCGACTTCAGCCCGGCCGAGCGCGGCAGGATCCGCAGTCCGCGGGTGCGAGCCTCGAGCACCTCGGGGTTGTCCTCGCGGGCCGCGGTCGTGACCACGACGGTGTCGGCGTCGCCGACATGGCTCGCGTCGTAGGAGAGGTGGCAGGGCACGCCGATCTCGCGCAGCGACGGGAGGAACGGGGTGTCGTGGTCGTCGCTGCCGGTGACCGTGACGCCCTGCCGGGCCATGATCCGGGCGATGCCGGACAGGGCGGCTCCACCGATGCCGACGAAGTGGACGCGGCCGAGCTCGTCGGCGGGCAGGATCTCGTCGGGGACCGGGATCCTCATCGCTCGACCCGAGCCGCATCGAGGATCATCCGGGCCAGCTTCTCGTCGGCGTCGAGCGGGATCAGGTGGGCTGCGGCGGCGCCCATGGCCCGCAGCCGGGCGGAGTCGGTCAGCAGCGGCAGGGCGTACGTCGCGATCCACTCCGGCGTCAGTGACGCGTCGTCGACCAGCAGCCCACCGCCGACCTCGAGCACGGCGCGGGCGTTGAGGGCCTGCTCGCCGTTGCCGATCGGCAGCGGCACGAAGATCGCGGGCAGCCCGACGCCGGACACCTCGGTCACCGTGTTGGACCCCGAGCGGCAGAGCACGGCGTCGGCCGCGGAGTACGCGAGATCCATCCGGTCGACGTAGCCGACCACGACGTAGGGCACGCCGGTGTCGGGCGGCGGCACCTCGTGGGCAGGGCCAGTGACGTGGAGGACCTGGATGCCCGCGTCGGCGAAAGCCTGCGCCGAGGCGAGCACCGCCCGGTTGATCGAGGACGCACCCTGCGACCCACCGGTGACCAGCAGCACCGGTAGGTCGTCACGCAGTCCGTACGACGCGAGCGCCTCGGCGCGATGCGCAGGTCGGTCGAGCGTGGCGATCATCCGGCGGATCGGCAGCCCGACGTACGTCGCATGCCGCAGCGGGGTGTCGGGGAAGCTGGTGGCGACATGGTCGGTGATCCGCGCCCCGAGCTTGTTCGCGACGCCGGGCACGGTGTTGCCCTCATGGACGACCAGCGGCACCTTCCGGCTCCGGGCCGCGAGGTACGCCGGCACCGACACGAAGCCTCCGAAGCCGACGATCACGTCGGGACGGATCCGGTCGACCACCTCGAGCGCGGCACCGCGTGCTGCCCGAAGCCGGCCGGGCAGGCGGGCGAGGTCGGCATTGGGACGCCTCGGCAGCGGGACGCTGGGCACGAACTCGAGCGGGTAGCCCGCGGCCGGGATGATCTGCGCCTCGATCCGCTCGCGGGTGCCGAGGCAGGTGATCTCGACACCCGGGTGCAGCCGCTTCAGGGCGTCGGCGGTGGCGAGGAGCGGGGAGGTGTGGCCCGCCGACCCACCGCCCGCGAGCAGGACTCGCATGATCTAGAGGTCCCGCTTGGTGACTCTGCCGGCGGTGACACCGCTGTTCCGGGAGCGCTTGCGCTGGGCGAGGGCGCGCGCGGCCTCGGGCTCGCGGCGAGCGAAGCCGACCAGCATGCCGAGCGCCACGAGCGACGGCACGAGGGCGGAGCCGCCGTAGGAGACCAGCGGCAGCGGGATGCCGATCACCGGGAGCAGCGCAAGGACCATGCCCACGTTGATCATCATCTGCCCGATGATCCAGACCACGATGCCGAAGGTCATGTAGCGGACGAAGGGGTCCTTGGTACGTCGGGCGACGCGGATCGCGGCGTACGCGATGGTGAGGAACAGGCCGACCACCAACAGCGTGCCGACGAGGCCGAGCTCCTCGCCGAGCACGGCGAAGATGAAGTCGGTGTGGGCCTCGGGGAGGTTGCCCCACTTCTGCTGGCTCGCCCCGATGCCCTGGCCGAAGAGGCCGCCGCTCGACAGCGCGAAGAGCCCGTGCGCCGGCTGCCAGCCGGCGCTGCTGTAGTCGCGCATCGGGTTGGTGAAGGTGGTGATGCGGGTCAGCCGCTCGGGGTCGGCCGCCGCGAGCGCACCGGCGAAGACCGAGACCACCAGGAACGACAGCGCGAAGAACCGGGCCGGGGCGCCGACCACCCAGAGCATCCCGAGCAGGATCGCGAAGAGGACCAGCGCGGTGCCGAGGTCGTGGCCGAAGACGACCAGGCCGGTGGCCAGGAGGAGCCCCGGCACCACCGGCATCATGATCTGATGGAGGTTGCCGAGCCGGCGGTCCTTGTTGGCGTAGACGTGCGCCGCCCACAGCACCAGCGCGAGCTTGGCGATCTCCGAGGGCTGGATCACGATCGGGCCGAGGGCCAGCCAGTTGGTGTTGCCGTTGCGGGAGACCCCGAAGAACGCGGTGAGCAGCAGCAGGCCGAGCGAGGCGACGTAGCCCGGCCAGGCGAGCCGGCGGACCCATCGCTGCGGGAGGTGTCCGGCCACCCAGGCACACGGCAGACCGATGGCGACCCACATCAGCTGCTTGACGACGACGGCGTAGGAGTTGCCGTCGTAGTTCTGGAACGCGTAGACGCTCGAGGCGCTGAAGACCATGATCAGGCCGATGGTCAGCAGCAGCGCCGAGGCACCGAGCAGCAGGTAGTAGGACGTCAGCGGGCGCGCGAGCGCGTCGTGCAGTGCGGCGTACCAGGAGGAGACCCCGGACCTGGCGCGGGCGGCTCCCTGAGTCCGGTCGGGCGTCCGGGTGGTCCGGGCCCGCAGCGGGCTCACGATGGCCATCGGTCCCCGGGCCCCCTTCCGCGAGCGGTGGTCAGTCGTCGATCTGGCGCTGCACCGCCGCGGCGAACGCGTCACCCCGGTCGGCGTAGTTCGTGAACATGTCCATGGAGGCACAACCCGGGGCCAGGAGGACCGTGTCGCCGGGATGGGCGAGGTCCGCCGCGGCCACGACCGCACGCTCCATGGCGGCATGTCCGTCGCCAGTCTCGCCGCCGTCGAGCGTGATGACCGGAACATCGGGCGCGTGTCGCGCAAGTGCGGCGGCGATGACGTCACGGTCCCGGCCGAGCAGGACGACCCCCCGCAGGCGGGCTCGGGCGGCGGAGACCAGGTCGTCGAAGCCGGCACCCTTGGCCAGGCCGCCCGCGATCCACACCACCGGGTCGTAGGCCAGCAGCGACGAGAGTGCGGCGTGAGGGTTGGTGGCCTTCGAGTCGTCGACCCAGGTGACCCCTCCGGTCGTGGCGACGGTCGCGATCCGATGGCCGTCGGGCCGGAACGCGCGAAGCCCGTCGCGCACCGCGACCTGAGGGATGCCGTGGGCGCGCGCCAGCGCAGCCGCGGCCAGGGCGTTGGCGACGATGTGGGGCGCCGGGCTGGGCAGGTCGTCGATGGTGCACAGCTCGGCAGCGCTCGACTGCCGCTCTGCGATGAACGCCCGGTCGACCAGGATGTCGTCGACGACGCCGACCATGCCGACCGCCGGCATGCCGAGGGTGAACCCCACGGCGCGCGCGCCCTCCGCGACGTCCGCCTCGCGGACCAGCCGCTCGGTCTCGGGGTCGGCCACGTTGTAGACACACGCCTGCTGGACCCCGCGGTAGACGCGCCCCTTGTCGGCGGCGTAGTCGGCCCTGCCGGTCGGCCCGTCGTACCAGTCGAGGTGGTCCTCGGCGACGTTGAGCACGACCGCGCTCTCGGCCGTCATCGAGTCGGTGTAGTGGAGCTGGAAGCTCGACAGCTCCACGGCGAACACGTCGTACGGCGTCGGGTCCATCACCGCCTCGACGATCGGGAGGCCGACGTTGCCGACCGCGACGCTGCGCAGCCCGGCCGCCCGCAGGATCGTGTCGAGCATCTGCACCGTCGTGGTCTTCCCGTTGGTACCGGTGACGGCGAGCCACGGCGCGGCGTCGTCGGGGTCGCGCAACCGCCAGGCGAGCTCGACCTCACCCCAGACCGGGATGCCCCGGGCTCGGGCCTGCTCGATCAGCGGAGCCGTCGGCTTCCAGCCGGGCGAGACCACGAGCAGACCCGTGTCCTCGGGCAGCTCGGCGGTCGTGCCGGCACCCAACCGGATGTCGGCACCGAGCACCCCGAGCAGCTCCGCCTTCTCCTCCTTGCCGTCGGACGACTCGTCGAGGGCGACCACGGAAGCACCGAGGTGGGTCAGGTTGTCGGCCGCGGCGAACCCACTGACGCCGAACCCGGCCACCACCGCACGGACGCCCGACCAGTCGTCGCGGCGGCCGAGGTGGTCAATCGACAGCACCATGAGATCTTTCGGGGCGTCCGCGGCGGTGTGCGGCGGAGGAGCGGAGCGGAGCAGACGAGGAGCGTCGTGGGGTGAGTGTCACGTGACAGCCACCCAGGCGGCGTAGAAGAGGCCGAGGCCGGCCGCGACACAGAGCCCGGTGATGATCCAGAAGCGGATCACGATGGTGACCTGTTCCCAACCCAGGAGCTCGAAGTGGTGCTGGAGCGGCGCCATCCGGAACACCCGGTGGCCGGGGCCGACCCGGAACACGGTCCGCACCAGGCCGGATCTTCGCGACAGCTTGAAGAAACCGACCTGCAGCATGACCGACAGGGTGATCACCAGGAACAGACCGCCGAGGATCACCAGCAGGAGCTCGGTGCGGGTCAGGATCGCGAAGCCCGCGAGCGCGCCACCCAAGGAGAGCGACCCGGTGTCGCCCATGAAGATCTGGGCCGGCGGCGCGTTCCACCACAGGAACCCGAAGCAGGCGCCGGTGATCGCGGCCGCGACGAGCGCCAGGTCGAGCGGGTCGCGCACCTCGTAGCAGGCCGGGCCCGGTCGGGTCGCGCAGCTCTGGTTGTTCTGCCAGATGTTGACCAGCATGTAGGCGCCGAAGACCATCGCACAGGCCCCGGTGGCCAGCCCGTCGAGGCCGTCGGTGAGGTTCACGGCGTTGCTGGTGCCGGTGACCATCACCCAGACCAGCAGCATCGCCACGATCGTGGGCAGGGCTATCTCGGAGTCGCGGATGAAGGAGAGGTGGTCGGACGCCGGGCTCACGTGGCGGCCGTCCTCGAGCATGTGGGACAGCGCGAGGTAGCCGAAGACCAGGGCGATCACGGTCTGGCCGACCATCTTGGCCTTGCTGCGCAGGCCGAGGGAGCGCTGCTTCGAGATCTTGATGAAGTCGTCGAGGAAGCCGACCACGCCCATCCCGACGAAGAGGAAGAGGAGAAGCAGAGCGGAGGCCGAGGGCTCCGTCTGCGTGATCAGGTCGGCCAGGAAGTAACCGAGCACCGCCGACGCGATGATGACGACCCCGCCCATCGTGGGCGTGCCGCGCTTCGTGTGGTGGCTGGTCGGGCCGTCGTCGCGGATCTCCTGGCCGTAGCCGAGCTGGGTGAAGAGCGGGATGGCCGCCCGGGTGCCGAGCAGCGAGAACAACAGGGCGAGGCCTCCGCCCAGCAGAATCGCCTTCATCGGCTCGGAGTCCCCCCTTCTTGTTCTTCGGCGCGGTCGACGGACACGTCCCCGGCCACTGGGTGTGCCAGCGCGTCGGCCAGGTGTTCGAGCGCGGCGCCTCGCGACGCCTTGACCAGGACGACGTCCCGGGCTCCGACATTGTGGCGCAGCCAGTCCGCCGCCTGCTTGCGGCCCGCCGTGGGCACGGCCTCCCCTGCCCAGTCCCGCGTACGACGAGCACCGTCGGCGATCGCCTCGGCAGCGGCGCCGACGGTCACCAGGACGTCGACACCCAGCTCCGCCGCGTAGGCACCCACCTCGGCATGCTGCTCCGCCGAGGTCTCGCCCAGCTCGAGCATCTCGCCGAGCACCGCCACGGTGCGGCGGTCCCCACGCTCACCGATCGCGGCGAGTGCGTCGAGCGCGGCGTTCATGGAGGCGGGGTTGGCGTTGTAGGTGTCGTTGACGACGACGAGACCGTCGGGCCGCTCGTGGAGGGCCATCCGCCACGGCGACAGCGAACGGGCCGATCCCAGGGTGGCGACGATCTCCGGGAAGGGGACACCGACCGCAAGCGCCATCGCCGCGGCAGCGGCGGCGTTCGCCACCTGGTGCGCCCCGGCCTCGAGCAGGCGCAGCGGCGCCCAGGCTCCGCCGTACCCGAGCTCGAACGAGGGCCGCCCCACGTCGTCGAGCTCCAGATCGCGCCAGGAGACGTCGCCGGCGACGCCGAAGGACAGCACCCGCGCCGTCGTACGCCGCCCCATGTCGGAGACCAGGTCGTCGTCGGCGTTGAGCACCGCAGTGCCTGTCGGCGGCAGGGCCTCGACGATCTCGCCCTTGGCCGTCGCGATCGCCTCGCGGGAGCCGAACTCGCCGATGTGGGCGGTGCCGACGTTGAGGACCGCTGCCACCTCCGGTGGCGCGATGGCACAGAGCTCGGCGATGTGGCCGATGCCCCGCGCGCCCATCTCGAGGGCGAGGAAGCGGGTGTCGGGCGTGGTACGCAGCACGGTGAGTGGGACGCCTATCTCGTTGTTGCGGTTGCCCTCGGTCCAGACCGTCTCCCCGGCCGCGGCCAGTACCTGGGCGAGGTAGTCCTTGGTCCCGGTCTTGCCCTGCGAGCCCGTCAGCGCGAGCACCGTGGGCTGCAGGGTGTCGACGACGTGTCGCGCCAGCAGACCCAGGGCGCGGACGGGGTCGTCGACCACCACTGTCGGTACGCCGGTCGCGCGGGCGCCCAGGACGGCTGCTGCCCCGGCCTCCACCGCGGCCACCGCGAAGTCGTGCCCGTCGACGTGCTCGCCCGGCACCGCCACGAAGAGCCCACCCGGCACCACCCCCCGGCTGTCGACGAACGCCGGGCCCGTGACCGGACCTGCCTGTCCCTCGTCGGCGACGGTGCCGCCCACGACGTCGGCGATCTCGGCCAGGCTCAGCGCGATCATCGGCGGAGCTCCTCGCGTGCGACCGCTCGGTCGTCGAACGGATGCACCACGCCGGCGATCTCCTGGCCGGTCTCGTGGCCCTTGCCCGCGACCAGGACGACGTCTCCAGGGCCGGCCCGGCGGATCGCCTCGGCGATCGCCGCCCGCCGGTCACCGATCTCCAGGACCTCGGCACCCGCCCCGGCCGTACCGGCCAGGATCGCGGCGCGGATGGCCGCGGGGTCCTCGCTCCGCGGGTTGTCGTCGGTGACGACCAGCAGGTCGGCGCCGGCCGCCGCGATCTCGCCCATCAGCGGTCGCTTCCCGGCGTCGCGGTCACCGCCGGCGCCGAGGACCACGACCAGGCGGCCCCGCGTGACCGGGCGGAGCGCCCCGATGGCGGCGGCGACGGCGTCGGGCTTGTGGGCGTAGTCGACGACGACCTCGAAGTCCTGTCCCTCATCGATGCGCTCCAGCCGCCCCGGCACGCCGGGGCCCCGACCGATGGCCTCCGCGACCGCGGCCGCGTCGTAGCCGGCGGTCGTGGCGGCGGCGATCGCAGCCAGGGTGTTGCCCACGTTGAAGGCACCAGGGATCGGGCAGGCGGCCGCCACGTCGACACCCGGGCCGGTGACCCGGAAGACCGCGCCCTCCTCGCGCAGCTCGATCCCGGTGGCCCGCCAGTCCGCGTCGGCGCCGGACGACGACATCGTCCGGACCGGCACCCCAGCCCGCTCGACCAGGCGCCGGCCCCAGTCGTCGTCGACGTTCACCAGGCCCCGGCGGGCGTGCTCGGGCCGGAACAGCGAGGCCTTGGCGTCGAAGTAGTCGTCCATGTCGCGATGGAAGTCGAGGTGGTCGCGGCCGAGGTTGAGGAACACCGCGACGTCGAAGGCGAACCCGCCCACGCGGCCCATCACCAGCGCATGGCTGGAGACCTCCATCGCGCACGCCTCCACGCCCCGCTCGAGCATCTGCCGGAACAGCCGCTGGAGGTCGGGTGCCTCGGGGGTCGTCAGCGCGGACACGACGTCCTCCCCCAGCATCCGCGTCCCGACCGTGCCGATCACCGCAGCCGGGACCCCGGCCCCCGACAGCCCGCCCTCGAGCAGTCGCGTGGTGGTGGTCTTGCCCTGGGTCCCGGTGACACCGACCATGCGCAACCGCGTCGCCGGCTCGTCGTACACGAGTGCGGCGACGCGGCCGAGGACCGGCCGTACCTCCGGGACGACGAGCATCGGTGCGTGCCCCACCCGCTCGGCACCCGCGGCATCCGTCACGATCGCCACGGCGCCCGCTTCGACGGCCTGCAGCCAGTAGTCGGCGCCGTGCCCGTGGCTGCCAGGCAGGGCGGCGTACAGGTCACCGGGCGTCACGCGTCGCGAGTCCAGGGTGACGCCCCCGACCCGGGTGCTCGGGTCGCCGGAGCCGCTCGCGGACACACCCTCGCTCGTCAGCCGTTCGGCGAGAGCGGCGAGGGTCAGGCCGCGGGCCCCGGGCTCAGAGTCGCTCGCCACGGGCCGAGGCTATCGGGCGCCGGAGGCTGGTCCGGCCACCGCTTCCCGAGCACCGGGTCACCACGTGGTCGGGATCTCCGACGGCTTCGCACCGGTCGGGGGTACGCCGTACCGGCGCAGTGCGAAGCCCATGATCTTGGAGAAGGCCGGCCCGGCCACCGAGCCCCCACCGCCCCCGGCGCGCGGGTTCTGGACGACGACGTAGACGGTGAAGCGCGGATGGTCGGCCGGGGCGAAACCGGCGAACGAGACCGTGAACTGGCCGTTGTAACAGGCGCACTTGGGCCCGACGCGCTGCGCGGTGCCGGTCTTGCCGGCCACGACGTATCCCGGGACCTGAGCCCCCGGCGCGGTGCCCGCGTCGGGGTTGACGACCCGTTCCATCATGTCGGTCATCTGGTGCGCGGCGTTCGCGCTGACGACGCGGCGGGTGGTGGCGTGGTCGGTGCCGATCGGCTCGCCCAGGTTGTTCGTGGCGCTGCCCTGGATCAGGCTCGGGGAGACGCGCACGCCGCCGTTGGCGATCGTATTCACGGCCGCGGCCATCTGGACGCCGTTCACCGACACGCTCTGCCCGAAGGCGACCCGGTCCTGGGTCATCCCGTCCCAGGCGGCGCTCGACGGGAGCAGACCCGGCGTCTCCCCGGCGACGCCGATGTCGGTGCGCTGGCCGAGACCGAAGCGGGTGAGGTAGTGCCGCAGCTGGCCGGGCTTGAAGTGCCGCGAGGCCTTGGCGGTGCCGATGTTGGACGACTGAGCGATCACGCCCGCCAGCGTCATCTTCAAGGTCCCGTGCGGGAACCAGTCGTGGATGACCCGGTCGCCGCTCTGCAGCTGTCCGGGCACCACCAGGCGGGTGCGGTCGGTGACCTGGCCGGCGTCGATCAACGAGCTCAGCGTGAGCACCTTCTCCACGGAGCCCGGCTCGTAGGGGCTGGTCATCGCCAGGCTGTTGCGGTCCTTCTTGGGCGAGGCCTGCGGGTTGGTGGCGTCGTACGTCGGGTAGTCGGCCAGCGAGAGGATCTCACCGGTGTGGGAGTCCATGACGACCGCGAAGCCGGACTCGCCCCGGGCCCCGAGCACGGTCTGGCGCAGGATCCGCTGGGTGTACCACTGCAGGTCCTCGTCGATCGTGGTGTGCAGGTCGGTGCCGTTGTGGGCAGGCACGATCGTGCTGCGTCCCAGCGGGATCCGGTTGCCGGCGCCCACCTCGTAGGTCTCCGAGCCGGCCGTGCCCGCCAGCTGGTGGTTGAACGCGAGCTCGAGACCGGCGAGCGGACCGTCGGTGCCCAGGAAGCCGACCAGGTTGGCCGCCACGTCGTGGTCGGGGTAGGAACGCACCGGGTCGTCCCTGGTGTCGAGTCCCTTGAAGCCGGCGGCCCGGGCCTGGTCGACGACGTCGAGGGCGAGTGAGGCCGGCACGCGTCGGGCGATGTAGGCGAAGCGGCTGTTCTTCTTCTGCAGCGCGCTCAGGGTCTGGAAGTAGTCGACGTGCAGGTGCCGAGACAGGAAGCGCGCCAGCTGGTGCGCCTTGGACCGGGTCATCGACGGGTCGGCGACCACCATCCGACCGTCGACGGAGTCGGCGAGGGGCTTGCCGTCACGGTCGAGGATCCGGCCCCGGTCGGCGGGGAGCTCCACGGTGACGGTGCCGCCCTCGGAGGCTGCCAGCGTCGCGTACTTCTCGGGGCTCACCCCCTGGAGCTGCACCAGCCGGGCGCCGAAGAACGAGAGCACGACGGCGATGAACACGAACCCGGTCCGGAGCCGCAGCTGGACGGCCCCGCGTGCCGCACGGCGCCGCCGACGCGTCCGGGCGGTCGTGCCGGGGCGGCGGTTGCGCGGGGCCGGCGGACGACCGGACGGGCCGTGACCGCGGGGGCTCGTGGGGACCATCGCTCTGCTTCCTGCTCGAGGTCAGTGGTTGCCGGACGGGGTGGAGTGGAAGGTATGGAAGCCGTGGTTCCTGCCGTGGGCCCCTGAGCCCTGGTGGTGGCGCGCGGTGGTCGACCCCGTGTGCCGGTGCGTGGCCCCCGAGCCGGCGTGCTGGTGGGTGGCCGGTGGCTGCACGACCGTGACGTGCGCAGGGGGGTTCAGCGCCGCAGGCTTGGGCGGAGGCGGCGCCTGCAAGCGGAGCGGGTCGAGGCGCGTGGCCGCGGTGGGGGTACCGAGCACGCGGCCGGTCCGGAGGTCGAGCACGGCAGGGCTGGTGGGCAGCACCATCCCCATCCGCTGGGCCTTGAGGGCGACGACCTGCGGGTCGCGGAGCTGGTCGAGCTGCATCTGCAGGGTCTGCTGCCGGGCCAGCAGGACGTCTGCCTGCTTCTGCAGCGATGTCGCCGCGAACGACGCCTGCTGCATCGAGGTGTTGAACAGCAGCAGGCCGACGATGCCACCGACCGCGACCATCGACACGACGAGCAGGAAGGGGACCGGACTGGTCCGGCGACGGGTCCGACGCGGGACGACCGTGAGGCGCGCTCGCTCCAGGGCGGCGCCCGCCAGGCGCGGGACCCGGGCCCGGAGGGCCGGTGCGGTGCTGCTCATACGGGGTCCCCGCGGAAGCGCGAGCTCTGCGAGCTCTGGGAGCGATTTCGTGGGGTGTTCATCTCAGGCTGCTCCTCTGACTACGGGACGGACCCGTTCGACGGCGCGCAGCCGGACCGAGGCGGCGCGGGGGTTGGCTTCGATCTCGGCGGCGTCGGCTCGCTCGGCGCCGCGGGTGACCAGCCGGAGGGCCGGCTCCATGTCCGGCGGCACGAAGGGCAGGTCCGGCGGGACGTCGAGGCGGGTGACGGCGGTGAAGGCCCGCTTGACCAGGCGGTCCTCGAGGGAGTGGTAGGACTCCACGACCACGCGGCCGCCCACCGCCAGCGAGTCGATGGCGGCCGGGACGGCACGGCGCAGGACACCGAGCTCGTCGTTGACCTCCATCCGGAGCGCCTGGAAGGTGCGCTTGGCCGGGTGTCCGCCGGTACGTCGTGCAGGCGCGGGGATCTCGCGATAGAGCAGCTCGACCAACCGGGCCGAGGTGGTGAAGGGCTCCGTGGCCCGCTCCCGGACGACCGCGCCGGCGATCCGCGACGCGAACCGCTCCTCGCCGTACTCGCGCAGGACCCGCGCCAGCTCCGCCTTCGGGTAGGTGTTGAGGACGTCCGCCGCAGTGGGCCCGGCGGTCGGGTCCATCCGCATGTCGAGCGGCGCGTCCTCCCGGTAGGCGAAGCCGCGGTCGGCGACGTCGAGCTGCATGGAGGAGACGCCGAGGTCGAAGAGGACGCCGTCGGCGTACGTCAGTCCGAGGTCGGCGAGCACCTCCGGGATCGCGTCGTACGTCGCGTGGACCGCGGTGAACCGGTCGCCGTACGCCGCGAGCCGCTCCCCTGCCAGCCGGAGCGCCTCGGGGTCACGGTCGATGCCGACCACCCGCGCCAGCGCGCAGCGGGCCAGGACCGCCTCGCTGTGGCCACCCAGGCCGAGGGTCGCGTCGACGAGCACGGCGCCCTCGTGACCCAGCGCGGGCGTCAGGAGGGCGACGACCCGGTCGAGGAGCACCGGGACGTGGGAGGGGGTGGCCATCGTCTGACCTAGCGCCCCAGGTGGGCCAGCAGGAGCAATCCTGCGGCCAGTGCCGTCGAGGTCGTCGCGGAGAACGCCATCAGCGCCACCACGTCGCGCGCCTGGTGGCGGACCCGACGCGCCTCGGTCGCCGGGGCGACCCCGGCGACGGAGGGTGCTGTGGGTGTGAGACTCATCGGTTCGACCCCGCTCGATGGCGCTTGTGGTGCTGCGGACGTGTGGCGTGTGCTGGTGTGGCTGTGGTGCGACAACAGGGACTCACCCAGTCAGGTCCCTGCCCGCTCCCTCGAAGACCCGGGCCTCATGGGGTGGCCGGGGTTCGATCGTGGGAAGGTCGTCTGGAGCCGGGGAAGGTGCCCCAGATGACGGGAGCGGGCGCGAGACCTCGCTGTGCGAATCCCTGTGTGAAGTTGTGCGTGGGAGCAGGACCCCGTCAGGTGGCGGGGAGGATGTCCTCGCTCATGTCGGCGAACGTCTGGCTGTGCTCGGCCTCCCAGGCCGCGATCCGCTCCGGGTCCCAGATCTCGACCCGGTTGAGCGCCCCGATCACGACCACGTCGCGATCCAGGCCGGCGTACTCCTTGAGCAGCGGCGGGATGGTGATCCGGCCCTGCTTGTCGGGCTTGTCCTCGGCCGCCCGCATCGCCAGGAACCGGCCGTACTCACGCGCCTGACGGACGGTGAGCGGTGCCTCCTGGATGCGGCCGGTCATGGCGGCGAAGTCGGCGCGCGGGAAGACGGTGAGGCAGAAGTCCTGTCCCTTCGTCACCACGAGTCCCTCCGCGAGCTGCTCCCTGAACTTGGCCGGGAGGAAGAGCCGGTTCTTCTCGTCGAGCTTCGGGGTGTAGGAGCCCACGAACATCCGGGCACCTCCACCTTGGTCGACCCATCCTCCACTTTGCGCCACTGTACTCCACTTTGCCCCACCGTCAACCACATTCACCCGAGTCGCAGCGGCGATCCACGCTCAGCGAGCGCCGGCCACCCGGATCGCCGTACGCCGGATGCGGCCGCCGCTCCCCCGGCGTCGCAGGCCTGCTGGTCCGCATCGACCCAGGTCAGCGAGGTGTGAGGGCCTGCTCCGTCGCGTCGGGACACCGATCCGGGGGCGGAGTGGAGCGGGGTGGGGGGACCAGGTGGGGCGTGGTGGAGGAACGACGCCGGCGCCGGACCTGGTGGAGGGCAATCCGCAACCAAACCGTGACCCCGGGAGTCAGAACCAAGCACAACTCGTCCGCGTAGGTTGTGCTGCACGACCAGTCCGGCCGGTCACCCGACCGCGCCCCGGACCCGGTCGGACGAGTGGGCGCCACGGCGCACAGATCGACGGGAAGGACGTCTCGTGGCAAGTCCTGCTTCTCAGGGCGCGGACCTCGACACCCTCGGCAGGGTGGTCGACCGGGTCCGCGGCAACATCAAGCGCGTGATCGAGGGCAAGCCCGACGTCATCAGCTCGGCGGTGACGGTGCTGCTCGCCGAGGGCCACCTGCTGATCGAGGACGTCCCGGGCGTCGGCAAGACGATGCTCGCCAAGTCGCTCGCGCGCAGCATCGACTGCTCCGTACGCCGCATCCAGTTCACGCCCGACCTGCTGCCCTCCGACGTCACGGGCGTCTCCGTCTACAACCAGGAGACCCGTCAGTTCGAGTTCCGGCCCGGCGGTGTCTTCGCCAACATCGTGGTCGGCGACGAGATCAACCGCGCCTCGCCGAAGACCCAGTCGGCGCTGCTGGAGTGCATGGAGGAGCGGCAGGTCACCGTCGACAACACGACCTACCACCTCGACCAGCCGTTCATGGTGATCGCGACGCAGAACCCGATCGAGATGGAGGGCACGTACGCCCTCCCCGAGGCGCAGCGCGACCGCTTCATGATCCGGCTCTCGGTGGGCTACCCCGTCGAGGCCGCCGAGATCGCGATGCTCGACTCCCACACCATGACCAGCCCGCTGGACGACCTCGAGTCGGTCACCGACGCGGGCGAGATCAGCAAGCTGATCGCGATCGTCGGTCAGGTCCACGTCTCGCAGGCCGTACAGCGCTACACCGTCGCGCTCGCCTCAGCCACCCGCCGTACCACCGAACTGGCGCTGGGCGCCTCACCGCGCGCCTCGCTCCACCTGGTCCGCGCAGCCAAGGCGTCCGCCGCCATACAGGGACGCGACTACGTCCTTCCCGACGACGTGCTCGGCCTGGCCCCCTCGGTGCTGACGCACCGGCTGCTGCCGAGCGTCGAGGCGGCCATGGGCGGCCGGACCACCGCCAGCATCCTCGACAGCATCATCGCCTCGGTGCCCGTCCCCGAGGGGACCCGTGCGTGAGGCCCTGTCTGCTCTGACCGTCCGCGGGCGGGCGTTCCTCGCTGCCGGCATCACGGCCGTGGTGTGCGCGATCCTGCTGGGGCAGCCGACGCTGACCCGGGTCGGCATCCTGGTCGCCGCGCTGCCGCTGATCACGGCGGCCACCCTGGGCCGCAGCCGCTACCGGCTCGCCCTCGTCCGGAGTGTCGGGCCGCAGACCGTCACCGCCGGCCAGCCGTCGACGGTCCACCTGACGATGACCAACGAGGGCCGTACGCCGAGCGGCGTGCTGATGCTCGAGGACCACGTCCCCTACGTGCTCGGCACCCGACCGCGCTTCGTGCTCGACGGGATCGGGCACGGCTGGCGTCGGCACGCCGTCTACCAGGTACGTTCCGACGTCCGCGGCCGGTTCGAGATCGGCCCGATGAGCGTGCGGGTCAGCGACCCGTTCGGCCTCGTCGAGCTGGGCCGGTCGTTCCGCAGCACGGCCACGCTGACCGTCACGCCGCGCACCGTCCCGCTCCCGCCGATCCCGCTCGGCGGCGCGTGGACCGGGTCCGGTGACAACCGGCCCCGCGCCTTCGCGATCGGCAGCGCCGAGGACGTCACGGTGCGCGAGTACCGCCGCGGCGACGACCTGCGCCGCGTCCACTGGCGCAGCTCGGCGCGGGTCGGTGAGCTGATGGTGCGCCGCGAGGAGCAGCCGTGGCAGTCACGCGCCACGTTGTTCGTCGACAACCGGATGAGCGCCCACCAGGGGCAGGGCATCGCGTCGTCGTTGGAGTCCGCGGTCGCGGCGGCCGCGTCGATCGCCGTCCACCTCGGGCAGCGGGGGTTCACCGTCCGGCTCGTCACGGCCTCCGGTGACGATCTCAGCACCACCTGGCACACACGCGACCCCGAGCTCAACACGCGCGCCATGCTCGAGGCGCTGGCCGTCGTCCAGCCGGTCACCAGCCATCGCATCTCCACCGGCTGGCTGGCCGAGTCGACGCACGGCGGGCTGCTGCTCGCCGTGATCGGGGCGATCACCGAGGCCGACGGACCGATGCTGCGCCGGATGCACCACCACGCCGGGTCGGCCATGGCCCTGGCCCTCGATGTCTCCGCCTGGGCGCCCTCCACCGCCGGGCTCGGCGTCGTGCCGAACTCCGCGCGCCCGATGCTGGTGCGTCAGGGCTGGCGGGCGGTGACCCTGCGTCCGCGCGACCGGTTGGACATGGTGTGGCAGGACCTCGGCCGGACCAGTGCGCATGCCGCGCGGTCGGGTGCCGGCGGCGACGAGGTACGCGCCGTACCCCAGGGGTCACGATGAACCACCCCGCGTCGTTCCGCGTCTCCCGCGCTCCGCTCCTGCGCCGCACCACGACGAGGGGACCCCGATGAGCGGCCTGCCTGCCGACGCCCGCCGCGACCTGCCGCTCGCGGTGGTCGCGGCCGCGACCACCTGGGTGACCATGTTGTCGTGGCGCGGCTTCTCCAGCCTGTGGGGCCAGTACCTCGGCCCGCTCCTGCTGGTGGCGCTCATCGTGGCGTTCGGGGGCGTGCTGTTCCGCTCCGCGCCGCTCCCGCGTCGGTTGGCGCTGCTGCTCCACATCCTGGTCGTCGCGCTGGTCGTGTGGCTGATGATGGGCGGCTCGCTGATCCATCCGATCCACGGCGCCCACCACGTCGCCAACTCGCTGGCCGATGCCTGGACCACCTCGGAGAGCTTCCAGCCGCCGGTCCCGGCCAGCGTCCCGGGCATTGCGCCGTTGATGATCCCGTGTGGCGCGCTCAGCCTGCTCGTGGTCGACCTGCTGGCCTGTTGGCTCCGCCGCGTCTCCCTGGCCGGCCTGCCGCTCCTCGCGGTGTACTGCGTGCCGATCAGCCTGTTGGGCAGCGGCGTCTCGTGGGTGGTGTTCGTGCTGGCGGCGGCCGGCTTCCTGCTGATGATGTATCTGCAGGAGGCCGCACACATCACGCGGTGGGGTCGTCCGCTCGGCAGCACCGCATCCAGCGTCGACCCTCAGGGCTTCGGCGTGAACACCGGCGCCAGCAAGACCAGCGCGAGCGCGGTCGGCGGCGTGGCCCTGGTCCTGGCGGTGATCCTGCCGGCCTTCATCCCGACCCTGCACCTCGACGGGCTCGGCCTGTTCGGACCGGGTGGCAGCGGCGGCGACGGCGTCAAGGTGATCAACCCCACCATCGACCTCCGGCGCGACCTCAGCCTCGGCAAGAACATCCCGCTGCTCTACGTCAAGACCGACGACCCCGACCCGTCGTACCTGCGGATCGCGGTCGACACGCAGTACAACGGCAACGAGTGGACCCCCGGCAACCGCCAGGTCATCAGCGACCAGGTCGCCGACGGCATCGTCCCGCTCGAGGTGCCCCAGCTGAGCAACAGCCTCCCGCTCGACTCCTACAACTACACCGTGACGGCCACCCGGGACTTCCAGTCCACGTTCCTGCCGACGCAGTTCCCCGTCTCCGACATCGTGGCCGAGGGCGACTGGCACTACGACACGACCACCATGGACTTCCGCTCCAGCAGCAACCGGCAGGTCGGTGGTCTCACCTACACGATGACCGCGGCCAAGCCTCAGTACTCCGGCCGGGATATGGCGCGGTCGCTGACCGCCCGCCTCCCGATCCAGAGCACCTACACGGCCCTGCCGTCGAGCCTGCCGTCGTCGGTCAAGACCCTGGCGCTCGACGTCACGAAAGGCGCCGCGACGCGCTACCAGAGCGCCGTCATGCTCCAGCAGTGGTTCCGCACCAACTTCCGCTACAACCTCAAGCGCCACCTCGACGACGGCGTCGGCAACGCCGCCCTGCTGCACTTCATCGGGACGGACCCCGGCAGCCGGGTCGGCTACTGCGAGCAGTTCGCGGCGGCGTACGCCGTGATGGCCCGGACCCTGGACATCCCCGCGCGGGTCGCGATCGGCTTCCTGGAGCCCCACCCGGGCGCCGCCAAGGATGAGTGGGTCTACAAGGCGCATGACCTGCATGCCTGGCCCGAGGTGTACTTCGAGGGCTCGGGCTGGGTGCGTTTCGAGCCCACCCCGGGTTCCCGCGCGGCGACCCCGCCGCCGTACACCCTCTCGTCCGGGTTCAAGCCTTCCGGTCCGAGGACCGGCCAGACGAACGGCGGCAAGGTCCCGTCCGAGAGCGCGAGCGCCACGACCAAGCAGCCCAAGAACCAGACGGCCACCACCACGGCGGCGTCCTCGTCGCACGTTCCGTGGCTGCCCCTGCTCGGCGCGCTCGCGGTCCTCCTCGTGCTCGTCGGCCTCGCTCTCCTGCCCGGGCTGGTCCGC
>Ga0302323_100001395_pt1 | contig 19566 bp, 15 predicted proteins | sample Fen_T0_3_FD_201950 | JGI IMG/M metagenome (GOLD analysis project Ga0302323, IMG submission 201950) | Peat permafrost microbial communities from Stordalen Mire near Abisko, Sweden - Fen_T0_3 | ecosystem: Environmental > Terrestrial > Soil > Wetlands > Permafrost | place: Sweden: Abisko... | reverse complement strand
GCCCAGGCCCGGTCTGTCCATAGCGAGGCTGAGTCAACGCCATGACAGACCGACCAGAGCACGGGCTCGGTCTGTTCATGGCGGCAGGAACTGACTGTGCAGCCTCCTCTGCTTGGCAATCGAGGCTACTTTCCGAACAGGCCCTTGATGCAGGTCTGTCGCCCTCAGCCTTCGCGCAAGTCGGCGGCGATCTCGAACGAGCGGACGCGGGAGGCGTGATCGTAGATCTGCGAGGTCAGGATCAATTCGTCGGCGCCGGTGCGGGCGATGAGAGAGGTGAGTCGTGCACGCACGGTCCCGGGCGAACCGATGGCAGCGCAGGCCAGGACGTCATCCAGCATGCCGGCCTCCTCGGGCGTCAGGCGGGAAGCGAAGTTCTGCACGGGCGGAGGCAGCGGGGTGGGGCGACCGCTGCGCAGGTTCACGAACGCCTGCTGTAGAGACGTCAGCAGGTGGCGGGCCTCGTCGTCCGTCTCGGCGGCGACGACGTTCACGCCCAGCATCAGGTGAGGCTTTTGCAGACGCGCCGAAGGTCTGAAGTTTCGTCGGTACAGCTCAATCGCCTGCATGAGCAACGCAGGGGCAAAGTGCGACGCGAACGCGTAGGGCAGGCCCAGTGCGCTCGCGAGTTGCGCGCCAAACAGGCTAGAGCCGAGGATCCATAGCTCGACTGGTGCGCCCGCTCCGGGGTACGCCCGCACGCGCCGGTCGGTTTGATCGGTGTCGAAATAGCCGATCAGCTCTTGCACGTCGTCGGAGAATGCGTTGACGTCACCGGATAGCGTGCGGCGCAAGGCGTGCGCCGTCAGCGAATCGGTGCCTGGCGCGCGACCCAGCCCCAGGTCGATCCGCCCCGGGTAAAGGGCATCGAGCGTGCCGAACTGTTCGGCGATGACCAGCGGCGCGTGGTTAGGCAGCATGATGCCGCCTGCGCCCACCCGGATTTTCGTGGTGGCGGCGGCGACGTGGCCAATCACGATCGACGTGGCGGCGCTGGCGATGCCCGGCATGTTGTGATGCTCAGCCAGCCAGTAGCGCGCGTAACCGAGCGCCTCGGCCCGCCGCGCGAGATCGGCGGCGTTGCGAAGCGCATGCCCCGCATCGCCACCTTGAATGATCGGCGCCAGATCCAGCAGGGAGAACGGAATCACCTATCCAGCATGTCCCGCACCGCCCCACAATCAAGGCCGAAAGCCGGCTTGGACTCAGGACAAAAGCTCGCAAATGGAGCGGATAATCCTATCGGGCCTAACCATCGTGCCAGCCGGTAGGCCTTGGCCTCGATAGTCGTTCCACACCGAAGCAATGCCCAGCGCCTGCGGCGTCGCAATATCCCAGGAAAGGTTATCGCCGATCATCACGCACTGTCCCGGCGTTGTCTTCATTTCCGCGAGCACGTGACGGAAGATCCGAGGGTCGGGCTTGCCGAATCCGACCTCTTCCTCGACGAAGATGCGTTCGAACCGTGGCCCCAAATCGAAGCGGTCGATCTTCGCGCGTTGCTTGTGCGATTCTCCGTTGGTGACGAGCGCGAGCCTGCGCGTCTGAGAAAGCGTCAGGAGGGTCTCTTTCGCCCCGGGAAAGACGTCGATGGCCCCCTCTCTCAATGCAATGAACGTGTCGGTAACCTGGGTCGCCAGCGCGATGTCGATACCGAGGTGTCCGAAAGCCTCGCGCACCAATCTGCGACGGGTGTTGTCGAGGTCGAGTCGACCGAGGCGATGGCGCTCGGGATCGGCCCAGTAGGTGTCCGAAACGCGCTGGATTTCGCGGTGAAGAGCCGCCGCCGATTGCCCGCATTTCGCAGCCGCCACCTCGCACACCTGTTGCCACGCTGGTGTGCTGTGCTGGTCGAAGGTGACGATGGTGTCGTCGAGGTCGAAGAGTAGGACGGGTGGAAGTTGCCAGGTCACGGGTTTCGTAGGTTGTGTCGGGTGATATCTATCGGCAGTTCTGCGGCAGGCCGAGGTACACCTGCCCGAGCGCGGTGGGTGAGCCGTCGGCGTTCATGAGCTTGGCGTTAGGGATCGGATCGGCGCTGAACCACGAGTAGCGGAACACCTTCGGATTGCTTTCGAGGTATGGAATCGCCGCACGCATGTAGGCTTCCTGGTCGGCAGCGCTGGCGCCGGTATCGCACGAGAATTCCGTCAGCCAGATGGGCTTACCGAATTGCTCGAAGCCGGGCAAGTTGGCCCCTGTCTCGAGGTAGTCTTTCAGGGACGTAACGTCGCAGTTGTACCAGTGGACTGCGACGTAATCGACCTCGCAGCCGGTGCAAGCAGTGAAGAAGTCGGTCAGGTACTGGTAGGGATCGGTTCCGTTGCACTGGCTAACCGGCCCGCAATAATTCATGCCGGGTCCGACGATGCGGATGCCGGCCGCTTTGGTTTGAATCGCCGGCCAGTAGCTTGTAGCTTGCGCGGCCGTGAGATTCGACTGCGCCTTGAAATTCGGCTCGTTGAACGTGAGCAGGAACGCGGAGCCGTTTGGAATGGTTGCGCTCATGCTTCCGCTGCCCCAGAGCATGGGCACGAATTCGATACCGGCTTTGCTGGTGCCCTGGCTAGACCAGTTGTACCACCACGCCACCGCCGGACCGAACGCGGCACCCGGTGCCGTGTTGGTCGCGATCCCCCGCTTGCAGGTGCTGGCGCCGCCTGTGCCGGCGGCAGCGTCGCGTTTGCTTCCGCCAGCGCCACCGGACCCGATGGCCCCGTCCAGTCCGTTCGTGCCTCCATCCGTGCCGCGGCAGCCCTGACTGCCTGCACTCACGGCCCAGAGCACGAACACTACGGGGATGGGTCTTGTGATGCGCATGCGTCCTCGAGACCAGGGTAGCACGCACATCCGAGACAGATCGCGTCGGCTGCCGAAAGCCTCCATTCGTGAGACAATCGATTGTCTTCATGGTTTGCCTGCCTGATCCACGACGTCGATGGACCTGCCCGGTTGCGTGTCGGTCCCGTTGGCCTTTGGCAGCGCCGGTGCTCTTGGCGTGGCTGGCGTGTTCCTCGATTGGCGGCGCAGGCGGCTCGCCGCAGGATGCTACCGGCCCGAGCAAGGTTCCTGAACCGGGGGGCCGAGATGCGACAGCAACACCCGGACGGGATACGGCGACCTCACCGGCGACCTGCTCGGCCAGCTCGGCGGGCGACCTCCCGCTCGGCAGTGAAACGCCCCCCGCCGCCGCACACTGGAAGGTCACCGATTCCATCACCTTCACGAACGTGGGCGGCACGGGTAGCTACGATCGCGTGGTGGACATGGCGTCCGGCTCGTGGCCGCCGCCGTGCGCGGCGGCGAACGCATGCGTGAAAGCGTCGAAGTCGATCGCGGGGCCATTGGTTCCCTTCGATGAGGAAATGACCATGGTCTTCTCGGGACCGATGGAGCTTTACACCATCGCGGTTTATGCGCCCGCGACCTCGGGATTCGCCCGGGTTTCGTACTGGGATCGCTGCACGTCCGACAACCTGGTGTTCATGAACAACCTGGGCGGCGGCAGCGTGAGCGGGGTGTGGACGGTGTGCGGCGGCAACAGCCAATCCTATGCATCGGCCGACGGGAGCAAGGCGGCGCCCGCGCCCACGCCATTTGCCGGCGTGCTGGCCGACGGTGTGGGCGTGAACGTGATGAGCGCGAGTCCCTGCAGCGGAGCCGGCGACGGCAGCGAATGTGGCTTTCACCGCGACGTGGGCTTGCACGGCTGGCGAGGGTCGGCAAGCGGTACCAAGATCTTCACCGTGAAGATGCGCATGCCGACAGGTAAAGTGACGCCTGCGTATTGGATTTTGCCCGCGCAGGTCGTGCGAACGGCCCAGTACGGTTGCAACTGCCGTGGCATGGGCGGCGCTGGCGGTTGCGGTGAGCTCGACGTCGCCGAGGTCCTTCCGTCCGACGATCCCATGGCCGCCACGTCGACAATCTATTCCTTCAAGTCGGTACGCAATGGCAACGGTTCGACGTTTCCGCGTCCGGTGCTTGGCAGTGCGATCTTCGTGGTGATCTTCGACGCCGAGTTCGGCAGCATCTCGCTGCGCCGACTGGACGCTGGTGGTTTCGATTTCGCGCCGACGCTGAACGACACCCAGGTCGCGGCTTGGCAGGCGAAGCCAGGCGTGTCGTCATCGATGTGAATCTGTGCGAGGTCGCCAATGCTGAAGCTTCATACACGAACACTTTTCGCCCCCCTGGTCCTGCTCTCGGTCGTTGCATGCAGCGGCTCGGGCGGGGGCGGCCAGACTTCTGCAGGCGGCAACCTCGGCACCGGCGGCCAGCTGAGTGCGGGCGGTACCGTCGGCAGCGGCGGGAGGACCTCCGCAGGCGGCAGCACAGGGGCAGGGGATGCGGCCGAGGACGGATTTTGGGACGCAGGCACGATTCCGACCGCGAAGAACGTGATGACCTTCGTGTTCTTGAACCGCAGCAATGGAAAGCTCTCTGACGGCGAGATCTTCTGGAGCTTCAAGAGTGGCTCCATTTCCGAAACCCACGCCATCTCCACGCAGGCTACCTACGACATGCCCGCCAATTCCTCGGGACGCCTGTATTTCTACTTGTGCCCCTCGGGCGAAGCTTCCTGCACAGCGGATCCGACCAAGAGCAAGTACTTCGATTTCATCGAGCACACCATCGGCTCGGCCGTGTACAACGGCAACACCACCCGCGTGGACGCTTTCGGCATCAAGATCGCGATGCGTCTTCACTGCGCCGACGGGTTCGACGCCGCCGTCGGCGAAGACTACGCGACCTTCCACGAGGACCGTGGGGCGACCTTCCAGCGTTTCATCGATGACGTTCCGGACGAGTTCAAGGCCCTCGCGCAGGCGCCGCACGCCCCCTACCGCATCGTGGAGCCTGGCGCAGAAGGCTTCGGCAAAGCCGGTACCTACGCCACCTATTACGACAGCTTCGTCGCTTCACTCTGGGCGGCGAACGGCCTGCTCATCACCAAACCGGGGCCGAACGGCAGTGGCCTTGGCTCGTACCCCGATGTCTCGGCTGCCATCTTTCGTCACGTGGGCAACGCCGCCGGCACCTTCGATCCGAACGGCAAGCTCCTCGACAAGACCCTGTGGAAGGACAGCTCGACCTTCTACCGGTCCGCGCCTGCGAACTACTACGCGCGATTCTGGCACGAGAACGCGCTTGGCGGTCGGGCCTACGGATTTCCCTACGACGACGTCGGCAGTTACTCGAGCTACGTCTCGCACGCCAATCCGCAGTACCTGCTGGTCGCGATTGGCTGGTAGGCGACTGCATCGGGTTCCGATGGCGTGTGGCCACCCATCCTGGCGACGCGGCAGTTGCCGACGCGAGGTGGGCGTGTGATCATTCGGAACATGCGAAAGGCGGTCCTGTCGGGCTTGCTCGTGCTCACTGGCTGCAAGGCTGAGCGCCCCCTTCGCGCGGACCCTGGGCACCTGGCTCCGGCAACCGAGACGGTGACAGGGGCGCGAATATCAGCGGTGGTGCGCAACCATGACAACCAGGCGACCCTGAAGAACTGCTACGAGCGCGCCCTGAAAACGGCCGGCCAGGCCAAGAGCGGACGCGTCGACGTCACGGTCGTCGTGGGCCCTTCCGGCGCGGTCGAGCGAGTGATTCTCAAAGCGCCACCTCGCCTGAACCTCGTCGGACCTTGTATCCAGGGCGCGATCACACGGTGGGTGTTTCCGGCCAATTCGGAACAATACGCTGCCAATTTTCCGCTCGTGCTGCAAAGTCGTTGAGTGGCGTGCTCGATGTAGGCCGCGTCGAGTTCGGGCGTTCCCGGGGCCACCGCAAACTCCGTACTTGTTGCATGCGCGTCCGCGAAGAGCCAAACTATCTAGTTCTCGAGTTGTGCTCTTCGACAAGGAAACCGTGGTTCAGATGAACGAATCCCCCGTTTCGTCTCTCGTGGTCGCCGCCCTTCTTGGCGTCGGATTTGCCTTTGTCGGCGTGGCCTGCAGCAGCGCCCCAGACGCCCTGGGTGGAGGCGGGATGGGGGGGGCCTTTGCCGCCGGAGGCTCAACCGAGGTCATCACCCTGCCTGAAGGGGGTGCCCGCGGAAGTGCCGGCGGTGCGGGTGGTACCGGTTCTTCGACCACGCCAATGCCGTTTCCGCCAGCCGGGTTCGACCCGGCCATCCCGGCGGATACCGGTGCCTATACCACCAGCAGCCAACCCGTCGCAATCAGCGCCGATGGCGGCACGCCCGTGGTGCCCACCATCGGCAACGGAAGCAACTGCGGTAACGTCCTGCTCGGCGTCGTGCGCGACTTTCAGCGAGGCGACGATGCCACTGGCTATCCGGGCGGGCATCCCGACTTCAACACGCTATACGGCAGCGGCCAGCTTGGCATCGTGCTCGGCACCTTGGGCGCCGACGGGAAACCGATGTACGACGCGACCTCGTTGAACAACAAGGCCTGCACGCTGAACGACCAAAAGACAGCAGCAGCGTGCACCACCGGCCAGAAGAACTTCGATGAGTGGTACCGAGATGTTCCTGGCATCAACCAGACCTTCCTGGCCGCGTTCCAGTTCGTTCCTGACGCTGCCAACGTGGTCTATACCTTCGACGCCGAAGCCTACTTTCCCATCGACAACAAGGGGTTCGGCTCCCAGGGCCTCTCTGACGACAAGAAGAAGCCGCACAACTATGGCTTCACCACCGAGCTTCACACAACGTTCACCTATCACGGTGGCGAGACCTTCACGTTCACCGGCGACGACGACCTTTGGGTCTTCATCAACAACAAGCTCGCCATTGATCTCGGGGGCATGCACTCGGCAGAGAGCAAGACCGTGAATTTGGACAAGTCTGCGGGAGCACTTGGCATCACCAAGGGACAGTCGTATCCACTGGCGCTGTTCAATGCCGAACGCCACATCACCGCATCCCACTGCAAGATTCAGACAACCATGCAGTTCACCGATTGCGGCACCCTATCGGTTGGCATCATTCCGTAATCGGCGTTCTCATCGCGAAGGAGTGATGGCTGTCTCCGCGGGGTTCTTTCCTTGCGCGGCGTCCGACTCGCGGATCTCGTTGGCGATGGTGGTGGCCACTGCCGCCGCCTCTTCGGGTGAGGCTCCGGCGCTCTCCCGCGCATAGTCTCGCTCGGCCCGGGCGTCCCGCGCCCGCAGGCTCGGATCGTCCGTGTCGTCACCGGGCAGCTCGACGCGCAGCTCTTCGATGAGCATGCGCAGCGCCGCCGCGATGGGGAGGGCCAAAAGAGCGCCGATGATTCCGCCGAGCTTGCCACCGACCAGCAGCGCGATGACCACGGTCGCCGACGACAGCCGCAGCGCCTTTCCGTAGACGTGGGGGACGATCAACCGGCTCTCGAACTCCTGGTAGGCGACCATCGCGACCAGCACGATCGTGGCCACCAGCGTACCGCGCGACAACGCGACCAGGACCGCCGGCGTGGTCGCCAGTAGCCCCCCCACAAAAGGGATCACGTCGGTCATGGCCGCGAACGCCGCCAGCGCAATGGCGTTCGGGACCCCTGCGATCGAGAGCAGGGCAAACGTGAATACCCCGATCGCGAGCGAGGTGATGACCTGCCCGCGCAGATATCCGCCCACGATGGTCTCGAGATTCAGCAGCACGCGGGCCAGTCGAACGTGGAAACGGCGGGGGAACAAAGCGTAGATCGCACCCCGCGTGCGCTCGGCGTCGGCGATGAAATAGATAGCCAGGACCACGGACGTCGCGGCGTATCCGATGGCCTCGACCACGCCGAGCGAGGCCATGACCGCAGTCGTCATATTCAGGCCGCGCATGGTCTTCTCCGGTTTGAAGGTCCGGATGGCGTCGGCGAGAGGAACCGTCAGGTGATGGGATTCCAGTTTCTCGGCCAGCGTCTTTTGAAGGTGCGGCAAGTCGTTGATGGTGTGCGTGACCTGGGCCCATAGGGCGGGAACCGTCAGCAAACCGACCAGCCCGACCACCACCAGGCATGCCAGAAAGACGAGGCCGATGGCGAGGGTGCGGTTGACGCCATGTCGGCGGAGCCATCCCACGAACGGGTCCAACGTCCCCACGAGGATCAAAGCCATCACCAGCACGACCAGGATCGGCAGCAGAGTGTCCAGCAACCAGATGCCCGCCACAGTCAGCACGACGGCGAGGATCGTGCGATAAGAGATCTCGATCCGGCGAAGAGGCATCGGGTCAGCCGGCGTCCGGGCCCGTCCTTTCCCCTCGTGCGCCGACAAGGGCACCCCCGGCGGCGAACTCTGTCCCCGCGTGCTCATCGGGGAAAGCGGAGCCTTTCGGTTTCATCGCTCGCTCGCGCAGTGCCGGACCGCTGACACAGCCCCATGACTTCCATGACTCGGATCTAGCGCATCCAGGAGGGAAGGGTAGTCACTGTTCAACAGGTATCCCGCGTTTATGCGCGGAGCAACGCCACGTAGGTCAATCACCCCTGGCCGTTTCGTGCTGCGGACTTAGGTTGCGCCCCGGTCTATGCCCGAGCGCAACTGAAACGTAACTGCATTCACCGCGAGGGTAGCAGCCTCAACGATCCGGTTCGGCTCGCTGCAGAACATGCGGAGAGGGATGAGAAGGGAAAGGGCTCGGATCGAGATACGGAACCCTTCCTTCACCGGGCCTCTGTGCTCAGGGGATGGCTTCGCAGATAGACGCGATCTTGGTTCCCTCCCACCAATCGCTCCATGTCCCGTCCGATCCGATAACTAGACGATGGTCACAGTGGCATGAAGATCCGCTCGCCGTGCAGCTGTCGCACCGTCCGTCGGGCTGGTTGGCGGCCCAATTCTGATAAATCCAAGTCTCGCCGGTAACCCACGTGTACGTGCTCGGGGCGCTTCTATCGGTTCCGTCTTTGCCGTCGGTTGCGCCGATCCAACAGGACGGGTTGGCCGCGTCCACCAGCTGGCGTACGAATGAATTCTCTGCGCTCGACAACATGCTCACCAATTCGCCGCCGGCAGTCTCGCAGGCAGTCTTTGCTTCGATCCAAGCAAGTTTGTCTTCGTTGAGCCAATAGCAATGGGTGATGCCGTCGCTTGGTACGAAGCTCTGGGCGTTCGGGTACCCACCGCAACCCGGGCGCACAACCGCATCCTTGGCGGAGTCGCCGCCGCTGTCTTTGCGAATGGCACCGCTATCCGCATTGCCGACCCCGCCACCGCTGTCCAATCTCGATCCGCCCGTGCCGCCGCTCCCAAGCGCAACACCGCCTGTGCCACCGCCGTCAATGCCGCCACTCCTGCCACTTGTGCCACCGCCATCGCCACCCCTGCCGCCGCTGTCACTGCCGGCACCATCCGTGCCCCAGCCGCCGGTTCCGCCGGCGTCGCTCTTTCCACCGCCGCCGCCGGTGCCAGCCATAGCCTCGCCAGCCTCTATGCCTACGCTGCGGGTGTCTCCGTCCGCGATAGCCAGATCTTGGGAATACGCAACCTCGCCCAAAGCGACGACATCCTCCGCAGCATCGACCTTTGGGAAATCGGTGGCGTCGTCGCGACCGGCGACGTCGTCCTCAATAGGCAAATCGGGCAAAATCGATGCGTTGTCGGGGGCGAGGCCACCGCCACTGCCGTCCGTGTCTTCGCTTCCAGCCTGAATCGCGGCGTCGGACATGGAATCCATGCCCGCGTCAGGCGCATGCGCCCCTGAGGCTCGCAGTCTGCTGGCGTCGAAGGTACATCCCACGGCCATGGTCGCAAGCAGGTATGGCCCAGCCTTACGCAGAGAGATGGGCATCAGAAGCTGGCCGCAAGACATGAACCAGGACCGTGAACAGGGGGAAATTGGTCGTGCGCATATTGAGATACCGCGGGACACGGATCGAACATGGTTGCATATGGTCGCGTCATTGAACATGACGCAGTTGTTTTCCAGGGCACTGTATCACGACTGCTGGGAGGCCATGGAGCACAACCCGCATGGGCCTTACTGTTTTGTGGCAAACTCGATACCGAACCGACCTTCTGGCTGGAACGGGAGTTGCTTCGCAACAAGAGATAATGCCGCGAGCAGCGTGGAATGGCAGCATCAGCTTCGGGCTCGTCCAAGTCCCGGTCGAGTTCTATGCCGCGGCAGCACGGAAGGCGCAGGGGGCGACCCGAACCTTGGGGGAGCGGCGTGTACACCAGGCGGGCCCTCATCGTAAGGCTCGACCTCTGCGACGTAGGGCATGACCGGGGGTGCTTCGATGCCCAAGCCGTCACCCCGAAAGCGAACGCAGCCTACGGCCGGCCTGGTTGAGATCGCCGGGTCTCGGCGAGCGGAATTTCCCCGAGATGCCCTGCCGCCCCAGCTCGCCACGCTCACCAGCGAGCCACCCGAGGGCGAGGAGTGGTTTCACGAGGTCAAGCTAGACGGCTATCGCATGGTCGCCCACGCCGACGGCAAGCACGTCAAGCTATTCACCCGACGGGGGCTCGACTGGTCCGGGCACTTTCCCGAGGTCTGCCGCGCCCTGGCCGCGGCCAACCTCGAAGCGGCGGTCCTCGACGGCGAGATGGTGGTCTTGGACAAGCGCGGCGTCAGCGATTTCCAAGCCCTGCAGAACGTCCTGAAAGACGTTCGCCGCGCCCGGGAAGTGGTCTTCTTCGCTTTCGATCTGATGTTCCTAGGCGGCTGGGATCTGCGCGGTGCCCGACTCGAGGAGCGCAGGCGGCTGCTTGCCGACCTGCTAGCGCGACACTTCGGTTCGAGTCCTACCGTGCGCTACAGTGACCACCTGTCCGGGCGGGGCCAGGCGGCGCTCCGCGAGGCGTGCAAGCTGGGCCTCGAGGGCATCGTCTCGAAGCGCCGCGACGCCATCTACCGTGCCGGACGGACCACGGCGTGGCTCAAGGCCAAGTGTTCGGCCCGCCAAGAGTTCGTGGTCGGAGGCTACAGTGATCCGGGTGGTTCGCGCGAGCACTTCGGCGCGCTCTTGCTCGGCGTCTACCGGGGAACCGAGCTACTTTATTCCGGCAAGACCGGCACGGGCTTTTCGGAAGCCTCGCTCAAGGCCCTGCACGCCAAGCTGACCGCGCTGGAGCAGCGGCAGCCCCCGTTCGCCAACCCGCCTCGGGGCGCGGAGGCGCATGGCGTGCATTGGCTCCGGCCCGAGCTGGTCGCGGAGGTCGCCTTCGCCGGTTTCACCAACGATGGGCATGCGCGCCAGGCCGTGTTTCACGGGTTGCGCGAGGACAAGCCGGCGCGCGAAGTGAGACGCGAATCACCCGTTCCGGTCGCCGAGGCGTCGGAGCCCGCTCCTGCGGTGGCCGAGGCATCGGCTCCCGCTACCCACGCGGCGAGCCCGAAGGAGGAGGGCGGGCTGAGCCACCCCGACCGGGTAGTCTACGCCGAGAGCGGCATCACCAAACGCGAGGTCGCCGAGTACTACCGAAGCGTGACCGAGCTCATGCTCCCGCACGTGGTCGGGCGGCCGCTGGCGCTCGTGCGCTGCCCGGACGGACAGCAGGGCAGCTGCTTTTACCAGAAGCACGCTTGGCCCCGGCTAGGCTCGGGCCTGGTTCCGATCGAACTGGCCGAGGACGGCAAGGTTGCGACCTACGTGCTGGTAGGCAAGGCGCAGGGGCTCGTCGACTTGGTCCAGTTCGGAGTGCTCGAGGTGCATGTCTGGGGCTCGTGTGCCGACCAGCCCGAGGTGCCGGATCGCTTGGTCTTCGATCTCGATCCGGCTCCGGACGTGAAGTGGCCGGCGGTGGTCGAGGCGGCGCATGAGGTGCGCGATCGCCTCCAGAAGCTCGAGCTGCGAAGCTTCGTCAAAAGCACGGGGGGCAAGGGACTGCATGTGGTGGTGCCCCTGCGGCGCGATCCGGAGCACTTCCGCTGGGAACAGGCCAAGGCGTTCTGCAAGGCACTTGCCCAGACCATGCAAGCGGACACGCCGTCGCGCTACCTGTCCCTTTCCAGCAAGGCTAAGCGCAAGGGCAAGATCTACGTGGACTATCTGCGCAACGCCCGGGGCGCCACCTCGATCGCGCCCTACTCGACACGCGCCTGTCCTGGAGCGCCCGTCTCGGTGCCGCTTGGCTGGGACGAGCTCGCGAGTTTCGATCCTTCTGTCCCGCTGACCCTGCGGACCTTGGGCGAGCACCTCGGCCACGCCTGGCGCGACCCCTGGCGCGAGCTGCCGGCGGTTCGCCAGAGGTTGAGTAGCAAGGTATTGAAGCTGGCTTCGGCCTAGGGGCACCCGAGCCCGAAAGGGGCGGACGGGCGGATTCGTGTCAGTACATCATCCAAGCGGGTGGTAGGTTCCCGCGCTAGACCGAGGCTTGATGGAATCAGTGACCGCGAAGCAATCGTCCCCCCGTGCGCCGCGACTGACTCTCGCGCTGGGTGCGCTTGGGGTTGTGTTTGGTGACATCGGAACCAGTCCCCTTTACACGCTGTCGGAATGCCTGGGGCACCTTGGCAAGGGGCCATTCCAGTCGGCCGATGTCCTTGGACTGCTCTCGCTCGTGGTCTGGTCGCTCACTCTGGTCGTGAGCGTGAAGTACGTGGTCTTTGTCATGCAGGCGGACAACCGGGGTGAAGGTGGACTGTTCGCGCTCTTGGCACTGCTACCAGCAGCGCGCAGCTTGGGACCGACAACCCGCGCCGCGGACGCGGACGAAGACGTTCGCAGTCCGACGGGCTGGACGGCAGTCCTGGTGATGGTCGGTGCTGCGCTCTTGTATGGCGACGGGATGATAACGCCAACAATTTCCGTGCTGAGTGCCATGGAGGGCTTGAAGGTCGCCAGCCCTGGTCTTGCACCCGCCGTTCTGCCCATGACCTGTGGCGTGCTCCTCGGCCTATTCGCCTTACAGAGCCGTGGCCCGGGCGCGGTCGGCCGTTTGTTTGGACCGGTCATGGTGCTTTGGTTTTTTACCCTGGCGGGGCTTGGGCTGTGGCACGTGGCGCATTTTCCGGGCGTGCTCGCTGCCTTGAATCCGGTGTGGGCTGGCCGGTATTTCGCCCATCATGGTCTGCGGGGCGCGACGATCTTGGGCGCAGTCGTTCTGGCGGTAACGGGTGGGGAGGCGCTCTACGCTGACATGGGACAGTTCGGGCGTGGTCCGATACGGCTGGCCTGGTTCGCCTTGGCCATGCCCAGCCTCATCCTCAACTACTTTGGCCAGGGCGCTCTCATCTTGCGCGAACACACTCTCGGACGCACACCGTTCTTCGGCATGGTGCCGCCAGGGGGCCTTACCCTTGCCCTGGTCGCGCTCTCGACAGCGGCGACAGTCATCGCCTCGCAAGCGCTGATCTCCGGTGCCTTCTCGATGACCCATCAGGCAATCCAGCTCGGTTTCCTGCCGCGCTTGCGGGTTATGCACACGTCGCAGGACGAAGAGGGGCAGGTGTACGTGCCCGCAGTCAATATCACCTTGGCCATCGCTTGCGTGCTTCTTGCTTTGGTCTTTCGCGAATCGTCCCGACTTGCGGCCGCGTATGGAATCGCCGTCACCGGCACCATGGTCATCACCTCGCTTGTCTACTTCGAGGTCACACGAAAGCGGTGGAAGTGGTCGCTGTGGCTTAGCCTTGCGCTTCTCCTGCTTTTCTTGTCCTTCGATGTGCCCTTCGCCGTAACCAACCTGTTCAAGATCCGAGAGGGTGGGTATGTGCCGCTCTTGGTCGGGACCGCGTTTTTTCTGATCATGGCGACCTGGCACCGTGGCCGCTCCATCTACCGTGAGCAACTCGCGAACGCATCGTCGCCGTTCTCGACGTTCTTCCACACGCTGGATGAAACCCATTTGGTGCGAACCAGCGGCATGAGCATCGTTCTCACCAGCCATGCGGACGGCATTCCTCCCGTTCTTTCGCAGCTGGTCCGACAGGTGAAGGCGCTGTCCGAAACCGTTCTGCTCGTTACGGTTCGCGTGCTCCACCAGCCTCACGTTGCCGACGTCTCTCAGTTGACCGACCTTGGCCACGGCTTGTACGGTCTCGTAATAACCTGCGGGTACATGGACGGGCCCAACGTTCCCCGCGCCGTGGCCCTAGCCATCGAGCGGGACGGTCTTCGGTGGGACATCGAGCATGCGACCTATTTCGTCGCTCGCGACACCTTCATGGCCACGTCGGCAGGCCGGCTGGGGCGGCTCAGCGAGGGGTTCTTCGCGCTACTTGCCCGCAACACAAGCTCACTCAGTGGGTATTTCCTCCTGCCACCTCACCAGGTCGTCGAGATCGGAGAACAGCGCGACTTGTAGCACTCCGGGCGAGGTCCGTTGGAATGTGGCTAAGTGGCTGGCAACACCAGCCCTGGTTTTCGAGATTGTGCTACGAAGTCGAAGGGATAGGGGCCTGGAAAGATGGCCACGGGCCAGCAATCTGACCAGCGACGCACTTTCGCTTGTGCCAATACCGACTTGCGAGTGTGCTAACATCAACAAGGATACTATGACCGTCCTTTCGTGTAGGAACGCAGCGGAGTCATTTCGCTCCCGGTTGGTCACCCTCTCGCTCCTTTTCAGCTGCTTTGTCTCGGTGGGTTGTGTGGATCTGACGAAGCCGTGGGACAAGGTCACGGCGCAAGGTGGGACCCAGGGTGGCCAAGGCGGCACCGGCGGCGGGCTGTTGGATGGCGCCGGTGCCGGTGGTGCGGGCGGCAAGCCTGGCCAGGACGTTGGCGTCGGGCTCGGAGGAATCGGCGATGTCGATGCGCCTTTGACGAGCACCGGGGGAGCCATTGATGCGCCTTTCTCGGGCGGCGTGGGCGGTATCGATGCATCTTTCTCTGGTACCGGGGGTGCTAGCGACGCGCCAAAATCTGGCACCGGTGGCGCAATTGACACTGGTACGCAGGTAGGAAGTGGCGGCGTTTTGGGGTCGGGCGGTGTGGGAGCAGACGCTCCGCCTTTGGGCAGGGGTGGTGCAAGCGGAGGTCGAGACGGTGGTCTGCCGGTCACAGGCGGCGCGACTGGCACTGGCGGGGTGATCGGCACTGGCGGTGTGGTCGGCACGGGTGGTGTGGTCGGCACGGGTGGTGTGGTCGGCACGGGCGGTGTGGTCGGCACGGGCGGTGTGGTCGGCACGGGTGGTGTGGTCGGCACTGGCGGTGTGCCTGGCACGGGCGGCGCCGATCCGCTTCTCGTTGGCCTGCTGGCTTACTACCCCTGTGACAGCGCGACCGGAACCACGCTCCTGGACAAGTCGGGTAAGGGGAACAATGGGACGCTCTCGGCCGCGGGCACCAGCTTTGGTCAAGGCAAGGTAGGCACCGGCGCCTTGATCTTGGCCCAGGCCGGCAGCGGCTCTGTGAAGATACCCGCTACGATGTTTCGGGGAGTCACCGACATCACCATCGCCACCTGGGTGAAGGTCGTAACGGCCCAGACCTGGCCGCGAATCTTCGAAATCGGCATCAACGCCAACGTAGTGCTGAACCCGAGCGTAGGCACCAACACGTACACATACATGAGTCTCGTGTCCCAGAACGAAAGCTCGAACCTGGTGTTCGCCATTACCAAGTCCGGTTTTCCCGGGGAGCAGCAACTTGCCAATTCCATTCTTTCGACCGGTGTTTGGCAACACGTTGCGATCGTTCTAGGTGGGGGCTTGGGCTCGCTGTACGTCAACGGTGCTCTTGCCAACGCCAGCAACTCTGTCACACTGCGGCCGGCCGATCTTGGCACCATCGACTACGCCTTCATCGGCAAGTCCCAGTTCTCACATGATCCGTATTTCGACGGCCAGATCGACGATTTCCGCGTGTACAACCGGGCGTTGTCTGCCAGCGAAGCTCAGGCTCTCTACCAATTCACGGGGCCATAGACCAGCTCCACGTCGAACGCGATTCCGGCCCACATCCGAGCGCCCGAAGACACCCAACATCACCCGCACACAGGCACAGGCCGGAGATTTTCGCTTAGCCTTCGCCGCAATCGGGGGTGAGCCTTTTCGATTTCTTCTGGGCGCCGAGTTGCATGGTCAGCGAAAAAGGCATGCAACCGTTCAGGTCATTCGGGATGGGAACGTCGAGCTCGGCGGTTCCGGATTCGAGCTGTAAGTCCAGCTTGGATTGCACGCGGATCGGCTTGCCGGTGGCAGCTTCGGCCACTTGCTCGAGGGTCAGGGTCAAGGGCAGGCGCTGCGGCTCCTTACTAGTGAAGGAAACCTCCACCGAACATCGAAACTGTCCCGGTCCATCGACACGTCCGTTCAGTGGATGCACCCAACCGTCGTTCACCGCGACACACGAAAGTTTGCCCAGCCGAACAGTCTCTTTGGCATGGGCAACGGTGGCGGGCGGGATCACGGACAAGAGAAGACCGCCGACGATACCGAGATGACGTTTCATAGTGCGCGAAATCTAAGCAACCATGCGGCGGCATCAAGCACAAAGCGCGCGGATCTGAGATAGCCCCGGGGTGACACGGTGCCCGCGCTTCTATTCCGTCACGTAGGGCGGCCCCGCGTGCCCGGTCGCTGGCACGAGCAAGACAACGCTGGCGAGCGCCCGCAGCGACCATCGCGACGGGCCTGGCGCGCTCACGGTTTCGTTAATCATGCCTACGCTCTCACCCCGAGAAAGCACTAGAACGGGCAAGGGCCGTAGTCGGTCAGCTCGGTAACTGTGTTGTTGCTCGGATTGCAGTCGGGCGACGAGAGGGTGACGGTGAATCGCACCGAGCCGGATAGAACCAGGGCCCTGGGGAGTTGGTACGGATACCGCGCTCCCGGGCGAAGCGGGTCGCGTATCGAATACACGACCGTGCGATCCGGGCTTTCGATGGTCAGCGTGTATTCGGCGACCAGCATAGTGCCTTGATTCCAGATGAGGACTTCCCAGCTGCTATTCCCGCAGAACGTCTGAACGGACACCTCGATGGCCAAGTCGGCGGCGTCGCAGGCGGGGTCGATGGGGGCGGTGAACCAGGCGGGATTGCAGGTCTCGACGCTCGTGCAGGCTTCGCCGATCGCAACGGGCGCGAGCCGCCCGTCGCAGTCGGAATCCACGTTGTCAGTCCATTGCTCAAGCGCGACCGGGCTCCTGTCGGCGCGGGCATCGTCGCAGTCCGCCAGCGTGGCCGAGAAGATCCCAAAACCTGGCGGCGGTCCCAGGGCCGGGTTGCCGCACACGCTGACTTGGGTCGAGGCGGCGTAGCCGTCGCCGTCCAGATCCTGGTAGTAGAGCGTTTTGAGGTTTGGATCGGTATCGTCGCAGTCGTCGCAGACTCCCGGTTCGTTGGACGGACAGACTCTGAAGATGGTGTTCGGCGGTGGCTGGTTCTTCGGGCCACAGACGGTCGCGGCGTTGGGAGGGGCGACGCCATCGCCGTCGTAATCGACCGGATACGGAAACGCTATCCGCGGGTTCGAGTCGTCGCAGTCGTCGGGGCCGCCGAACTCGGCCACGTATCCTGGCGGGGTCTCGTGGCCCGCACAGATCGTGCTCGCCCTGATCCCGACGCCGTCGCCGTCCGCGTCGCGGTAGTAAAGGCGATACTTGGTGGGGTCGGTGTCGTCACAATCGGTGTCGATCCAGGAATAGAAGAACGGCGCAAGACCGTGGTCGCAGACAACCTTGACCGAGCTACCCGTCCCAGCGCCGTCGCCGTCCGCATCCGGATAGAGGGCGGCTTCGTTGTTGTAACACTGCATGTAGGGGCCCGAGCGCACCGGCCACGTGTCTGCGCCCAATTCGGGCGCGGCGTCGGGCGCGGATCGCGGGCTCGCTTGCGTGCAGGCGCCGGCCGCTAGGAGCAGAAGCCCAAGACGCATGATCGATGGGCCCCGAACTCGAGCCATGTCGCAAAGTGTAGCACGCGGAATACCCGTACGAGAACTGACAGAGGCCGCGCCGCAGCCGACGTCCGTACACCAGCACCTTCGAGGATCGCCGAAGCCTCCGTCGGATGCCTTGCCAAAGGTCGTTCGGCAGGCGCGCACTCAAGCGTCACTCGCGTGATCACACGCACGCATTCGTGGTCATTGGAGTTCTGACCCACTCCCGCCAGGGATACTCGGGACATGAGACTCCGTGCGGGCACTGGGCTCTTCCTGATGTGTGGCTGCGCCTTGGCGTTCGGCGAGACTGCCTGTGGCGGAGCAACAAAGGCATCCCCGGCCGACGCGGCAATCTCCCCAGACAGCCCGCTTGGGTCAGGTGGAACAGCGTCGGGTGGCGTTTCTGGCACCGGTGGAGGGGGGGCCGCCACCTCCAGCCTGGTCGGACGGGGTGGTATTGGCAGTGGCGGCGCCGGGAGCAGCCGCACCGATGGCAGCGGAGGCTTGTCGAGCGGTGGCGCAACCACCCGTGGCACGGGTGGCGTTGTCAGCACGGGGGCCTCCGGCGTCATGACGACAGGAGGTGCGGGCGGAATCGCGATGGGCGGGGCAAGTGGTGGGGGCACCGATGGCTCGGGCGTGGGGGGCGGAGCAGGCGTGGCCGGTCGCGATGCCAGCGAAAGCGGGGGAGGCGGTGGTGGCCCGGGCGGCGCCTTGGGCCTGGCCTACTGTCCGGCGATGCAGCCGGCGAGTGGAAGCGCGTGTGCCGGGCCCTACGGTGACTCGGGGAACTGTACGTGGGGTGAAAGCCCGCGGCCGGAGTGCCGGACACGCGGGTCCTGCAACAGCGGAGCCTGGATCCTCGGCCAGCCCGCCGCCTATTGCGCCGGTGTTGCGGCGGCGTGTCCCAGCAGTGTTCCTACGGAGTCTTCCGTTTGCCCCGATACCTCGCTTCAGTGCCTGTACGGCGGGAACCTTTGCTACTGCACGCCCTGCACAGGCATGGCCATAGGTGATCCTCCTCCCTTCTGCCAGAGTCAACCGCGGGGCACGCCGCTTTGGGATTGCACGGGTGCGTATGGGTTGCCCGCGGAGTGTCCCGCCACCGTCCCGAATCGGGGAGCCGCGTGCAGTGTAGCGTCGACCGTTGGCTGCCCGTTAGACACCTGTGGCGGCCTGAACGTCTTCTGCACCGGCGGCGTGTGGACCTGGACATATCCTCCGGTGGAGTGTCTCAAGAGTTGGTGCGCAAGCAAGTGCTCGGTCTGTGCATCGCCGGACACGCCGATCGCGACCCCTGGCGGCGAACGCCGCATCGCCGATCTACAAGTCGGCGATCTGGTCTACACCGTCGAGGACGGCGCCATCTTGCCGGTCCCGCTCCTGCGCGTCAGTCGGACGCTGGTGTTTGGCCATCATGTGATTCGCGTGCAGGCCGCGGACGGTAGAGTGCTGGAGCTGAGCCCTGGCCACCCCACCGCCGACGGCCGCACGTTTGCCGACCTGCGACCCGGCACCCGGCTCGACGGCGCCGCCATCGCGTCGGTCGAGGTGGTGCCCTACCGGCACCCGTACACCTACGACATATTGCCCAGGTCGCGGTCGGGAAGCTACTTCGCCGCGGGCATGCTGATCGGGACGACGCTCAAATGAGGCCAGGCTTCAGTCCCGCGCCGGCAAAGCCACTCGGATTCATCCTTTACGTATTGCTCCGACCAGGCGCGGGATTTCGCTGACGAGATAGAAGGGGACCGACAGGAGGGTGAATGATCGCGGCGTGCCGACGGGCAGGGACGTTCGTATTTTCCGCTGCTGGAGCGGCGTCGAACTGACCCGCACGGCGAGATCGAGCT
>Ga0302323_100001392_pt1 | contig 19592 bp, 13 predicted proteins | sample Fen_T0_3_FD_201950 | JGI IMG/M metagenome (GOLD analysis project Ga0302323, IMG submission 201950) | Peat permafrost microbial communities from Stordalen Mire near Abisko, Sweden - Fen_T0_3 | ecosystem: Environmental > Terrestrial > Soil > Wetlands > Permafrost | place: Sweden: Abisko... | reverse complement strand
AACCGGGTACCACGAACCACCAGTGTTATTTCGTATTATGGAGTTGTCAATCCGGATATCCCCAGTGTGATCATTGGTAACAAAAAAGATTGCTGACCCGTAAGCATTTACCTTATTTTTTTCAATAAGCGTTCCGAGAATTGTAAGCGTCATTGTGTTACCATCATTATAGATGGCGCCGCCGCTGCCTCCTCCGGGTGTTCCGGCTTGCGAGGGATTTCCTCCGTTTCCGATTGCCCGGTTATATGAGAATAGACTGTTAATTATGGTCCACGAAACGCCTATACTGCTTATTCCTCCACCGTTAGCGCCGAAATTCCCGTAGCCTGGCGCTCCTCCGAAGGTGCAGTTTACAATATATACCGGCAGATTATTATACTGGCTGAATACCCTTATTGCTGCTCCTCCAACATCCGGTCCCAGGCTGTCGCAGGTATTATTGAAAAAACGGCAGTTAACGGCTTTGAAACGCCCTCCCCTGACCCAGATAGCTCCTCCCCCGTCGTACTCGGTTTCTGTTCTGGAATTCCCGTCGGCAAAAGTGATGTTCTGAACTGTGAGTCTCGGGGTCTCCTGATCCTGACAGTGAGAAGTAGTCCAATGCTGGTTCTTGTCACAGGTATTCATATAGAGGATTCGTGTTCTCACTCCACCGCTGAGAGTTATTAAACCTCCGCCGTCAATTACGATATCCGGTTTTGCATCATTGACTACCTTTGCAGGCCTGTCAAGAGTTATTTCGATAGGCTCCGGTCCGCAGTTAAAGACTATTTTCCCTCCCTGTGCAACTGCATTTATAAAAGCTTCTGCTGTACAGCCCTGAGGTGTTCCGTTGCCAATTACATGATCGGGATTCGTAACATCCTCCGGTCCTGCTTCTGGCGGGACCGGTGAATTTCCGTTAGGATTGCCTGCTGCGGGACCGTTCTGCGGGTTTGCAAGAGGATTGTGAAACACAATTGTGGGAGTGGTATGATCGCCATCACACCTGATCAATAATACTGCAATAATAAAACAAATGGAAAAAGTGATCTCCTTTATGTATATGTTCCTTGGCAGGTTTCTGTTTGTCGGGACTTTCACTATTGCATTTCTTTATAATACATAAACTTACGGAAATGGAATATTATTGTTTCAAAACAGAGGTAAAAAAAGGTGCGGACTTTGATCCGCACCTGTAAAACTGACTAACAGTAAACCTAAGTTCTGTATTGCGAATTTTGAATATTATTTGAGCACAAAATTAATAGTAAGAGCAAATTCCATGTCCTTATCTTTCCATTCCGGGATATCTACACTTCCGATTTTATTAACAACCCGCTCACTTTCAGTTTTCAGTTCAAGATGCTCGTTCCCCGTCACTTTTCCCGGCTTGATATCACCAGGTCCGGGGGTTTTATAGCCTACAATCACAACTTCCGGCAGAAAAGGTACCTTGATCGCAGTTTTTTCAGTAAAGGCTTTACATTCTTTCACAATTCCGCCTTTTCCCATTTTCACCACTACAAATATTTTACCAGTATCTGAGGCACTTTTTGCTTCCTGTGGATACCCTGTGTTCATTCCTATAAATTTCAGAATTTCAGTCTGGGAGTTTTGTGAGAAAAGAAGGTCTCCAGTCGCAAGGCTAAAATTAACAGGTGCCATATACCATACATTAACAGGTTTGCCTCCCTGCAGTCCTGGCTTGAACCCGGTTAACATGGAAGAAACTCTGATTGCTTCAGCATCAAGGAGGGGATCAACACCCTTAAGAACAGATACTCCTTCAGCATTACCTTCAGTGCTAACGACAAATCTTACTATAACTCTTCCCTGAATTTTTTTGGCTTTTGCTGCTTCAGGATATCTGGTGTTGTTCTTGATAAAATTAAGCAATTCAACATCTCCGCCCGGATACATTGGCATCTCTTCGACAACTACAAAAGGGGCCTCAGTTAATATCTGATCAGGTAATTTAAATTTCAATGTGACACTCGATGTAAACGGCTCATCTACATTATGATTCTTTGGAGGGTCCCATTTTGGTGAAGACTGAATCACCCTGATAACTTCATCGCTTAATATCGGATCAACAGGTATCGTGGAGACGATATTGCTGATTGTACCGTTCAATTCAACATTGAAGTTCAGAGCTACCCAGCCTTCCAGTTTTTTTGTCTGGGCTGCGACAGGATATTTAATCTGTCTTCCTACCCATTCAGCAAAACTGTCAAACCTCTTATTCTGAAATGTGGGATAATCTTCCGGCGCTAACCGTGGAAAAGGAGGTTTTAACCCCATTTCGAGAGCTTTTTTCCTGGTTGTTATTTCCCAGGCCCCATTAACTGCCTGTTCACCATATTTATCTGTTGCTTCTTTTCCAAAAATCATTTTAAGAATTCCCATATTATAACCAAGATCTTTTCTTGCATCATTTAAACTTTTATCAGAAATTACATCATCAATTACAACAATTGTTCCAGGCCTATTCCCTGATAGGGCATCAGGATTAGTTCCTGCCGGAGCTTTATAATCTGGGTCTTTCTCCATCTTAACCTTCATTTCCTTATCAAATTCAGGTTTGAGAGTGAGCTGCTTGTAACCCCGATAAAAGAATAATAGCGAGGCATCAGCCTGCACATTTGGAATAGAAAATCGTCCATCAGGACCTGAGGAGGCCATTTGTGAATTGCCAAGAGTGCCGGTGCTTGATATGTGGACTCCCTCAAACTGTTTGCCATCCTCTTTAAGAACAATCCCTTTTACTTCCTGCTGAAGAATGGCTGTCTGCTGATAAATGTTAAATGATTTATCATTTGATATGGCAACAGCTGAGTGATAATCCGGTGTTGCAAAAGCATACACCACAAATGCTACTACAGGAAGAATAAGAATATTCTTCAGAGTAGCATACTTACGGGTTGGTTTTTTGTTAATCATGATAATCCTGTTTTTTATTAAACTGTTGAAATTATGTGCCAGTGAAATATGTTTTAGTCCAGCCTGAAAATTGAGAAGCCTGTACTGGTATTCTTTAGCACTTTTGTTGTTTATTAAGGAAACCTGGTCAGCCAGGTATTCATGGTTCAGTATTACGGACCTTTTAATGAGCCAGACAAAAGGATTAAACCATTGGAAGGCAATAAAGAGTTCACTCAGCATCAGGTCAAAAGAATGTCCCTGACGCAGATGTGCAAATTCGTGATTCAGAATATCTGTATAATTTCCACTTCTGAAATCCTCAGAAGGGATAACAGCATATGGGAAAAATGAAAAAGGAGGAAGCTTAGAGTCGGAAACGATAACTCTAGGGAACTGATCTTTATTTACTTCGCCTTTCCTTATAATCCTGAATGTGCTTATCAGGCTGATAGCAATTCTTAAAAGGAATACTGCGGCAACTGTGAAATATATCCACAAAAACAGCTTATTGTAATCGAAATATTTCGCTGCTCCCGGCAATGTTGCTACTGCTGCATTGCCTGAATAGACAAGATTACCAAAAGCATTTGGCGGAACAGCAGTAACTGTATTGTTTGTAACAACAGGGATCTTTATAAATGGGAAAAAGGCCGGCAGTACTAAAATCAGTATAAGTAAAATTCTGTTTCGCAGGTAGAATGTATCCTTCCTGAATAAAAAAAGATAAGAAAGGTACAGCAGGGTCGTGCCGGCTGATGCCTTAAGCAGGTAAAAGAGTAAATTATCCATCTTCTTCTCCTTTCTCTATGATTTGAATTAGTTTTTTAAGGTCATCAGCGCTCACTTTTTTCTCACTGACAAAAAATGAAACTACATTTTTGTAAGATGATCCAAAGTAATCATTGACGACATCCTTCATAAATATTTTCCTGTACTCCTCTTTCTTTACAAGAGGATAATACTCATGGTTCTTGCCATAAGCTTTATGGTCAACATAACCTTTCTCTTCGAGTCCCCGGATAACCGATGAAAAGGTAGTATAAAGAGGTTTCGGTTCGGGATGGAGGTCAATAAGGTCCTTAATAAACCCCTTTCTGGCTTTCCAAAGGATCTTCATTGCCTCTTCTTCTTTTCTGGTAAGTCGTTTCATATGTGTAACTGTTTTTTCAAAGATATAACGTCTTTTTCAGTTATACAACTATTTTTATATTTATTTTACTGAAATATACGTTGATGAGGATTATTTCTTATATTTCATAATGATTTAAGTTTTATGACTATCTGAATTCAATAACAAAAAATCAAGATATATTTAATTGTATTATGTTAATATTTACGTACTTACATTTATATTTCAATTACCCCTTTTCCCGTTTCCCCCTACCCTTTATACAAATCTTTTCTTATTATCCTTTCTAACCGGTAGTTAGTAAGAGTGTTAATATCATAGATTAATGCCGGTGGCATTTAATTCCAACAGCCACGGTAGCGTACGTGGTCAAAGTATTCTTTGATTTTTCAACCCCGGAGGGTGTTGAATAGGTTAAAACCCGGAGAGAAACTTCATTATATTCAACACTTCCGGTGTAGTAGTGAAACGCGTAATTACTGCCACAGACGTGACTGTGGCTATTGGAGTTTGACGCCTCCGGCATCTTCTACAACATTTTGTCTAACTAAAAAAATGTGTTCAAAGGGTTGTGTTTCTACCAGGGGGGTCAACCGTTAAAAAATTGCCAGGCAGGCAATTTTAGCGAAGGAGCCTGTTTGCCGCGAGGGCCACCGCTCAGGATGACAATTTGTTTGAGGAGCACAAGGGGGGCAGAAGTGGCGATTCGCAGGTGAATCGCTGACTTAAACGACAATTTGTTAGGCAAATCGCCACTTCTGTCCCCATAAACACCTAATTGCCATGTCATTCCGAACGAAGTGAGGAATCTCCTTGACACATATTAACATAATTTGATAAATGCTCTGTTTTTAAACCTTCAGACTAGATAATCAAATACCAACTTAGAGAGAGGAGTATTAAGATTAGCCTGCATAGGAGCCAAGACTAAAGGGTTAACAAACAAATAATTAAAAAATTTGTCAGGGTGTATTAAACCTTTAAACAAAAGATACATCTAAGAGGAAAGATTCAAATTTTAAAACTAAAACTAAAAAAAATGAATAAGAAAATAAGAAAATTGGTTTTCAGGTTATTCCTTTTACTAATAGCAGGAGGTCTTTCGTTAACATCCTGCAAAAAGGAATCTTCATCCTCCGGTAATAACTCCCTCACAAGTCAGCAGGTAACACAGGTGCAAAATGCTGATGTACAGGATGCTGTTGCTGAAAAAACCGAGGAAGATATTGATGCTAAGCTTGACGAACTGCAAAACAATAATTATGCAGTAGCAGGTCTGAGATCCTATCTGACAGGTCTTACAGATACTGTGGTGATAACTGTTGATCACCCCGATACAACTACATTCCCAAAAGTTGTTACACTTACCTACTATAGCTATAAGGATAGTTCCGCATTTGAAAACCTTATTAAAGACGGTAAAATCACTGTTACAATTAACAGTGCTAATCCAACACACCGTAAACTTGTATCAAGATTCTTTGCCTTCAGCAACTTTTCTGTGACCACGGATACCACAACAATAATAATGAATGGCACAAGGTTAGTCAGCAGGCAAAAAGTCGCTTTCAAATATAATGGACTTCAATCTGTAAGGATATCTGTTACCGACAACATTACTTCAGCAATGAAATTTGCAGTGGCAACCACCGGAAAAACAGATACACTGAAATTTACACGCAATGTCAACAGAGTGCGGACAGCTATCACACATTTCAGAAATATCATATATAAACCGGCTGATCTGCTGCATTTTCTGTTCAGGCATATTGCATCATCTGATTCAATTACCTACGCTGGCACAGTCACTGGAGTTAATGAGAAAGGTGATACTTATACAAAAACCATTACCTCACCTCTTATTGTTACAGATTACAGGGGAAGTCTGGTAATTTCATCCGGAACAATGACTGATGTTGTTGGTACTGATTCATTTGAAATAACTTTCAAGATGGATCCTTCTCATAAACATTTTACCCTTGTAACAATTACTAACAATCTTACCGGCAAGACAAAGAGCTTCGACCGCAGGTTTGGACTCATGTTCAGAAGATGGTGGTAAGATTTATCATATAACAGAAAAACCGGACATAGCGCCGGTTTTTTATTTTATTGGTCAACCTGACCTGCATTATCAAGAGCTCTGCCTGATCTGGCTTTTAAATACAATTGATTATTTCGGGATAGTGTAAAACATTTGGCTTTCCGTCTGGATTTTTACTTAAACTAACCATTGCTTTTGCCAGTCTCTCAACCGGCATACTCCTGTATTTTTTTGACGATCCTGTCAAAACCATATCAACCACTTTCATCACGCCGGAAGCGATTTTCTCAAAAAACCTGAACTCTTTCCTGTCACCGACCAAAAAACCCGGTCTGAAATGGAAAGCTGTTCCCGGGAAGAATTTCCCTGTGCCATTTTCCATCTCAGCTTTTGTCCTAAGATAGAATCCACCTTTCAGATTTGCGCCAACACTCGATACATTCACCATAATTTTAACGCCATTCTCCGAAGCTAATTTTGCAAACATTACAGGCAGGTCTCTGTCAATGCGTTGTTGTTCTTCCTGGCTGCCTGCCTGCTTTATCGTTGTACCCAGTGCATTAAACAGGACATCCCCTTTAACATCAGAACTCAATGCCTCAATATCTTTCATCGGAGTTATAAACTCTTTCAATTTCGGATTATTTATCCCGGTGGTTTTTCTTACAAATATCCTAACTTCTGTAAACTGATCATCACTTAAAACTTCTTTCAAAATTAAATTTCCGACTAATCCTGTAGCCCCAATTACAATTGCTTTCATCTGTAGTTGTTATTAATTTACAAATTTACATTATTCAGATGGTTTGAATATTAAAAATTGAAATTTGGTTCCTGTTTTCCTGAAAATATGCCTATAACGAAATGCCATAAAGTATAATTGGTAATAATGAGTTAATTTATGCAGGGCATAAAATATTTCATGTGTTTTAAAATCGATAAAATTGTATATTCGTTTTTTCTCAAACTTATACAAATACGGATGGAGCCAACAAGAACTTTTGATCTGCTGAACAGGATGCAGGTTAAGTATTCAGATAAAACTGATGTGCTGGCAGGCAAGGAAGATGGTAAATGGAAAAAGTATTCCGTACCAGAGTATATTGACTTTTGTAACTGCGTAAGCTATGCTTTGCTTTCGATGGGAATAAAAAAAGGAGATAAGGTCGCCATCATCTCCAATAACAGGCCTGAATGGAATTTTACCGACTTTGGAATAAGTCAGATTGGTGCGGTAAGTATTCCAATATACCCTACAATCAGCAGTGATGAGTATGCATATATCTTAAGCCATGCTGAGCCTAAACTTATATTTATATCAGACAAAAACCTGTATGAAAAAATTAAACCCATTGCCGATCAAACTCCTGCAATATCAGATATTTTTACTTTTGATAAGGTTGCCGGAGCAAAGCATTTTACTGAGGTCATATCCATCGGGAAAGAAAAGGCTTCTAATCTCGGGGAGGAACTGGCAAAAGCAAAAGAAGCAGTTGAACCTTCCGACATGGCCACAATCATATACACTTCGGGAACTACTGGTTTTCCAAAGGGTGTTATGCTGATGCATTCTAATCTGGTCTCAAATTTTATTGAATCAAGTGTCATTCATCCTGTCGGGCCTGAAGGAAAAGTATTATCCTTTCTCCCGCTCAGCCATATTTATGAACGTACTTTGACTTATCATTTCCAATATAAGGGTGTGAGCATCTATTATGCTGAAAGTGTAGGCAAAATCATGGATAATCTGAAGGAGATCAAACCAGATATAATGGCCGTTGTTCCCCGTTTACTGGAACGAATATTCGACAAAATTATAAGCACGGGAAATGAACTTAAGGGCCTTAAGAAATTAATATTCTTCTGGGCTTTAAATTTAGGTCTTCGTTATGAGTTAAATGGTGCGAACGGGTGGTTCTATGGAATGAAGTTATTTCTCGCAGACAAACTTGTCTTTAAAAAATGGAGAGAAGCCCTGGGGGGCAAAGTAAGGATCATTTCATCGGCCGGTGCCCCATTGCAAGAGAGACTCGCCCGCATTTTCTGGGCTGCCAGGATTCATATTCTTGAAGGTTATGGGCTTACAGAAACTTCTCCTGTCGTCGCTATAAACAATTTTTGTTCAAAGGAGGTAATGTTTGGAACCGTCGGTACAGTATTGAAGGATGTCAGGGTGAGGATAGCTGAAGACGGGGAAATTCTTACAAAAGGTCCAAATCTGATGCTTGGCTATTATAAAGAACCCAAACTAACTGAAGAAGCAATTGATATGGACGGATGGTTTCACACTGGAGATATCGGGACCTTTGTAAACGACAAATACTTGAAAATTACCGATCGTAAGAAAGAAATATTTAAGATCTCAAGTGGGAAATATGTTGCTCCACAGGTTATTGAAAATAAACTAAAAGAATCGATGTTTATTGATCAGGTAATGGTGATTGGTGAAAATCAAAAATTCGCTTCTGCCCTGATAAGTCCCGACTTTCAATTTCTTCACAGTTGGGCTAAAACTAACAATATTTCATGCCTTGCGGATAAAGAACTGATTAGCAATCCATTAATTTATGCATGCTATCAAAAGGAGGTAAGTGAAATTAACATGAACCTGGGCGATCATGAAAAAATTAAGCGATTTCGACTTGTTTCCGATGAATGGACACCCCAGACAGGTGAATTATCTCCTACTCTCAAATTAAAAAGAAAAGTGCTATACGAAAAGTATAATGATGTTATCAGTGAGATCTTCAGTGTTGATAAGACATAAGACGTTAAATCTCAAACAAGTAATTGCAAATTTATTTAAACTGATGGAGGAAATATTGCATTATAAAATTCATGTCTCGGGACACGTTCAGGGTGTCGGATTCAGATGGAATGCTGTGCGGGAAGCCCGGAGCCGGGGAATAAATGGCATAATCAGAAACTTGCCTGACGGAAGGGTCTATATTGAAGCTGAAGGATCTGTCGAACAACTAAACTCATTTGTTGAATGGTGTAAAAGAGGTCCGGGGTTTAGCGTTGTAGAATTTGTAAGTGTAGATTCCTTCCCTCCTGTAAATCATACAGACTTCAGGATTGAATAAAACTGTTAAACAGGATAATCCTGGCTAAATTGATTATTTATTTCTTCTCTCCTGCCTTAAACAAAGTCCATGGTTCTGAGGGCCGGTCTTTAAGCAAGCCTTCCATCCAGTCGAACTGCTGATGCTTCTCCAGATAAATTTTTGCATCGAATGGTATTCCGCATGCTGAACCCCATCTTGCAACAAATGACATTTGTTTTGCCATTTTTGAATCGATAACTTTTCCATCGAGAGTTCCCCAGGGGGCAAAAGGAATGTCGACACCATATATATCTGGATCAAGATCGGGATGGGAACACAACGTTCTGATGTCGGGGGTTGTGGTATTTAAATAAGTGTCATAATGGTCGGCTTCAAATTCTTTAGCCTTGTCCAGGTTAATTTTACCTGCATTTTCTTTCATCAGTTGCTTCCATCTGACCCGTCTGGCAACTGAAGAGAACCTTATGTTCTGTTCAGAACTTTTAGTCTCAAATCGCAGTATTTTAAGATCCTCTGCAACGTTTGATCCGACAAAATAGCCGTCTTTCTTTTTTTCAAAGCCAACATATTTCAATCCGAGCTCCAGCCGTGCAATTTCGTTTGTGTTTATATCGCCGATCAGCCATGCGTTTGCATACCCTCCGTTGTTGCCAGTTTTCATTATTTCACACCATTCATCAATACTCGAAGCGTATTGTGTGGCATGTCGCATACGTGCAAATTCCGGGATACCATTTACATCAAATGGAAAGAATCCTCCAATTGTTGTTTCCGATCCTACCAGACCCGCGTCTGTAACAAAAAAGTCCGTTTCGCTGTGAATTAATCCGGCAACAGACTGCATCAGGATACGATGGCCCTTTTCGGGAAGAATATCAAGGACAATGTTGCAGAGAGGATAATAGAATGAACTCATTGTATTATGTCCCAGAACGATACCGCCATCTGTCGTCATATTTCCGGTAGCAATAAACGAGCTGCATGATTCCTTTTTGTGATCAGGAGAATTGGGCGAGATTGTGTCTTTAACCATCGGCCACCAATATTCTGTAAATTCAGTCGAACCATTATAAGCAACAATTTCATCGCGTGTAGTAACCTCGCCTGCAGCTTTCATTCCTTCCACAATTCCTTCCATCTCTTCCATATTTTCAGAATCAATTTTCGGATTGAACATCTTAGCGCTCCTCTCAACCATCCATTGCCACTCGAGGGCGGTCTCATAATGCCAGACTCTGCCCGTCGCCACAATAGCTTCCTTTATCTCTTTTGCCAGTAAATATCCGTGCTGGAATCCCCTCTCTTCCGGCTTGCCTTCAATGTGAAGATAAATCCAGCCATTCTTTTCGTGCCTGTCAGCTTTTGAAATCCATGATTTCTGCTCGTCAGTGAGCTGATATTTTGTCTGGGTTCTTGCCAATGCAGAATAGATAAAAACAGCCAGAATGAGAAGTAATGCTTTTTTCTTCATACGATAATATTTTAAAACTATTGAAAGATAAATTTATCAAATATAAACCTTCCTTATTCCTTTTTTTAGCACAAGTCAAATTTCTTCTGGTTTATCCTGTGTTTCATTCACTTTAAATAGAGATTCTATTTTCCTGCCTTTTAAATATCAAATCTGAACTGTATGCGGAGTCCAAGATTTGAAACATTCGGATAATTTAAGTATGTGATCCGTTTAATCAGATCAACCCTGAATAATTTGAAAATATTTGAAACTCCTACACTTGCCTCAACATAGGGTTTATTTCCAAGACCATATGTTAAAGGTATTCCGTCTGCATCGACTGGGAATTTAAACAGATTATTCTGATATTCAGGATTACTATTTTTGGTCAGGCCCCCGTATAAAACCTTAAGGCTTACTACCTCTCTTAATTTGAGTTTTTTTAACAGAGGGACTTTATTGAAAAAGAACCCGTTAAAACAATGGTCAACATTAAGAGAGACATACTGATCGCTGACAAATTCCAGAAAATTCATAAGATTATACGAATTCTTCTGATATGAATAGGTCTGATTCGCATTGTGTATGAACAAAAGGGGGTAAGAAACCTGTCCGAATATTTTTCCTGCTTCAAAAGCCACATCACTGTATCCCAGCACCGAAAGATAATATCTCCTGCTGATCCCCAGCTGAAGACGCAGATAGTTATAATCATTATATATTGATTTTAAACCTCCTGCTATTTTCAGCTGAATAACAGGGTATTTCCCCGGAAATGGATCTCTGTACATTTTTCCCTGGTAAAATTTCTCGTTTGGGGCATATCGAAGATTCAGGTAAAACTCTGAAATGTTTATATAGGGTATATTGTTTGTGAGCTGAGTAGAATCGCTTGTGGTAAAGTGAAGATTACCTGCTGTAGATTGCCTTGTAAAACTATACCCGATCAGATATGAGAAATGAGTTTGAAATTCATCAAGAAATTCAGCCTTGATGGTTTTGTTTAAGAAAAACTTGTCGTTTACGCCTCTTTTGACCGACAGGAAAATATTATCTCCCTGGGTAAACTGAAGTTCCTGTCCCGGGATTTTAAGGTCATTCAGATAGCTGATTTTTATATATTCAACAGGAAATTGATAGATGGTTCCTTTTGTAAATGAATACGTTACTCCGGCATTATATTTCCATATTTTATCCGTCAAACCATAAGCTGCATAAGTGTCAAAAGTAATTTTTTTACTGAACGCGGGGGTTGTCCTGCCTCCAAATCTGAATCTTGATCCTTCTACAGAATTATAGCTGTAGAAACTTTCAACAGGTCCTATTTCAATTTTGCCAAGATTTAAAAACCCTGTGGTGAGAAGCGTTAATTCATTCATTCTTCTCCTGAATACGGGGATCTTTTTAAGACTATCGATAGTAAGATAAACTCCCTTTTCAGATTTTGAAAGAGGGACATACCGGTTCGCTTCCCAGAAGCTACTGCTGTCTGCTGAAGGATTAAATCTCTCCGCCTCAGCAGATCCGACAAAGATTTTATTGTCAATCGGTTCATTTATCTTATAATCCTTGTAAATAATACTCCTCTGCCCATACACACCCATTGAATTTTTAAGGATACCAAAATCAATCGAGATTTCTTCTTTTGAAAGCAACCAGTGCTTATTCCCGAACTGATCAAAATCCTGCGTTATGGAGATTTCTTTTACCCAATCAATATTTATATTCTTATTTACTCCTATATCGATCTTCCTGACAGCATAACTACTATCCATTGTTATATACAGATGGCCATGAAACAGAAAATCTGCTCTGTTCCGGGGTTCAAAAAACAACCTTATGCATTTGATGTCTCCGACAGCCAGTGTGTCCAGGATATAATACCGGTAGAAAACGGGGGCATTATTAGCAATAGGGCTCATGAAAGTATTAGTCAGAAATAAAATCTGATTATCGTAAATATTTATATTCTGGTATAAGTAATTAAGATTGGCTGAAACACCCCTCCTGTCGAGATATTCATCAAGATTAATCGTCTTCTCGGCTCGTATTATTTCTTTTGTTGCCGCAGGATCTTTTCTGAAATAATGATCCGAGAGCTCTTCTTTAATGTACAGAGGAAGAACACTTTTCCCTATTCGTTTGGTGGTATCAATATTATCAAAGACAAACCTGAATTTCCTTAAAAAACTACCTTCTTCCAGCTTTTTGGATATGTTGCTCAAGGCAAACTGTATCTTTTCATACTGTTTAAACTCCAGGTAATCAAAACTTTTCTCACTATTAATGCTCTTATTTTTTATCACTTTTTCTATAAGCTCAACGGAAGGGTTATCCTTGTTTTTGTAGCTTTTTTTTCCTGGTTTTATAACCACTTCATCAAGAGAAATGGAGGATAATTTCAAATTGATATTAATAGTCTGAACCTTCCCGGCTGTAAAGGTTCTTGATTCATTTTGATAACCAATAAATGAGAAATTAATTTTTTCTGCCCTGGTATTTGTTTCAATATTATATCTGCCGTCCTTATCGGTAATTGTTCCAACCGTTGTCTTCTCGAGGAAAACAGATACTCCTGATATGGGCTGTGCTGTCTTGGCATCAACAACCAAACCATTTATAACTGTTTTATCTGATATCTGAGCATATGAATTCAGAAAGGCAAAGAATGCGATTAAAAGGAATGTAGAGGAAAAACATTTCTTTTTGAAATTTATCATTGCTAACTTTTAAGAGAACCCTGGGGTTACTATTTCTTCTTACCCCATATAAGCTGAAACTGGGTGCAGGTATTCGCATCTATGTTAACTGACGTACTTTTTCCCCACCTAATCTTTAACACATCGTACTGAAAATCCGTCTTTTTTAAATATTTCACTGCGGGCAACAACTGTAGTGTCACCATGAATCCATCGACTATAAGCTGCGCCTAAAGGACTGACATTTGTCTCTGTCGTCGACCACCAACCTCCATAGTTTCCCTCACCCGCGAATGTCCCGTCGAGGCTTCCTCTCATACCTGCAGGCAGGGCGGTAAATCCACTCGAGTTTGTTGCATCGCTGTTAGGGAAAACCCAGTTGTTGGTCCCTGCTTCTTTTATTTTCGATCCTGCAACATTACTACCTCCCAGATAATCAACCAGGAGCTGCCACTCGTTATCGGCCGGTACATGCCATCCGGCTGGACATAATTTCCCGGTACTCACTGCAAACCAGTTATAATAAGCACCATATATGTCTCCATAAATAGAATCATTATTATCAAACCAGCAATAAGCAGGGGTCTGAATATTTGTCCAGTCTGTGGAGTTAATTATTAATGGTATCGAAGAGCCGTCGTTAAATTTTGTGGTTTTTAAGTTTTCTGCCATCCATACCTTTATTCCGACAGGAATTGTCTTATAGCTATTACCCTCAACATCAGTTATAGTACCATAGGTCAGATCGGAGTTAAATTTTACTCCGGCAATATGGGTGGTAAATGATCTCTCCTCTCCATATTCCGTTCCGGCAGAATTGATGGCATATGCTCGTAAATAATATTTTGTGCCTGATGTCAGCCCCTTTAATGAACTGGTAAATATACCGGCCCCTATGCCATCTATTGTTATGCTGTTTTCAGTTGTTGGGCCGGAACTTGTTCACCAGCATACTCCTCTTGTAACTATTGGAGCTGGGCCATCGTCAGTAACTGTTCCCCCGGAGGAAGCAGTTGCATATAATATCTCAGTCACTGATGTTGTAGAAACTACGGGAAGAGAAGCAGGCTTTTCGTTTTTTTTACAGGAAAGTATGAGTATAATTATCAGGATTATTCCTGAAGCTCTGAATATTTTTTTCATTAAGAACATATTAATTCCGTTTTTTCAATAAAAACGTTTCAGACAAAGGTACTATTGTTTAAGATAGATTTAGTTTTAATTTAAACACTGTTCCTACCGGTATTAAAGCCGATCGACTTGAAAGTAAGTTCGGATCTAAGATATTCCACCAGGTAACAGTACAGGCTGTTTTTCTGAATTTTCTTTCGATATTTAATACAAGCTGGAGTACTTTTTTACTTTATCAAATATGCCATCAGTATATCACCATGCCTGATAAATAATTTCCCTTTGCTTATTACAGGATGCGCCCAGAACGGGCCATCACCCATTTTGATCTGAAATTCACTTACAACATCAAGCTTTTCAGAATCAGGTTTTACGAGTGCAACATGGCCTGACTTCTCTTCGAACAGATACAGCATACCGTCTGCAGAAATAATTGATCCCTGATTATACCACTTTGTTGTCCATAATGATTTACCGGTATTCCAGTCCACACAAACCCACGTATTTGCAGGTTTAGACATATGATTTGTACCATAAATATTGTTGCCAAGTAATACTATACCGCCAATCTGCGGATCAAAATTTCTGTTTTCCCAGACTGTCTCAACAGAGTTTCCATCACCGGAAAGCTTAAGCTTAAGAGCAACCCAGTTGTACCCGTTTGCAATCAGGATACAACCATCTCTGAATATCGGAGTTATTGCATGGTTTTTAAAAGCTTTCTCCTGGGCTCCATTCAAACCAGCGTAATCTATTTTCCAGAGGATTTTGCCATCGTTGGCATTGACTGCAAAAATATGTTTACCCATTACAGTTACGATCATCTTCTTTCCGGCATATTCAATCAGCTTAGGATTAATGTATTGAGGTTCCTCATCGAGAGGCGCTGCTTCCCATATAACTTTTCCATCATTGATATCGAAGGCAACCATGGATGCTTTCTTTCCACCCGGTGAAGCTATTATCATATTATCTACCGCCAGAGGCGATTCAGATATTCCAAACATAAGGGGTTTCCCATCGTATAGTTTATAATGATTTTTGGTCCATTTTATTTTACCATCAGATCTGACACATACAATATCACCACTTCCGCTGATAAGGAAAATATTTCCGTTATAATATGTAGGTGTGCATCTTGAACCAGTATGGTTAGACATCCAAGCTTTACCATAGATTGTTTCCCACCTCTTTTTACCATCAAGAGTAAGTGAAGTCAGAACATCAGAGCTGTCCTTTCTTCCTGTTACATAAATTGCATCGTCTGTTACTGTCGGTGAAGAATAACCATCTCCCATTCCGGCAGATTCCCACACGAGCTTCGGCCCGCCATCAGGCCACTTTTTGAGTAATCCCGTTTCATTATAGATCCCTGTCCGTCCTGGTCCTCTCCACTCGTAAAGCTGGCTGAATGCAGCATTCATCATACTTGCTGACAGAAACAATGCTATAATAGTTTTGGTAGAAAATGATTTCATATGTTTTATGTGTTATGATCTGAATATTATAAATTTGTTTATTCTTACTGCTCTTTCGCCCATGGTACGCGTCCTGACTGATAAAAATCAATCCCCATTGCCTTGAATCTTTCTCCCTGCTTGCCTAATCTTACTTTATATTCGTTCCAGTTTCTGGTTGATGATGGCGTCCATCCTATTTCAGCATAACCCGGAAGACGTGGAAATACCATATATTCCATTTCGTCAATGTTCGTGATTGTTTCTGTCCACAGGGCGGCTTCGATGCCAAGAATATCAGCTTTTCCGACTCCCGGAATAAGTGTTGCAGGATCCCACATATATGCACTGTCAACTTCAATATATGCAGCCCAGTGTAAACCCAGTTTCGTGGATTTGTCGTATTGCATATCGAGGTAAGCTTTTATTGACGGCGACATAAGAATCTTTGCACCCTGACTAACTGCCATATTTGCATTTTTAACATTTGCCCAGTGTTGTGCGATAACATTCGGCTTCAGGCTTGCAATGGCTATATCATCCCATCCGAGAACTTTTTTACCATGTGCCGTTACAATATCCTGCACCCTGTTGATAAAAGGAATATAGTCTTCTCTCTTTGTAGAATGTGATTCATCTCCGCCTATATGAATATATGGTCCGGGAGTTAAAGCTGCCAGCTCTCCAATAACGTCGTCAATAAATTTATAAGTGATATCAAGATTGGTACATAGCGTACTGAAACCGACTTCTATCCCTTTATATAATTCAGTGGCTTTTCCGCTGCAATTAAGCTCTGCATAGGAAGCGAGTGCTGCATTTACATGACCCGGCATATCAATTTCGGGAACAATGGTTATATATCGGTCTTTAGCGTACTGAACAATATCCTTATACTGTTCCTGTGTATAATAGCCACCTTTCCCCCCTCCTACCTGACTGCTTCCTCCATGTTTTGCAAGTTCGGGCCACGATTTGATCTCAATTCTCCACCCCTGGTCGTCCGACAGGTGCAGGTGTAAGACATTCATCTTATAAAAGGCCAGATAGTCAATTAATTTCTCAACATCCCCTACTCCAAAAAAGTGACGCGAAACATCCAGCATTGCTCCCCGGTAAGAATAGGCCGGGTAGTCGGTAATACCACCGGTGGGAATCTTCCATGGTCCTGATTGCTTTGAAACCATTTCAATTTTTGCCGGTAATAGTTGCCTTATTGTCTGAATTCCCCGGAATAAACCTGCTGCCTTAGTAGCAGAAAGTAATACCAGTTTTTTGGTAACAGTCAGCTCATATCCCTCATCTCCGGAATTTGCAATTGAATTATCCGCTTTAAGTGTGAGGTAGATATTCCCTGGTTTCGGAACTTTATTTGTTGTTATAACATCAATAGCAAACCCTGTCGATTTTTTAAATACATCGGCCAGCGACTGACCTATCTTTTTCAGCTCTTCAGACCCCCCTTGTATATAAATGTCCGCATTCGGTTTCAATGTAAAGTAACCTCCTGTTGCAGTTATTGAAACAGGTTTTGGGATGATGTCTGCTTTCGAAAGGTCTGTAGGTGTCTTCGCTGAAGAAGATACCTGTATGCACAGCATTGTAATAACAAGAAGTACTGTGATTGCTGAGTTTTGTTTTTTGGTTATCATATATGGCTAATTTATCGGGGTTTAAGATATGTATTAAATTTATATTTCAACATTTCAAAAACAATGCTATTAAACTAGTGTTATTTAAATAATTCAGTGCATGTTAATAAAAAAGGACTACATGACCGATAACAAAAACTTTTCCGAAAAAACTGTTGATCCCGATCCATTCGTTCAGTTCAAAAACTGGTATAATGAACACCTGTCATATGGTACAGCCATTCCCGAATCCACTACTCTTGCAACAGCTTCAGCAGATGGCAAGGTATCTGCCAGGACTGTTCTTCTTAAAGATTACAATGAAAGCGGATTTGTCTTTTTCACAAACTATGAAAGCAGAAAGAGTTTTCAGTTATCTTCAAACCCCCGCGCGGCATTGCTTTTTTACTGGCCGGAATCCTCAAGACAAATAAGAATTGAGGGAGTTACTGAAAAGGTTCCTGAAGCAGACTCTGAATTATATTTCAAAACACGACCCAGGGAATCCCAGCTTTCGTCCTGGGCAAGCAGGCAAAGCACTGTGATTCCTTACCGACAGGATCTTGATGACCGGTATATTTATTTTAAAAATAAATTTTCGGAAAGAAGTGTAGAAAGACCACACTACTGGGGTGGATTCCGGCTTCATCCTGAATGGTTTGAATTCTGGCAGGAAGGAGAATTCAGGTTACACGACCGGTTAACCTACACAAAAAGAAATAATGTGTGGGTTATCGAAAGACTTGCTCCATAATATTCCTTGTTTATACAAGATCACAGGCATCGGGTGGCATCCAGTGAGCATCCATGCCTTCCCATTTTATATTGCAGCCTATCGGATTCGTCACAGGATTGGAAATTAGCTTTCCGCTGGTAAGCTCCTCCAGTGCCGTGTTAAGATTATTAACTGTCGCTTTTGAGATGTCTCTCGGATTATCAACACCCCTTCCGGTATAGACAAGTTTTCTCTCTTCGTTAAATACATAAAAATGCGGAGTCCGCAGGGCGCCGTATGCTTTTGCCACCTCCTGTGGTTTATCATATAGATAGACCCAGGGGAACTTTTGCTTTTTCATCCTCTCAACCATGTTTGGAAAACTGTCTTCAGGATAGGTATTTTCACTGTTTGAATTTATACCGGCAAATCCGACACCCTTCTTGCTGTATTTTTCCGCAGTTGCCCTGGTAACTTCATCTGATCCGATTACATATGGACAATGGTTACATGTAAAAAAGATTACCAGATATTTAAATTTTCTAAAATCTGAAAGGCCGTATTCACTTCCATCTGTTGATGGAAGTTTAAAATCTATTGCCTTTTCTCCGATTTCTAAAGTAAAAGCCATCTCATAAATTTTTGTTTATACTAATAACAAAGATAAAAATGAAATGTTTTTAAATAAGAAAACCTAATTGTATATAACCTGTTTGTGTTGGTGAGAAATCATTTTTCCAATATCAACCTTTATCAATCTGGTTTGATTTTACTATTTTTAGTCAAAAGCTTTTGTAAATTTTGCCTGCTTAACTGGTCATCAGGTTTTAGTTGCAGCGCTTTCTGATAATCCAGAACAGCTCCATCAATATCTTTCAATTGCAATCGGGCAAACGCCCTGTTGGAGTAATAAAGAAAGTTATTGCTCTGGAGGTAAATAAGATAGTCAAAATCAAGCTTAGCTTCCCGGAACCTTCCAGTCTCAAGGAAAAGGTTTGATCTGTTATTAAGTACTTGCAGGGACCAGTCAGGGTTATAAATCAGAGCCATATTATAATCTCTTATCGCCTCTTCTTTTTGATTAAGCTTTTCATAGATCAATGCACGATTAAAATATGCCGGCCCTTTTTTCGGGTCAATAGAAATTGCCTTATTTAAAAATAAAACAGCATTATTGAGGTCTCCTTTTGAACCATATATAACTCCTGTACCCTGAAAAACATCAGCACTTCTCGTTCCTGCCCTGATAGCCTCCGTAAAATCAACTAAAGCCAGATCTTCATACTTTTTTATTTCACTGTCACTTTTTGCTTCCAATGATTTTTTACTGTAATATTTCCCTCTCGATCTTCGTGGTAATT
>Ga0302323_100001391_pt1 | contig 19598 bp, 14 predicted proteins | sample Fen_T0_3_FD_201950 | JGI IMG/M metagenome (GOLD analysis project Ga0302323, IMG submission 201950) | Peat permafrost microbial communities from Stordalen Mire near Abisko, Sweden - Fen_T0_3 | ecosystem: Environmental > Terrestrial > Soil > Wetlands > Permafrost | place: Sweden: Abisko... | reverse complement strand
CGCGGGGCGATCCGGCGACGCAGGACCGAGCATGGACGCCGATGCGAGCGTCACTCCTTCCGAAGCCGGACTCGGCGGCGAGGGCGGAGCACCGTCCAGCGGAGGAAGTGCCGCATCCGGGGACGCTGGGGCTACGTCGAACGCGGGCGAGGGCGGCGCTGACAACTCTCCGCACGGCGCAACCATTGATGCGCGCGGTGGCACGGTCGTAGCACCAGACGGAGCAGCGGTGATCGTGCCGGAGGGAGCGCTCACCGGAGCGGTGTTCGTCGAGATCGCGCAGGACGCCAGCGGCGCCCCGAGCCTTCCGGCCGGAATGCCTCCACTCGGCCCGATCTACGCGTTCACTCCACACGGCATCCAGTTCGCAGAGCCGGTGACGGTCCACGTACCGTTCGACCCTGCCGCTGTACCGAGCGGCGTGAGGCCAGTGCTCCTGCAAGCCGAGCCGGGCGGCGCGTTCGCGCAGATCCCTGCGCAGCTCGACGGCTCCGTGCTGAGCGCGACCGTGAGCTCCTTCTCGTGGTTCGTCGTGGCGCGGGTCGGAGCGATCGCGGCGGGCTATTACCATACGTGCGCGCTCGCCAACGGCGGCGTGAAATGTTGGGGCGACAACTCGGTCGGGCAGCTCGGCGACGGCTCCAACACGGATTCCACGTTGCCAATTTACGTTCAGGGCCTGCCGCTGATCGACAATGCAGTGCCGGGCGTGACTCCGACTTTTGTTCACGCGATAGCGACCAATTACGATTACTCGTGCACACTCTTGGGGGCGAGCTACGGCGTGATGTGCTGGGGTCAGAACACCGCCGTCACGAGCTCGAAGACTCCGATCACCATCCCAGGCTTGGCGCTGGCCGAGGCGATCACGACTGGTGTTCAACATGCGTGCGCGCTGTTGCCAGGCGGCACGGTGAAGTGCTGGGGAGACAACGCCTACGGAGAGCTCGGCAACGGCTCGACCAACGGCTCGGCGACGCCGGTCACGGTTTCGGGCCTCACCGGCGCGGTCTCCATCTCCGCCAACGGCAATACCAGCTGCGCGGTTCTCGACGACGGCTCGGCGCGTTGCTGGGGGCGGAACGACGGCGGGCAACTGGGGGACGGCTCACTCGGAGGGAATGGCGCGCAATCGACGTCTCCCGTCACGGTCAGGAACGTGGCGGACGCGGCTTCGATCTCGCTCGGGTGGAACCACGGCTGCGCGCTGCTGACCAACGGCACCGCACGCTGCTGGGGACAGGGCGATGTCGGCCAGCTCGGAGACGGATCGAACACGAGCTCGTCCACGCCGCTCGCGGTCTCCGGTTTGAGCAATGCCATCGCAATCTCAGCCGGGCTCGATTACACGTGCGCGCTGCTCTCGAACGGGACCGTGGCGTGTTGGGGGGAAGGCAAGCCGCTCTCAGTGATCCCAGGATTGAGCGACGTTGCGACTGTCTCCGTCGGCTTCGACCACCGGTGCGCGATGCTAAGCGACGGGAACGCGCGCTGCTGGGGCGAAAACGCGAAAGGCCAGCTCGGTGACGGTTCCACGAAGGCTTCCAGCGCGCCGGTCCCCGTCCCTCTGAGCGGGGGCACAGGCGGTAGCGGCGGCAACGGCGGTAGCGGCGGCAACGGCGGCAACGGCGGCAACGGCGGCAACGGCGGCAACGGCGGCAACGGCGGCAACGGCGGCAACGGCGGCAGCGGCGGCAGCGGCGGCAACGGCGGCAACGGCGGTAGCGCCGGCAGCAGTGGTAGCGCCGGCAATGGTAGTGGCGGCGGAGCGAACGGCCATTGCAGTAACCTGACGTTCCACGGCGGTCAGGGCTTCGACTGCACCCTCACCGAAGACGATGGCTCGGCGGCCCTCGAGATGATCTGCAGCGCAGCGTCCTGCCAATGCTTCTCGGACGGCGTTGCCTACGGCGCGGCGTTCGACATTGGGAACTCCCCTTGCCAATTCTCGGTCACGGCCTTTCAGGATATGGTCTCCCATTGCGGATGCCCGTAAGGGCGTGCAAACGTGCAGATCGGGTCTTTTCTCCCCATCATTGCGGCGTAAGAGTCAGCGTGTTGCCCTTGGGATCCGTCAGGGTGAGTGCGTTGCCGGCGAGCGTGTAGCGGTAACTCTGCGTCATGCCGCTGTCCATCTCCGTGCTCGAGCTGTAGTCACAGTTCTGCGTCTCGGTCGTCCTCGACGTGCCCTTCGTGGTCCGCGTGTCGCCTTGCACGGAAAGCGTGCCGACCTCCGTGACGCGCCTGCTGAGGTAGGCAATGCACGCGAGCGAGCTCCCGTAGTGGAAGACGTATTGATACGTGCCGTCCGTCACTCGAGCAGGCATCGGCCTCCGTCGCGCAGTTCAACTGAAGGCACACGGGGTTCCGAGGAGTCCTCGCAGCTGGGGTTGTTCGCGGAGCACTGAACTGAAACTGCACAGACTCGGGGAAGGGTCACGTCTCGCAGCACCAAACCCTCGCAAGGCGTCCGTCTCACCCACATTTCCCAGCGCGAGCCCGCGCTGAAGTCGCGCGACACGACGCCGTTGCCCTCCTCACCCCCCACCCTGACACTGGGCGTACGAAGTACGCGAAAAAGTGCCCATAGCTAGCGCAATCAGCGCCGAAACAACGAAAATCAAATGCTTCATTGATCCCTCCGTTAACGTTTATCGGACGATTCCTGCGCCCCATTGCTGGTCCCGCCTCTGCAGTTGCAGCTCGCGCAGATGGGGTTGGTCACTCCGACTTTCGAAAATGACCAACCCGGATTTTCGAGCGCATCTCGTTGCGCTCCGCTCGCGACGCGACGTGCAGCGTGTGCTGTACGTCGGCGAACACGCCGTTCCCCCTGCTTAGCTAACCCCAGGGTTTATCTCACTCCAGGCCCATGCAGCTCGCGTAGTAGCTGACCGTGCCGGACCAATCGGAGAAGATGCCCAGAACACCGACTTGGCGCGCGAGCACATCGAGAGTGACCATGATGTCGCCGTCGTTCGTGAGCGCGTCCATCGTGGTCTGATAATAGGAGGACGGGGCAGACGTGCCTTTGGTCGGCAGCACTTCTTCGACGATGCGGCCCGAGCGTTCGAGGGTCCAGGTGATGATGTCGAGCTTCGCGGCCTTCGCGTTCCACGTGTATTGCGAGGGGACGATCTTGCCGTTCTGGGTCGTGAGCAGTGCCCACATGGGCGGGGCGACGATGCGAATGCCCTGGCTGCGGTAGCTCTTGAGCTCCGCAGCGCTCGGCAGATCCGCGGGGACGGCGGCGTCATCGAGATAGACGGCCTGGCGCCCGAAGCTCGGCTCGTTCGCGATCCAGTACAGGATGTCTTCCTTGGTGAAAGATTGCGCCCAGACTCGGCGGGGCGAGATGCGCGCCGCTTTGTAGTCGTTGATCATGGCCTGGGCGTATTTGGCTTGGCTGCCGAATACGGTCGAGGCCTGGAGCTTGGCGTTGGGGTTGGGCGCCTTCAACTCGGGAGTGAAGTCGCTGCGAAGCGAGTTCAACAGCTGAATGCTCTCCTGATGCGTGAGCAGCGTGCCACCCGTGCTGTACAGATCGGTGCGCCACTTCGCCGTGCCGCCTTGATACTCCTCGGGCGTTTTGGCCGTGGACACGGAAGCGTCCATCTTGCCTTTGAGCGACTTGAATTCGGCGACCGTCAGATCGCTCGTGCAGCACAGGGCGGAAGCCGCTTTGACGAGCTTGCCCGCGGCATCGAACTCAGCGGGGGCGAAGGGTTTCGTGCACTGTGCGGCGAGCGGAGTCGTGAGAATGTTGGTCGTGGTGTGGAGGTCACACTGATCGTGACGGCAAACGAGCTCGCCGTCTTTGGTGAAGGTAACGTCGCACTCTTGGATGCCCGCGCCCATTCGGGAGCCGGCTTCGTGACTTTCCTTGGTGTGCTCCGGGAACTGGAGCGTGCCGCCGCCGCGGTGGCCGATCGAGAATTTCGACTTGTAAAACGGACCTTCCGCGCATGACTCGAGCTTGTTCTTGAGCGGGCTCGGGCTCATCTTGCCGATCAGGTAGTAGGGGCGCGGGCCGACTTGGACGGCGCCGAAGTTGGTGTCGAAGTAGTCGTTGTGATCGTCGCGATCGCCGTGATCGTCGCGAGCGTCGCGACCGTTGTCGGCGCTGGCTACGGCGGGCGCGAGGCAGCTCAGGGCGAGCGCGAGGATCGATAGCGATCCGGTCTTTCGGCTAATCTTCGGTACGAGCATGGAATATCTCCCAATGGAAAAGGCCAATCCCCGCGTTCCTGCGAGAAAGGCCGTGGCCGACCCTAGGGGCCTGACGTGGCCTCGGCATGACTCGCCGGTAACGTCTCGACCAGATCGACACTTTGCGGAGTGTGGCGAGCTCGTGAATTCGGAGAAACGCTCAAAAACCCGCGACGATTTAACGCGTAGCTCTCGAATGCAGGCGCGCCGTCTTCCAACGGATGGGCGATGCCGAGCCGGAGGTTCGTCGTCAGAAGGGAGGTGGTGACGGCGTCGACCCATAGCTCCGCGCCGATGCTGCGATTGGAATTGCTCGTCGGTTTGTTCGGATCGAGTTGGCTGTAAGCGCCGCCATAGTCGAAAAACACGATGCCGCTCAGCGTGCGCAGGAACACGAGTCGGCTGCCGTCGCGCGCGCGTCGCATTCTTCGAGCCAGGCTTGGGCCCAATCCTCGCCACACGCGCGGCGCCACGTCGCACTATTGCTGCGCGTGGACGAGCACTGACGACTTGCCACGGGATGGGTGTCGCGGCACTGGCCAGGCTTGGGGAAGGGAAGAGCGCCGCGCTGCAAGGCGGAGGGCTGTTCGCGTAGGCTTCGGCTACTGTTGCTCGCGCTCGGTGCCCTTCGACGTCGCATCGTCGGCCGGCACGGTTTTTACTTCTTCTTGGCGCACGCAGTGGCGACCGCAGGTCACGTTCGACATGGTAGCGACGCTGGCGTGCGCGCCGTCGCAACGCGCGTAGTAGTGATAACCCGCGTCGAAGAAGCGAAACACCGTACATCCGTCATGGGTAAACAGTGTTTGAACTTCGATGTTGGAGTTGTTCGACGGGCTCGTCGCGACCGGAGCCGTCGCCGAGAGGCACGCCGAGCACACCGTTGCTACCAAGGACAGAGCGATCAACCTCGTGGTCATGCAGCAACTCTACTCGTTCGACTTGATTCGCCCGTGCGGAAAAAGTGGGGCAGCCGCGTCGGTCGACGTCGCCATTTGCCACGCCAACGAACCGATGCGCCCCGCGCGACGCTTCGATCTTCAATTCGCACGAGCTCGATCCACGTTCAACGCGCGCGCGTGTTCGTCGTCGATTCGAGTCGCCGGAGCTCTTGTCAGCGTCTTCCAGCACGCGTTTTAGGATCCGCCAGGGTTCGCCAATTTCCGGCCGCGACATGCCTGGAGGCCACGGAGCCGACGGTCGACGTGCACGCTCTGAGCGGGATTCGAGATCCGCGAATTCTTCTCGTTCAGATAGCCCGGGTATCGACGTTCGCGCTGAAGAGGGTCGGCAATGCCTGGATCCCTTTTCGACCCCAAGGCGTGCCGAGTTCCCGCGGTCTGGAGAATCACAACATCGCGTTCAGCGCACAGCTGATCGAGCTCAGCGGCCCGCCTGATCGGAGGAAGTGTGCTGGTGATAGACGACCTGGCGGCAAGTGTCGACGTCGTCCGCTGATGCCAGCCCAAGCGCACACGGCGAGGCGTAGTAATAGCCGGGGTAGCGCAGCCAAGAATAATAGCGCGTTCGCGGAACGAGCAGCGCATCCGAATCTCGGAGCTGGCGAAGATCGCCTGCGTCGATTTCCACGCGCCGCCTTGACCGCGCGGAGCACGAGCGGTAGACCAAGCGCATGCGAGGGTTGACGGTCGGCGGGCTCGGGGCAACGGCTTTCATGGCCATCACACTGGGAATTGGCGCTGTATCTGCGGCTCCAGGCGCTGTCGTCGTTGCCGCGGACGTCAATCAGGACGGTTGCGTCGACGCGCTCGATCTCGATGAAATTGATCTCTGGAGTGGCGAGCCGACCGGGCCCAGCCATCCCGTCACCGGCCGACTCGACGTCAATCACGACGGCATCGTCAATGGTTTAGACTACGAGGTCGCGCTCGATCAGTACGGAACCTGCCAATGAAGCGAGCGCTGCGCCGAGTTCTCAGATCCGCGCGCATACTGAATCTGTTCGTTGTTGCACTCACCGTTGCCTGTTCCGACAACGATTCCGTGCCGCACCTAGGCGCTGGCGCGCCTAACGTGAGCAGCGGCGGGCGCGCGGGTGCGGGCGCGGGCGGAGCCTCGGGTGGCGGCTCGGCGGCAGGCGACTCCACGATTGTCAGCGGCGGCGCCGAGTCCGCCGGTGCTGCGGGGGCAGGCGGCGGCGGTACGGCGCTCGAGGATTGCTCGGTCCTAGCCGAGAACGCAGCGTGCGACGATCATGACGTGTGCACGGCGGATGATCACTGCCAATCAGGTCGCTGCGCGGGAGCCGCGGTCGTTTCTGCGCCCGCGGTCATCGGTAGTACCAGTGTCTTCGGGCGTGGACCCGTACCACCTAGCTTCGGAGGCTCCGGACCGGTCGAGCTCTCGGGGCTTGCCACGCTCTTGGCACCGGACTCCGCGCTGTTTCTCGATGCTGACTCGTCGGGCGCTACGCTGCATTTTTCTCGTGTCCAAGTTGGCGAGCAGAGCTTGGTGCCACAGGCAACGTTGGACAGCGACGAATCCTGGGGGATCGATACCGTCAGCTGGGTATTTTCAAGACAGCCGACCCTGGCGGCGGTCGCGCTCACGCCCGAGCGATTCGCGGTAGCCAGCCACGGCTCGCTCACGCTGTATGCGTCGAAAGCCCGAGAGCTCGCGAAGTTGTCGCGAGTTGCAACTAGCGGCGCTCGCGGTCTCGTTGGCCGAGGGAACCGCCTCTGGTCATGCTCGCACAAGGTCGAGAATTTTCATCTCGACAGCGCTGAGTCCCTAGTCGCCGATGGCGTCTCCGAGGGCGACTTCGGGACTTGCCTCTCTTTGGTGCTGTCCACCGACGGCAATACGCTTTACGGCGTGGGGGACCGGGGCATCGCCGAGTTCGACGTGGGCGCCGTTGGCACACCCGTCACGTTTCGTCGCATGCTGCTCAATGATGCGGCTTTCGCGCTCGAGCTATCGAGCGACTTCTTCGTCGTGCATAAGATCCAAGATAGCGTGGCGCTCGGCGACATCATCGTCTATCGCGATGCCACCTTGAGCAAGCAGATAGCGCTGTTCGACAAGTGGGCCCCCGCGGGCATGCCACTCGGCTTCAGTCTCGTAGGCAATGGCATCCTAATCGTGCGCTCCATCACCAAGGACGGCGGCGCCGCCATCGCCGCCGAGTACTACGAGCTGAGCTCGGGCGGCGCGGTGCTCAAGTCGCAATACGTCGTGAACGAGCGGATGGCGGCGGACGACCGTAGCTTTGTCGACGGCGTTCGTCCGGTGGTGATGGGTTCTACGATCGTTTTGCAACCCAGCCGTCGCGTGTTGCACTGGGACGAAGCCAGCGGTCTCTTGAGCGAGGTGCAAGGACCCGAGCAGGGGTATGTGGAAGCGCTGAGCACTTCGAGCGCCACGCTGCTCGTCGCAAACGGCGCTGATTCGTCGCAGCTCATCGACCTCAGCGATCCGAAGTCACCGTCGATTGTGAGCGGCGGTCTATTGCCACCCGCCGCTCAGGCGATTCAGCTCTCGTTCTCGGATAAGCCAGGAACCCTGCCGGTGTTGGGGCCGAGGCACGAGCTCACGGCGAGCGACGACCAAGTCAGCCTGCTTCAACAGCACGCCGGCTCGGCACCGAGCTTTCTGCGTTCTTTGGCGATCCGCGGCGGCCCCGCGTTGCTGAGCCAAGGAAAGCGCTCATTGGTGGGGTTCAAGGCCAGCAATGCTGAAAAATCGGCGAGTATCCTTGAGTTTCCCCTCGACGGGCTCCGGCCAACTTCAGGCGGCGCGAGCGAGCTTCGCTCGTCGTTCGAGCAGGATCTGGGGATCGCCGCCAGCTCCGCGTTCGTCGACGCCGCGGCAGATCAGCTATTTGTCATGTCTTCGAGCGCAGGCGCGACGGCGGCCCTGGTGGTGCGCCGCTATCGACGAGGCGACGACGGACGTTGGGCTGCGGCGGGCGAGCTGTCGCTGCCGGGTACGCATGCTCAGGGGATCGCGGGGTTTGGTCACGCCGCGCTCGTCGTGGACGGCCATCAAGTCGTTTTGCTCGAGGCCGGCGAGCGCTTCGAGCAGGTCGCGTCGCTCACCGGCGACCCCTCCGACCTATTGGGTGCCCCGCTCCGTCTGAGCGAGCGAGAGCTAGAGATCTCGGTCCGCGAATCGCGTTCGGGGTTGACCGTGCTCGGTGTGCCCGAGCTGAACCTGATCACGAACTATGAGTTGCCGGATCGGGCAGTGTCGGTCGAACACGTCGGAAATACCGTGGTGGCGGCGACGGGCAATGAAGTGTTCGCGCTGAGCCCCAGGTGCCCACTGCAGTCGGACAGCGCAGAGTGCCCGACCCCTGGTGAGCTGAAGTGCGGCAGTGTCCATGAGGTCCAGTCGTGCTCGAGGGCGACGGGCAAGTGGGAACCCATCCTGAGTTGTTTGGATACCTGCCAGCAGGGCAAGTGTTTGAGCGTCCGTAGCGTTCACATGGGCCAACGCCACAACTGCGCCACCATCAGCGACAGCAGCATTCGTTGCTGGGGCGAACGAGGCCTGCTCGGCGCAGCGCTCCCAGCGTCCACCACGACAACGGCTGGGCCGGTCACGGTCTTGGACGAAGACGGCGTGACGCCGCTGCCTGGCACGCAGATTGCGCTCGGTTCGCGTCACTCCTGCGCCCTCGGCGCTGGAGGCGGCGTCAAGTGTTGGGGTCTCTCCCTCTATGGCGCGCTCGGCGACGGTCAAGTGACGGGCTACTCTCCGCTCCAGCCCCACCCGGCATTGAATGGTGATTCATCGCCGCTTCAGGGCGTCACCGGCATCGCGGCGGGCGGGCACACGACCTGCGTCGTGATGGCCGACAAGACCGCACGCTGCTTTGGCGCGGGCAGCGAGGGACAGCTCGGCAACAACCTGCTCGGTGCGACGGCAAATCGCGGCTTGGCGCAGGTGGTGCTCGCCCCTGGCGCGTCGAACAGCGCCTTGGCCGGCGTCGAACAGCTCGCGCTCGGCTATCTTCACGCCTGCGCGTTGCTCGGCGACGGTTCAGTGCGCTGCTGGGGGAACAACGAGCTCGGACAATTGGGCAATCACCACTCTGCCCTAGGGATGAACAGCGGGTTGCCCGAAATCGTGCTGGACGCGTCGGGTCAGGCGCCACTCGGCGGAGTGCAGGCGCTGAGCGCTGGTTACACGCATAGCTGCGCCCGGCTCGGCGACGGCACCGCGTACTGCTGGGGCGAAGGTGTCAATGGCGAGCTCGGTCACGGCTTGGCTTCCGGCGTGACTCACACTGATCTGCCGCTGCCGGTGCTCGGAACCGACGGTAACCCGCTCCAGGGCATCGTCAGTGTCACCGCCGGCTGGGGCGTGACCTGCGTCGTGATGAAGGACTCCACGGGAAAGTGCTTTGGCAACGGTCGGCGCGGCGAGCGGGCCGACGGAGTGCTCTTGGCCAGCAATTTTGGGCCCGAGCCCAGTATCGTGTTGGGCGAGGGCCTGCAAACCATGCAGGGTCTCGTACAGACCGCGGCGGGCTTTCATTCGCTCTGCATTCGCAACGCTCAATCCGGACTCGCCTGCGCCGGCAGCAATCTGAACGAATTCGTCTTTGGCTCGAATTCGAGTCTGCCAAGTTCGATTCGCTGGTAGCTCGCATTTTCTAGGCTAATGGGCCAGAACTGCGCTCACAGTTGCGCCACCGGACACGGCTGAGCAGAGCCGACGTTGAGCAAGCTCGTGCGCCGGGAGCAATTGCTGGCCGCACAGCTCGAGGCGGCCCAACGCCTCCCCAACGAGCAGCATGAAGACGCACGTGAGCCCGTTAGGTCACACCGCTGATTCCCCGGGCCGGCACGAATTCGTTGCCGGTGCGGCGGATTGACGCTCGTTTTTTGTCGATTCGAGCCGATCCGGCTGATGGCGACACGCGGCAGGCTCGCCGATTTGCTTCGCGCGTGCTGCGCTGGGATAGTTGCGCTGCGTTTAGCCATTCTGGAAGGTAACTCCGATGAATCCATACAATCCGTACACTCAGCACTTCGCTGGCTCGCCGGCTCGCAGCGATAGCAGCGCCTTTTTTCGCAAAGTGTATGCCTATATGGCAGGTGGCTTGTTTGCCACTGGCGTGACCGCGACGGTGGTCGCTTCGAACGAGTCGCTCGTGAATATGATCTTGGGCAACCGGATCGTTTTCTACGGCTTGTTGATCGCCGAGTTCGTCATGGTGCTGGCGTTCTCGAAGGTGGTCGAGCGGCTCAGCACGTCGGCCGCAGCCGCGTTCTTCGTAGCCTATGCTGTGCTCAATGGCCTCACGATGTCGGTCATTTTCTTGGTCTATACCGCGTCGTCGATTGGCAGCACGTTCTTCGTTACCGCGGGGGCGTTCGGCGCTCTCAGCGCTTACGGTTACGTAACGAAGCGTGATCTGACTGGCGTCGGTAACTTCGCGATGATGGGTCTGATCGGTCTGATTATTGCCTCGATCGTGAACCTGTTCTTGAACAGCCCGATGATCTACTGGCTGACGACCTTCGTCGGTGTGATCGTGTTTACGGCGCTCACGGCCTACGACACGCAGAAGCTGAAGGCGTTTGCTGCGTCGTCGGCCACACCGGATCAGCAGAGCAAGGTCGCGCTGCAAGGCGCCTTGATGCTGTACCTGGACTTCATCAATCTGTTCTTGTTTATGCTCCGCCTACTCGGCCGTCGCCGCTGAGCTCATTCGGTTCGCGTCCCTCCGGTTCGCTGGAGTCAGTTCAGGAGCCCGCAAATCGGTGACCTAGTCGGGGTCAGGGCAGCAGCGTCCTTGGAAGCTTGGTCACCACCGCCAGGTGCATGAGGGCGGTGATCGCTCGCCAGCGCACCCCGACGTCCGCCGGGTAGATCTTGGGGTCGTGATAGCTTGCGAGCTTCCACAACAGCCTCGCTGTCCATGTCGCGGGTTAGCATTTGGCGTTCGAAACTTTGGAACCGCGCCGCAAAGCTCCTACCCACTGCGAAATCGAGCTCACTCAAACGCCGGGCGAGTCGCCTCTGTTGTCGATAGCGATACGTGCCGACGCCCAACAGCAATGCAGAGTCCCAGGGATGGCCTTGATCGAGCTCGGCAATCGCCATCGCTACGATCTGCTCCGGAGCCAAGTACGCCGCGCCGGCAGACAGCTCGGAGCTCTTGAGCTCTGCGAGCAAGGTTTGTATCTGCGCCGGCGTGCTAATAGGAGCCACGACACTGGCTACTCGGATGTGCAGATCAGGGGCGGGTCTTTGGGCGGCAGGCTCCTGACCGCCCACCTGCGTGCCGCCCCGTGGCAGCAGACAAGCGCTCTGGAAGACGACGCTCGAACTCAGCGCCCATGCCCCCCACCGGCCACCGAATCCCACCTTCTTCATTGAGATCTCAGCTCAATTATCGCAAAGCGGCGTATACCAACCGAATGCCGCGGTAAAGCCATTGCTGGCAGGCAAGCGTTCATCCTCGAGCGCAGTAGTCATTTCTTCGGCGCAGATTTCGACTTTTCACGGTCCACGCGAGCTCGCCGGGTGCTGCTCCCCGACTGCCTCGGCAAGCGCAAGAGATTCTGATAGTAACGGGTACGTCTATTCGGTGCGGGTGTGCCGTGGTGGGTTTCGCGCGTTGCGGCGTCAGGATCCTGCTGGTTCGTGGCTTCTTGATGGGTGAAGGGGTTACCAATGATCATTTCAAGACGTGGCGTCCGGCTGGGCTGGCTGCTGCTGGGTCTCTGCCTGGCAGCCTGTGACAATCAAAGCGCGGCGCCCAACGCCCCACTCGCTAACGCTGCTGGCGCCACTGGGAGCGATGCGACCGGGAGCGATGCGACCGGGGGCGATGCGACCGGGGGCGATGCGAGCGGGAGCAACGCGCTGGTGAACGAAGTTCCAGGTTTCTCATTCTTGCCGCCGCTCGTTCGTGCAGTGCCTCGCCCGTCTGCGGGTCCCTTCGATCCGGGGCTGGAGCCGACGGTCGAGATCGCGGAGATTGATGCGCAGAGCGGCGCGAGGGTGTCGGCTGTCGCCCGTTGGAGCCCGGAGAGTTCCCAGCTGGTCTCGTTCGACGAGCGCGACAGCTTCTACTTCGTTGCTTGGCAGGTGCCACTCGACAGTCCGACGCGTGCCTACCGCGTCCGCGTCTCGGTGGCTGAGCAGGAGCTCGGCTGGCTCGAGCTGCGCGCTGGTATGATCGGTGTTTTGGGCGCGCAAGATCTGGGCGAGTCCGGCGTGGCGGGCTTCCCCGTGCTGCACGTGAGGTTCCGTATCGAGCAGCGCGCCCTCGATCGAGACTCCGATGGCGTGCCCGACTTCAAGGACAACTGTCCCACGGTTCCGAACCCGCCCAAGCGACGCGCCGCTGCGCAAACTGACACGGACGGCGACGGCATCGGCGATGCGTGTGAGTGCCTGAACGTCAGGTGCTCCGCGCTCGATCTCTGTCACGCTGTGGGGGAGTGTGACCCCCGGAGTGGCGTCTGCACTGCGCCCGCCCTCGCCGATGGGGACAAAGATGGGGTATGCGACGCCAGGGACGCCTGCCCGACTGACGCGACCAAACAAGCCGCGGGTACCTGCGGCTGCGGCGTCCCCGACACCGACTCGGACCAAGAGGGCACCCCCGATTGCGTGGATGGCTGTCCGCTCGACGCGAGCAAGCTCGCCCCAGGCGTTTGCGGCTGCGGTATCCCCGACACCGACGCAGACGCTGATGGCATTCCAGACTGCCACGATCTTTGCCCGCGTGATCCTCTCAAGGCCAACCCCGGTTCCTGTGGCTGCGCGGTCAGCGATAAAGACACGGATGGTGATCAGGTCGCCGATTGCATTGACGGCTGCCTCCTCGATCCCAGCAAAGGCGCGCCAGGGATCTGCGGCTGCGGGGTTTCCGACCGCGATACCGACTTGGACGGAACGGCCGACTGCAGAGAGGATTGCCCGACTGACCCGCACAAACTCGTCGCGGGGATCTGTGGCTGTGGAGCTCTCGACACTGACACGGACGGCGACGGCGTGGCGGACTGCAAAGAGGCTTGCCCGAGCGATCCCCTCAAACTAGTCGCAGGGGTTTGCGGCTGCGGAGCTCCAGATACGGACACGGACGGCGACGGCGTGGCGGACTGCAAAGACGCTTGCCCAGCCAATGCCGCGAAGACAGCTCCCGGAGTGTGTGGTTGCTCCAGCGTCGAGGTCGACACCGACCACGACGGGGTGTTCGATTGCGTTGATCCGTGTCCGCGCGATCCGACCCGCGTCCAGGGGCCGTGCGGCGCAGGACCTGAGCATATCGACGTGACTTGGATGACAATCACGAACGTCTACGCCGAGCTCGGGCCGCTGAATGTACTCATTGACGGGTACGTGACCCGCATTGCCCAGAGCAATTTCTTCGGCGGCGGCGGTGGGCTACAGAACACCCATAGCCCGAGCGTGCCGAACGTCGCGCTGGTTGGCCAGGTGCTCTCGGCATTGGGGGGCCCAAACAAGCTCAACCTGCTGCTGACCGGCCACAGCCATTTCGATCATTCGTTCGACACCGCGACTTGGTCGCGCTTGACGAACGCGCCTATCATCGGCTCGAAAACGACGTGCTTTCAGGCCGTCGCGCAGGGCATTCCTGCCGCGCGCTGCACTGAAGTGCTCGGCGGTGAGAAGCTGACGCTAGCCCCCGGAGTAACGCTCCGCGTAATTCGCTGGAATCACAGTGGCGATAGCGCGAACCCCGAGCAGCACGATGCTGTCGAGCTCGACTCCGTTCCGATCCCGGACCCGGTGACCGGAGGGTTGAGAGCGGGGGTCGCCGAAGACTTCCCGAATGGCGGAGGTGGCCGCGCGTTTCTGTTCACCCTCGACGGCGTCGAGGGCCCGTACACTTTCCTGTTCATGAATTCCGGTGGAGCAAAGGATCTCGATGCTCCGATTGTGATTGGCGGTGTCAACTACGGAGCGCCGCTTCAGAATCTGAAAGCTGCCCTCGCGGACGCCGGCCTGAGCTCTATCGACTTGCTGATTGCCCCCTCTGCCGGTGGCGGCGAGCTCGCCAAGTTGGTTGTCCCCATCGCGCATCCCAGAGCCTACATTCCCGTGCACTGGGATAACTTCTATGCGGCATTTCTAGCCCGCCCCCCCACGTTCAAAGACGCGGCCTTCAGCAAGTACCTCAACGACCAAAACGTTCAGCAATTTGCGCCGGTGCAGGTGATGGACAAGTGGCGGCTCTCTCGCAGCGGCGTGCAAGCCGTGTCCAACGCGCTCGTGAAGCAGGCGCTGCCGTTCCAGTAAGGGCCCGCGAATGGCTAAGTCGATGTCGATGATCGCGGTCGAGGCGCTCGGCTGGCGAGGCGCGACGAAGGCGCATACCTACGATCTCGGCGTCACACCAGCCGCGCGCGGCTTCCAGCCAATCGACGCCGCGCGCAGGAAATTCAAGCTCTTCGCGAGGTGCGTGGCGGGATCACAGCGCTTCGGGTGTCACGAAGCGCGTCGATCGCCCCCGCTCTTCGAAGCAAGATCCGGTCGGAGTTGGGTTGATGGTCACTCGACACGTCGCGCCCGTCCCAGCCTTCGGCGGCCCACTTCGTAGCCTGATCGAGGCTCGTCCGACGACGACTCCTCACCGCGCAGAAAGTTATCATGTGTTCGCACAGTGCCTCATCTTGGGCGCCGACTGAGTTGGATCCGCGAACGTCCGTGCCACGAGCATCGAATCGGGGTGCTGCACGCTGCGGTCGACTAAAGGCTCTGATTGAGGGGCGCACTTCCGTCGTGACGTCTGCGCGCAAGCGTCGAGTGGAGGCTCGACTTGGCAGCACTGAAGCCGGGCTTCAACCGAATGGCCTCCTGAAACTGGCGAATCGCCTCGTCGGTTTGGCCGGTGCGGTTTAGCGCAATTCCAAGATCATAGTAGGCCTCGGCGTAGTCAGGTGCCACCCGAATGGCTTGTTTGAAATTGGCGATTGCCTGGTCAATGTGGCCTGCGGAGCCCTGGGCGACCCCGAGGCTCGTGTAGGCCTCTGCGAGGTCCGGTTTCAACTCGATTGCGCGCTGGAAATGGCTCACCGCTTCTTCGGTTCTAGCGCGCCGAAAGAGCGCATTCCCCAAGTTATTGTGCGCCACCCAACTGACCGGGTTCTCATCGATTGTCGTGCGCCACAGCGTTTCCAGGTCCGCATACATGGGGGTTCGCTGACTCGTGAGTGCGAAGAGGGTCAGCAGTAGCACCCCGCCGAGTGCGAATTTTACCGAGGGCCTTTGCCCCAGGCGCTCCAATAGCCTCGACATCCCGGCGGATGCCAGCGCAATCGGCCCAAGGCTCGGCAAGTAGACCCAGTGATCGCAGACGAACGAATAGCGCATGAAATAGACATTCACGAACCCGAGCAAAGGAGCCAATGTCCCCGTAAAAAAGAGCAAAGCCGTCACTGGCCCGCGGCCGAGCCGAATCCGCTTTTGCCAGAGCGTGAAGAGAAGGCCGAGCGCCGTTGCGGGATACAGCCATTGCCTCCAATCCGTAGCGTCGGGCTGCCAGCGTGGGTAAACGAAACAAAGATTCGCCGGCCACAGCAGCTTTCCCAGATAAAACCAAAACGCCCGTCCCGCAATCAAGCCGCGTTGCCAGACGGTCAACGCGTAGTCGGCTCCTTGAGCTCCGACGTGGGTTTTCTCGAGCCACGCCGTTACCGCACCCATCGCAAGCGCCACGGCAAAAAACGGGATGGTCGGCGCCACGTCTTCACGCCACCGAAGTGCGCCGCGGCGGAACCAGATCAAAAGCAAAGTGGCAGCTGGCATGGCGCAGACTGCGGTCTTGGCGGCCATCGCTGCCACGAACATGAGCAAAGCCAGAAGGTAGAAGAGCGCGTCGCGACTGGTCCCGCGTGGCGGGTTGGCGTCGAGCATCTGGCGTTCACCCGACCAGCTCAGATCAGCGCTCCGTCGATAGCGCTGGAATGCCAGATACGACCCAAGGCACAAGCACAAGGACAGCACATTCTTGCGTTCCGCGATCCACGCGGCGGACTCGACCATCATCGGGTGCAAGGCGAAGATCGCGCATGCCATCCCTGCACCCGGGACCCGCAATGAACGCAGTGATCGCCAAAAGAGCAGCGCCGCCAGCGCGTGCAGCAGGACATCCTCTACGTGGTAGGGCAGCGGCCAAAACCCCCAGAGTTGGTAATCCAACCAGAACGCCGTGCCAGACAGGGGATAGTACTGTTGCATGGTCTTCGGCTCGAGCCAGATCGAACGCAGACCGGAGGTATCGCGCAGCACACGGACCAATTTGATGGTCCATGAATCGTCATCCCAAACGAACCCGCCCTTCAATGCGGGCAGATAGGCCAGCAACACGATCAGGACCAGCAGGCCGCCACCCAAGACCGGGAGCCATCGCTCTCTTTCCCAGGGGGAGGAGGGACTGGCGGGCAAGATCTCGTCGGGTTCAGTCGGACGGGTGGCCATCAGCGCACGTCTCGGATTCGAAATCGGGGCACGGGCAAGCACGACAGCAGAGCTATCGGATCAGTCAAGAAGTGCACGGTCGATAGCCGCAGTTGAGCCCATAACTTTAGCGAGTCAGTGAACGGCACGAAGGTTGCCGTTCATCGACCACAATCTAGTCGAAATTCCAAGCGATCTCCCGCCTGGCGCTGGCGCCCCCGAACAGTGGCGACCACGCTCCCTGGCAGAGACGACAGAAATGGGCTTTGCCAGGCGCTCACGCCTTCGTGATTTGCAGCCGCGCAACGCCGATGCGCAGCTGCGTCGTGCCCGAGCGACGCTCGATGATGGTGGCCGCTTGCGGCACGCCGTGGTGACCGAAGTGCCGACGAATTCGGAACACTTCACCGTCCACCTGTTGCGAGGTCATGAGCAGCCCTTGGCCGAGTTGCTCCTTGTACACCCAACCGCAGTCCGCTTCTGAGACGTTCGCCTCAGCGTCGGCGATCCGCGCGCGCGCCAGCGTTAGTAACAAGAAGTTGTGTTGGCGGGTGCCGAGCACCAGTAGCCGGTTTGCATGCTGAAGCGAGAGTTCGACGAACTCTTCGTCGCTCGAGACACGAAACAGCAGACTGGCTTGTGCCAGATCGGCTTCGACATCCGCCGCCGTGGTACTGCTGAGCGTGCGCGGGCAACAGAACCGCCATCGCGCGTTGGCAACCAGGAACGTCTCACCGTCGTCGATGGGAAGCGCCGACTGATTGGGCAGCTCGAGCAGCCAGGCCCCGTCGACCTTTCGGTACAAGACGCAGGCGGGGCTCTCCGCCGAGGGCAATCCGATCACGCCATCCACGGACGCGACACACTCCCCAGTATCGATCCGCATCGCGCTCGGTTGCGGCGCGCTGACATCGACCAGAGTCCAACGTTCGTTGGGGTGGCCAAACGCGATCACTGCGCCCTGTTCGAGGGGCACGTCTTGACCCGGCTCGACCAACTTGCCGTTCAGGTGGGTGCCATTGCGACTGCCGCGGTCCAGGAGCCGCCAGCCTGTACCATTCCAGCGGATCAGGGCATGCTGCGCGGAGACGTAACCCGGGGCAAGTTGCAGCGTGCATTGTGGGCTTCGCCCCACCAGGTGCTCCGGCTGCAAGACTGCGGCGCGACCGCCATTCATTTCCCGCAGTTGCGCCATCTCGGATCGACTCCAGTAGACCATGAGACGGTAGGCCTCGGAAGGGACATTGCTAAGCCTTGCGATCGACAGTCAGCGTGCTGGAGCTCATAAAAGAGCGGTGGACGCAGCGCCAAACCGAACTCAGCACGCCTTCGGGCTCGACCCCAAGCTGGGCGCGCTGCGCTGCCTCGAGGCCCCCAGCCCACAGCCAGCAGCCCAGCGCGCGGCGCGGAGCAGGCTGTGGACGAGCTCCGCGGCCACCCAAAACATCGAGCTTGCTCGAAACCAGTGCATGCGACTCGACCCGTCACGTCAAGCAGTTGTAGCACGCCTCAGCTCTTCGGCATCCCGTCCCGGTCAATCGGGGAATTCACGAGTATCAGTTCGAATCGGCGGCGGGGGCACCGCAGCGCTCGAAGCCGGAGGGAGATCCGAGTGCGACGGTGACGCGGAAGCATTGCTCCGCGCCGGCCTCGCGCCGCTCCCGCCGCTCCGAGGCGCGGACGCAGAGCTCGACGCGGTCGCCGCCGTTCCAGCCGTGGTCGTTACGACCATCGCAGGTGCGGGCGTGCTCGGCGGCGGCACGGCGAGCGTAGAACGCACCACCGAAGGCGAGGGGGTGCTCGCCGCACCGAGACCCGCTCGCGGCAGCGATCGACCGACGCCTAGCGCAACCAACACCCCGACCGCAACCCCCAGCGCAAGGAGTGCAAAACGCTTCGGACCGAGGGGCGACCGTAGCAGGTTCACGGTCGCGGCGAGTTCGAGCCGCGACGGAGAAAGCATCGCTTTGTCGGGCAACTCGTACCGAGGCGCCAGCCGGCTTCGCTGTTCGGGGCTGAGCCGCTCGAGAATGGGGGCTTGAAGATGGGGCCCTCCCGGCGTCAATTGCAGCAGGGCGTCGCGAAATTCCCCCGCGTTCGCGTAGCGCTGCTCGATGTCGCGCGACATCGCGCGATGAACCACCTCTGCGACCTGCGAACTCACCCAGGGCGCCAGATCCTGAATCAGCGGCAGATCCTCGGTGATGATACTAGCCATCAACGCACCGAGCGAGCGCGGCTGCCGGAACGGCGACGTGCCGGAAAGCAGTTCCCAAAGCACCACCCCAAGCGACCAGACGTCACTGCGCGCGTCGATCTTGGCAGCTCCCTGGCATTGCTCGGGCGACATGTAGAGTGGCGTACCAAGCAGCGCCTGGCTGCGCGTGATGCCATTGGAGGTCCCGTGCATGCGATCCTCCTTGATTTTGGCGATCCCGAAATCCAAAATCTTGACGATCAAATCGCCGCCGTCGTTGGTGGTCAAGAACAGATTGGCGGGCTTGATGTCGCGATGAACGATGCCGGCCGCGTGTGCTTTTGCCAATCCGAGGGCGGCTTGGAGTACAATCTTCAGGCATGCACTCGGATTCATGGCGCCCAATCTGGCCTTCGTCGCTTCGACGTCCTCCCCTTCCAAGTATTCCATGACCAAATACGGCGAGCCCGTTTCCGCATCCGTACCGGAGTCGAACACTTTGACGATGTGGTCGCTGGAAACGACGCTGCAGGCGCGTGCCTCGCGCAGGAAGCGCTCCTTGAAATCGAGGTTGTCGGCGACATCCGGGCGCAGCAACTTCAGCGCGCAGCGCCCGCGCGTATCCACGTTGAGAACCTCGTACACCGCGCCCATGCCACCAGAACGCACCAGACGGACGAGCTGGTATTTGCGAGCGACGAGCTGGATGGTGGGAGCCGGCAACACGAAGCACAATGCTACACGAGGGCGGGGGCCCCGGCATACCGAGCAAACTCGCGCATTT
>Ga0302323_100001390_pt1 | contig 19603 bp, 37 predicted proteins | sample Fen_T0_3_FD_201950 | JGI IMG/M metagenome (GOLD analysis project Ga0302323, IMG submission 201950) | Peat permafrost microbial communities from Stordalen Mire near Abisko, Sweden - Fen_T0_3 | ecosystem: Environmental > Terrestrial > Soil > Wetlands > Permafrost | place: Sweden: Abisko... | reverse complement strand
CGGCGGAATGCGGCCTCTTTGCGGTGCACCCGATCGCGGTCGCGTTGTTCTTGGTGCTTGATCCAGACCTCTCCGGCGCGCACTTGCAGACGCCGGACAGGCTCATAGCTACTTGACGGATCGATTGCCAACACACTCGCCATGAGATGAGTGCAGTCGACAGGTACGCGCGCTTCGATCTTCGTGGTTGCGTGGCTGACGACCCGGATGACGGCCTCGTCAACATCGCAGCTCACGACGACCCTGTAGTTCTCGATGTCGACAACACCGTAGCGCTGGGGTGCCGCGTGCAGGGCCAAGCCGACACGAAGCGCCTCCAGCATCTGACTGACGTTGTCCGTCCGTGCTGTCGCCAGCGACTTGGTGCCGCGCTTGATCTGCGCGAACACATCGCCACCGGCCGGACGGCGGACGAGCGTCCATTCACCCTCTTTGTATATCCCCATGTTGGAACCTCAGTAGTGACGGATCTGGCTGAATGCCACAGGGCCGAGAACTTCTACCCCCAGCTCGTCCAGGCACATTGACACGTCGCCATCCAACTGGGTGAGCTGCACGTACAGATAGTGGCGGGCTCGGCCACGCCGGCTACCAGCCTCCTGCATCAGCGCCTTGTGGTCGCCGAGAACGCCGCCGACGACCCTGAACAGGATCCCGCCGACAGAGCCCTCTGTGAACCGACGCTCGATGTCAGCCACGGTCCTAGTTGATCGTGCCACGTACCAGATGCCGCGGTTGTTGTTGCTCAGCGCCACGCGCAGCCGGCGCTGGCCGTCCCATTCGACAGAGTTGTTGTAGACGACGAGACGGACATCTCCGACCAGTCGTCGCTCTGGGCTACGCCTCATCGTCACCTCCCTTCTTTTTCCTGGCGGTCGAAGCCGTCGTTGCGCTCGGCGGCATGTTGTCCAGATCTTGGCTCCACCCGGTCTCGGCCAACTTGGCGATGTGCTCGGGGCACGGCGCCTTGCAGTAGTGGTGGCATGCAACCAGCGCGATCGAGAACTCGAGCTTTCGGGTGCAGTGGATGGTCACCGTGCGCCGGTTGTGGATGTAGTACGGGTCGTCGGGCTTCGTGGTCGCGGTCTCGACCAGCGATCGGATGAACGGATGCCCGGCGTCGTCGTGGTCGATGACGGTTACTTGTCTCGGTCCGTCTCGAGCTTGAGGAAGCGGCGGAACGCGGATGCGAGGCGCTGGCCGAGCTTGGAGCACCTTGAGCTTGACGCTCCGGCGTCCTGAGCCTTCGGCAACAGGCTCGGCCACGTGTACTGTTTCCTCCACGGGCGGTTGTGCCAGTGGAGCATGCAGGCCACGCACACCAGGATCTTCGCTACCAGCATCGCCTTTGCCCTTCCCCGCGCTCGCTGCTTTCAAAGCCAGCAGGCGATCGCGGAAGGAGGTCACCGCTTGCTGCCCTTATTGACCGGCGGCTTCTTCGCGGCCTTCGCGCTCTTGGCCTTGGCCCTGAGCCGGTCAGCGACCGACGCCTTGAGCGGGGCCTTGACCTTGGCCGGCGCGTTCTTCTCGGCCTTCGCTGCACGAGCCTTGGCGAGGCCCGCCGCGACCTTCGCCTTGGTCTCGGCGCTCATCGCCCTGCGCGGCTTCGCCGGCGCAAGATCTGCCTCGACCTTGGCGACACGGATCTCAGCCAGCGCCTTGGCGTTCGCACCCGCCTTGGCGAGCGCTTCCTGCGCGGCAGGTTCGAGCTGTGGCAGCCGCGGGACCAGGCGCGGACGAACAAGCCGCTCCACAGGAACGACCTTGGCCGCAGCGCCAGCAACGTACGCGTCGTCTGCAACGACAACAGGTGACTGCTGCCGGCCCTGTGGCCGGAGAGCGGCGTGGAGCGCCAGGCGTGCCTGCTCATCGCTACCGTCGGTCTTGCCGGTAGCGCGGTCGGCCTCCTCGAGCAACTTGTACGTCGAGATGCAGTCGAGGTTCTGACTGAGCGGGCAGTCCGTGCAGCGCAGCTGCCTGTTGGTAACAACGTGACCGTGGCCGCCAGGCAGCGGCTCCGCGAAGGTCGCGCCCTCGCATTCCCACTGGCCGCTCGCCTTGATCGCGCTCTCCATGTCGAAGTCGTTGACCGGCTTCGGCTGAGCGGGCAGTGTGGCCCACGTGTTCGGATCGTCCAGCTCCGACTCGTCATGCTCGATGGACGATTCGGACTCGGGGCTTGCGGCGCCGCCGAGCTTCGCCGTCAGCACAATCACGGCCCGTGTGAGCGCCTGCACCGTGGTCAGCAACGGGTGCACTGCCTTGGCCACCGTGTTCCCCAGCCGTTCGATTGGGAGTTCCAGTTCTGCTCTCGCCATTATCCTCGTTCCTCTCTGTGAATGTCTTGACCGCCGGGATGCCATCGCATTTCCGGCAATACGTCTCGGTGAAAGAACTTGTGCACGACCCGACGCGGGGCCGGTAGTAGGTGTAGCGGGTGAAAAGAGATCGTGTGCCGCAGCGATCACACTCGCCGCTGAGCGGATTGTTGACTGTACGGACGTGATACTTGGTCATGGTTGCTCTGATTCGTCAGCGTCGACTATAGCCTGAACAACCAGGAGTCGCGGCTTGCCTGCGAACACGTCTCGCCAGGCGGCGATCTGTTCGACCACAGACAGCCGATTCCACGCTCGGAGGTAGCGGCCGGTCTCCACAGGATCGATGCGCAAGACGATCCTGACCTGCAGGCGGCGAACGATTCGCACCCGAGGTCGTTGAGCTCGAAGGACGATCCTTACCTGGGCACCGAAGGCGCCACCTGTTGGGCTTGTTGCCATGCCGCCAGCGCCTCCTTTCCAGCGTCCGTGATTCTGTAGACCGGCTTGCCATCTCTGATGCCGACAGTTTCGAGGTACCCGGCCTTCTTGAGCGAGGTGTAGGCGCGGGGGTTGCCGCTACCCGCGATGCCATCCGCGTGCTTCGTTGCAGAGACCAGCACACGGCGGTACAGCATGGTTGGCTTGATCTCGCCGACCAGGCTGCGCCGATTTTTCGCGTGGGTCAGGTCCGCGCTGGACAGGCCGAGGTTGTCGACAGCCCAGACGTAGACCCACTTCCTCGCGATGGCTGGCGCGGCGTGCGCATGTGCCTTGATGAACTCGTCCACGGCGTAGTTGATGCGGTTGGTTCGGTTGTCGATCGACCTGCCGTCCGCGTTCTTCATGCCAGAGAGCGCGGTTCGCGCCAGCAGGAAGTACCTGGACAGCTCGGCCTGATCGTCGTCATCCGGCTCATACCCGCCGACAGCGCGCGCTCTCACGGCACCATCCACAGGTAGTAGCTCACGCCGGCCACGAACATCAGCGTGCCGATGACCACGCCGAGAAGGCAGAGCATGTCGCGGCGGTGCTCGCGGATGGCGGTGCCATGCTCGATGCGCTGCCACACCTTGGTCTGCCAGTCCGCATCAAAGCTCGGGTTGCTCGACCTTCTGGCGAGGTCGGCCACCGTTGGTTTCGACAAGCACTTGAAGTCGTCATCCGTCATCGTCGTTCTCCTTTGCATACTCCTCGGTGCGGTCATCGGTGTACTTGGCGACGTTGACGACGTAGCGGCCTGCGGGCGAGTAGTAGCACTCGTCGAAGGTCTCGCGGTCGCCGCCGGCGCCGATCTCCTCGAGCGTGTATGACCCGAAGAATCCCAGCACCCACGCTGCGCGCTCGTGCGCTGACAGCAGGTCGAGGTCGTGGTCCTCCAGGTTGGTCGACTCGTAGGCGTTCGCGTAGTTGCCGCGGTCGAACGCACTGGACATCTCGTCTCGCTGGCGCAGCGTGAACTCGCCGTCATCGTTGTCAGCCATCTATTTACCGATCGTCTTGTACGGTTTACGGTACTGGCTGACGTCAATGTCCGCGCCGTTCATCATCTCGGCAATACGACCGGCCAGCGCGTCAGTCTGCAGACGCTCAACCGGCATCGCGTTGATCATGAACAGCGGGGTGTTGTAGTGCATGATCCAGCAGCCTTCTGACCTGAATTTTGGATCAGCCATCTTTACTCCTACCTTTGCGCGGGTTGAGCTTGTCGAGGTTGACGCGCGCCCAGTCGACCATGGCCTGTGCCTCGCTGCCTGCGCTGTTCCACCCGCCGCCCTTGTTCCAGGCGTCATGCAGCTCCTGCGGGATCGGCACCGCGATGTCGAACACCTCCTGTGGCACAGAGCGCGGCAAGCCATCCGACCCATACGTCCCGCTGATCGGGATGTCGTGCCCCAGGATCGTCACCTGGCCCATCATGAAGTGGCCGAGCTGGTGAAGCGCGACCCGGCGGACGAGCGCGCGGATCTCCTTGTTGAAGATGAACCGTCGCGCCATCCCAGACGGGCCGAGGTCGCCACTGCCCTTGCAGGGTTCGCACTGCTTGGCGTGTTCGTCGGTCGCCTCGTTGTACGTCCACCCTTTGCCGCCGCACAGCTCGCACTTGATCCGCGTGCAGTGGTTGCAGGGCGTCGGTGTGGTCATGCCTTCGCGGACACCTTGCCCGGTGCCGTGGCACTCCTTGCAGGTCTCCAGCACGTCGGTCATGCCGAGGTCGACCAGAATCAGGAACAGCGCCGCGCGCGTCCGCTGCTGACCGTCGCGTGTGTAGCTGCGCCGGGGGTTCTCGATGTACATCAGCGCAGCCCCGCGTCCCACAGTGCTTCCTGCGCACCGTTGACGAATCCAGGATGCCAGCCGGACTTGGTGCACGCGGATCGCTTTGGCTCCTTGCCGAGCTGGTTCGCATCGTCGCACCAGCCCCACCAGGCGTGGTCTTTGTGGTCGCCATCGCTGTTGCCTGTCAACCGCTTCAACGCGCAGTGGCTGATCTCGTGCGCGAGCGCGGTCGTCCAGAAGTCGGTGTTGACCTCGACAGCGTCAAGCGTTGTATGTCCGCTGCGGCTCCAATGCACCCAGATGTCACACACCGGGGCGTTGTCGAGGATCCCTACGCCGTCAAGAATCTGTGCGTCTTCGGGTCCGGCGATCACGGTGTCAGCAACCCACGCGACGCGGATGTCAGTCGCGCTGATGCCGTAGAAGTCGGCGACCACGGCGACAGCCTCGTCGTTGTGGACGCGCTCGCGTGTCGGCAGTGACCAGAGGTATGCCTCGTACGTGTCTGTGCAACCGGTGACGATGAGAAACATAAAAGCGATGACCTTCATTTGCCCTTGCCCTCTTTGAGCTTCTTGGCGTCGCACACCTTGCAGGCGTGAACGCAGGTTGGTTTGACGTCTTTGCACAGGAACTCGCACGTCGGATCATGTCGGCCGCTGGGCGGGATGAACGACTCAGCCGTCGTTGTCATCATGCTCACCCTTGACCTCCCAGTGGCCGATCGTGTTGCCGTTGATGTCGCGAATCTTGCCGTCGCAGCCGAGCAGATTGGAGACGCTCGACCCGCGCGCCGCTCGTGACGCCACGTCTGGTTCCAGCTGGCGGATCACACGACACAGCCCGTGCACCGTTTGCGTCGCGGCGTTGTCGAGGTCGACAGTGAGCACGAATTTCATGCGACCTCCTCTGCGTAGTCGATCGCGAGGACAGTCCTGGCCTCCGCCCTGGTGATCAGCGGGACCTTCTTGCTGGAGAGCAGCATCTCGTACACCGCCCACGCCAGCCAGCACCCGGTGCGGAGGTGGATGAGCGCGTCAGCCGTGATCGGCTCGGGCTGCGCGAAGAACTGAACGACGAACATCTTGCCGAACAGCGCGGTCGGCACCTTGAGCCGGCGGGCGCCGAACAGAGCCGACGCGCGGTGCTTGCGCTCGCTGTCGATCTCACTCGTCGTCGCCTGCTGCCAGGCCCGCCACACGTTGGGGTGGCATTGCTCAGCAGCCTTGTCGATGCGCTGCCACAGATCAAGAACCATCGTCTGCGTCTTGGCGTCCATGTCGGTTGTCCTTTCCGCCGGGCACCTCTTGCCCAGCTGCAGTGCGAAGCCATCGCGGGCCACGTATCACCGTGCCGCTCGGATCGATCAAGAACGAGCCGGCACGCTTCCAGACAGCAGCCTTGTCGGCGCGGCGCTCAACTATGCCAAAAACGCTGCGGTCCTCGAGCGTCTCGGTTGGCGTCCATCTGTAGAGCTTGGCGCCGACCTTGACCACGTAGTGGTGGCCAACAGTAACAGATGCCCTACGTAGCCGGGTCAGCGTATCGATCACCGGTGATGCGGGTGCTCTCAACCTCTGGGTCACGTCGGCACCGAGGGCGCGACCGGATCGTCATTCCAGCCTGTCTGGCCGTACTCGATGTAGCCCTTGCCCGGGTAGCGCTCGGCGACCAACGCAGCCGCGAGACGGCTAGCTTCGATCGCGCTGTTCGTCTTGACCGAGATCCACAGAAGCTTGCCCGACCTTCGCTTCTTGAACGACACCGAGATGTCACGAGCCGGGCGGGGCTCGAGAGCAGCGCCGCGGTACGTACCGATGAGGCTGTACCTCCAGTTGATGGCGCCGATGTCCGGCATCAGGTCTGGCGGCGTCTCGACCTCGAGCTGCGCAGCCTTGGAGCCGAACGACACGAACTTGTGGTGCCCAAGGTCTGGGTTGCCAAGTTCCTGGTTCTCGTAGGCAGCGATGCCATCGCCGCGCGCCAACCACTTGTTGACGACGGTCAGGTGCGCCGGATCGATCAACTTCTCGATCTCTTCCTTCGTGAACGTCTTCGTCACTGTGTCCTCCGTGCCGACCCTTGTCCCGGGTAGCGGTTGTCCATGGGAATCCGACCATCTGCTTCTGCGATCTGTCGCTCGGCCGCCAGCATCTGCATACGCGCCTCCAGAGCCTTCTCGTCCAGCGGGCGCGTTGTCACGCGATGGACGCTCACCACGTGAACGTCATCTGTCGGCGGTTTCACAGCGACCTCAACAATCGCGGCCTCAACAATCGCGACCTCAGCCTCAACGATCGCGTCGACCTCATCGACATCGCTGATCGCATCGCTCATGTCAATGTCGATCGTGTCGTCTCCGTACTCGGCCACGCCATCGGGCTGCCTGGGCAGCTTGGGCAGCGACAGAAGTTGCAGACCGAGGTCGCGCTGGTCGGTGATGACATTGAAGTCCTCGTCATCCCGGTGACGACCCTGCTGGCTCACTTGACGCCGCCGCGCGTTCGGTTGAGGAAGGCCGTGACGTCATCGCGGATCTCGTCACACGCTGCAGCGTGCAACGGCGGCTGACCTGTCCGGGGCCGAGCTTGAGACAGCGTCAACGCCCACTTGTTGTCCAGCAACAGATCCTCCCCTTCGGAGGTCCAGCGCTCGACCGGCGGCTCGTGTCCTGCGCCGAGCGCGAGAGAGAGCGCCTCGATGACGACAGCCCGCGCGTTCGTCATCACCCAGCCGCGCCCGATGTCGATCGACAGCGTCTCCGGGATGCCGGACCGGGTGAGGCGATCGGTTGCGTCGAGCCCGAGCAAGGTCGTGAGGTACCAGCTCGCCATCGAGCCGTCAACGCTCAGCACGGCGCGAGGAACGCGATCAGGCATGCCGGTCCGCCACTGCAACGAGCACTCCATGTCGATGTCCCGCGTCTCGCGAGAGCCCTGGATGGTCGTCGTGGCCTTCGTTTTCAACTTGGTCATGGTGCGGTCCGTTCGTTCAGGTTGTGGTGGCGCCGCATCGGCGGCATCGGACATACTTCGTGTTGCCGAGCGTTCCGAGCGTGCCGCATTCGCCGCCGCACATCGGGCAGACGCTCGCGTCGCACTCGTCATCGTCAGCCATCGTCTCAGCGCTCTCGTAGTGCTTGCCCTCGAACAGCACCTTGTGGCCCGCGGGATCGGTCTTGCGCCAGAGGTCATGGAACGCGTCCATGAAACTCGTGCTGCCGCTCAGGCCGTCCCAGTGCTTGTTGACCTCGAGCTTTTCAGTCGCGGTCAGGGTGATTCGCTGCTGCAGGCCGCGCAGCGACCAGATCTCGGCGAAGCGCGCCGGAGTCACAGCCGGCCGTCCACGTCCGAGCAGCGCCCGCCGTCGAACTCATCGTCCGAGTCGCTGTCAGCCGCCAGGATGTCGGCGACGCTCTCGCCGGTCTCCTCGCCCCACTGAAAGCGGTCAGCGAGCATGTCACCGGACATATTGTAGTCGGCGCCGCAGCTGCAGGTGTTCGTGAACCCGGATAGGGTGACGTGAGCCCTGCAGCGCTCGCACTCGATGACGGCCGCGGTCACGGTCGGCCATTCGTCGCGCCGGACACCGTCATCCCTGTAGCTGGTGTCGTCGACCAGCGCTGCGACACGGGAAACGAGGCCCGCGAGCGTACTGCTCGTGCGAGCCGGGTCAACGATCAGGTTGCCGTGCTCGTCACAAGGAAACGCGAAGCCACCAGCGCCCGTCTTGCGCATGAAGCTGCGGCTGTACTCGACGCGAACGCCGTGCTCGCGCTTGTTGATGAATTTTGCCATGGCTTCAGATCCTTCTAGCGGGTAGGCGAACTGGCAGGCCGACACCGAGCAGCGGCGCAGCCGATTCAGGAAGCATGATGGTGTGATCGTTGAAATCGTCAGCGACCAGCTCGTCCATGTCGAGGTCCAGCGTGATGCTGCACCCGTCGAGGTCGAAGTCGTTCCTGGCCTCGAAGAGGTTCATGAACAACCCGCCGAACGACAGCCGGCGGGGCTCAGGCTCATCCACGACGACCGTGTCGACGTCGGCGTGCGAAACTGCGCGGTTCGCGCTCATCACACGCCCCTGTCCTGCTTGAACCGTCGGCGCAGGTCGGAGAGCAGCGCGCTGGCCTCTTCCGTCCATGACGTCTCGACCGGGTCGTGGTTGCCCGTGTTGTCGATCGGCTTGTCCGGCATGATCTCGGACCACAGCGCCTGCGCGAGCCGGACGTGCTCGTGGTTGAGCGGAGAGCGGAGCGACGTGTTGAGGATGATGCACAGCACCTCAGCCTTGGTCGCCGGCTTCGCGTAGAACGAGAACGTACCGGATCCCATGCGACGAGCCCGGTCGATCAGCTCGCGGATGTGATGCTGGTAGACCTGCTCAGCCTTGCCGCGGAGTGGTTCGGTCGGGCAGGCGAACTTGAAGACGCCGTCAATCTCGAGCTTCTTGGTTGGCCACTTCTTCTTGGCGACCAAGATCTCCTCCTCTGCGATCTCCATGCAGGCAAACGTGTTGGCGACGACGCCACCAGTGATGCCTGCACCGATGGCGGTGAACAGCCGACGCGTCTGCGCCGAGCTGGCTCGCGTCGCCATCTACCTAGCCCTCGCAACGAGGTTGACGGGGCGCCGGTAGGTAACGGTCGGGATCTCGTCCCACTCGTTGTCCCGCGCAACAGGCTGCGGCTTGGGCACAGACATCACCGACAGGAACGAAGCACGGGTGAGCTCACCCTTGAGGATGTAGCGGTGGTGCCCGGACTTCTCGATCATCGCGACGTCGCCGCTGATCAGGCAGAACCGATCAGCGAGCCATGGCTGGTTCTTCGTCACCCAGGTCAGGACATCGGCGCCGGTCAGTAGCCCGGACAGGTTGCCATCGCTCGTCACGAGCTGGTAGGCGACCCGGGACATCAGCTCGATAGCCCGCTCACCGCTGCAGGTGACATCGATCGGGCCGTTCGCGCCGTAAATCCGCCGCATCAGACTGATGAGCTGCATCTGCAGCAGAACCTCGTCTTCGACAATAAGAATGCGCATGACTACCTGCCCCCTGTCGTTCTGTTGATCTCGATGACCGCGCCGATCTGTGGAAAAGCAGCCAAGAGAGCCCGCGCGTAGCGGATGCCCTTGGAACCTTGGTTTGCAAGCCGCGTAGCTTGCTCGATGATGGCCTTGCTGTACATGACTCCTCTTCGGGTTGGTGATGGACTTTCTGCGCGCCGAATCACCGAAGGCACCACCAGCGCGCTCGGTTGCTCGACAAGCCAAAGTCAGTAGGTCAGCCGTAGATCAGAGTGTTGATGGTGAACTCGACCGTTACGTGGTGCGGCCTCTCCTGGCGATACAGCCGAAGGAGCGCCTCGTCAGCCGGCTCACCCTGCAGGTAGTCGAAGTGAAAAGAAATCGTGGTCGACGGGCAGGTGAAACTCTGCCGCGCATCGAGCCCTGATCCGCTTGACGATCTCCGCGTCGCTCAGGTTGTCCGGCATCTACTTGCCCCTCAGCGAGCGGTTGAACTGCTTGGCGAACGCCGCGTTTGCAAGCGACGCCACCTTGTCGTTGTGGGCCGAGCTAGCACGGAGCCAGGCGACCTTCTCTTCGATCGTCGCGTCAGGCCGGGGCGGCGCAGGAGGTTCGATCGGCCGACCATGTGCATCGGTGAGGACCGCCACGTCTACTCCTGCCCTGCGAAGACGTGCGGGCGCTCCCTGGTGTTGTGCGAACCCTCGTTATCGCAGATGACGCAGCCCTCTGCGCGCTGATGCCATTCGTACCCGCGGCGCTTCGTCTCCGCAGTGAACGCACCGCAGATGTTCTGCAGCGGCTCGAGGTCGGTGGCATACTGAGAGTTATTGGCGTCGTTCGCGATGTACTGGTAGGCCGCGTTGAGTGCTGGTTCGTCAGCTTCGCGCATCAGCTTGACGAACTGACGAGCCGCAGTGACGATGGCGTACTTATCAGGGCGGGCCATGCTACTTGCGCTCCGTCGTGTAGCTGTGGCCAGGGCCGTTGTGGGGACCGCGCCCACCGCAGGCGGTGCATGGCGTGGGCATTGGCGACTGGGCGTTGCGGATCTGCTGCAGGATGTGCTTGACGACTTCGTTCTTGCTCATGGTGGTGTCTCCTCTTCGGGTTGGACTGAAAGGGTGAAAGTGTTTGGCACGTGCTGCCATCGAAACCTACGAGCCGCCTACGCAACCGATGGCGCCACCAGGACGTCTGTCGAGTTGCTGTCGCATAGCTCGTAGGCTTCAGTTGCCCACGTGTTCAGTGCTGCAGAACCTATCGCTACTCGCCGTCGTATTCGCTTCCGTAGATGCTTGCTTGGTTGGCTGGTCGCGCGCGGGTACGGTCTACACAGTCGGGACCCGACCGGGTATCATCCCGGTCTTCGCTCTGTGCGCTTGTCGATCCGCTCGCTTGGCCCGTTACGGTTTCGCTCGGGTTCTGCAGTTGGCACGGTCCCAGTGTCACGCACCGAAGTGCCAGGGACCTAAGTCAGTCAATCGCCTCTGGTCGAGAGCTTGCCGCGCGTTCCGTGTCGTGCTTCCCAGTAGCAGCGATCCCAGCGGGCGGCAGCCCATCGACCTTGGCGTCTATTCAGTTGTCACCATTTCCGGGGAGGGGCCCTGCCCGTCTCATCCCCCATCCATGTATTACATCATGCCAGAGGGACCGTAAGTGCGCAAGACGAAAAGTGAAAATTCTTTCCTAAGTGATTTCAGGTAGTTAGCCGCCTCCTGGGCTGCCCGACGAGAAAAGCCCCCGCGATGGGGGCTTGCAGCGGGATCAGAACGAGGGAGCCGGCATGCCGACCGGAACGTGCGCCACAGGGACGCCACACCCACCTGCGATGTCGTTGTCAGCCATCCTGACCGACACAAGGGCGCCGCTTCCATCATCGAGCGAAACCGCTGTCCGCATTGAACCAGCGCTGTCGTCGAACAGGTTCCCGGTGATGACCAGGCGTCTCAACAACGCCGCGCCGTTTCCGTTCACAGACACACCGTAGGCCCCAAAGTCGCGGATCCGGTTACCGCGCACGATGACGCTCTCGATGTCCCGGTCCACGTCCGTTGCACGCACCCAGATCGCTGACGAGTACGGCTCGGGCTCACCAGGACCCGTGATGTCGTTGTCGTCAATGAACGCTGACACGATGCCCTGCATTCGCACGCCGAACGCCCGCGACCAGCTCCCAGCAGGAACAGAAATCCTGTTCGACTTGACGAGCACGCGGGATGGCCCACCCTCTGCGCTGCCCGACAACACGACCGCGCCGGCGTCGAGGTCGGTGGGCGGCGCGACGGTCCGCGTGAAGGTCAACTGGTTGTGCTCGATCTGGATCCGGTTGTTCGTTCGGTAGACCGACACGCACGGCCTCGAGTCCGACACACAGACGTTGTCGTGGAAGTAGATGTCGTCGACCCATCCCAGATGTGTGCCGCCGTCGATGCGGTTGTCATAGACGTTCCATCCGCTCGACCGATCTCCGTTCGCCGGGCTCTTTCCGCTGATCGTGAACAGGTGGTCGGTCGCACCGGCATGCGTGATTGTGTTGCGCCGGATCGTCAGGTCGGTGAGCACCGACGCTTCGCTGTCGAGATCCTGAGCCCTGTTGTCGTGGATGAGGTTGTCCTCGATGAGCCCGTGGTCCCATTTGCCGCTCAGCGTCGCGCCGTTGCGGTTGTTGGCCGTCAACTCCGAGTTTCGCAGCGTGAAGTGGTCGGCGCCGAAGTACGCGTAGACGCCGTCACCTGTGTTGTTGGTGCTCAGCACGCCGTCGACCGTTGTCCCGGAGAACAGCGTCAGCAACCCGTGCCGATGCTCGTCCACGGTCTGCGCGCCCTTATTGCCGTCGATCGTGAGCGTCGCAACGGTGACACCGGCGCCGGCCACGTCCAGGACGCGAAACCCGATCCCAGATGGGATGCCGGGCGCAGCGCGCAGAATGGTGCCGGACCTCGACTGGCCGTAGAGCCTCGTGTGCGCCGGCAAGCTCAAGCTCCACGAGCCTGATCCCTTGCCGAGCAGGTAGACACCGTCTGGCAGGAACACAGGCCCGCCGGCCGCTGCGTCGACCATCGCCTGCAGAGCAGCGGTGTCGTTGGTAGTGCCATCGCCAGCCGCGGCGATCTTGAGCGTCTGCAGGTGCGGTGAGGTCGAACTCGGGGATGGCTTCGAGCACGAAGAGAGCAACATGACAGCTGTGATGAGAACCTGGATGCGTTTCATGAGCGTGTGCCTTTCTACGAGAGTTGAGAGCGGTCTACTTGAACGGTGCGTCTTCGTCACCCGGCGGCGGGATGTCGTCGTACGTTGGCGTGGCAGATCGAGCTTTGTCGAATGGGTGCATCACGAGCACACCGCGCTGGACAGGGAGGTCGATCCGCTGCGTGATGCTACCCGTGTCCTTGTTGATCCACGCCTCGCCGACCTGCCGCCACTTCACAGGGCCGCCTTCGCCACACGGCGTAAAGCACAGATAATCGGGTGCGCGCGGCTTGAACTGGCCAGGTGGCTTCTTATTGGACACGAGGCTGCGCTTCCTCGAACCAGTGCTGCAGCGCGCGCTCGACCTGGTTGTAGTCAGCCACGCGCACGATCCTGTCCTCCATCGGAGACTTCGGTTCGTTGTATGGCTGGCTGAACAGCAGAGCGCACCGATGCTTACGATAACGCGTCCAGCCCCAGGTTGTCCATTTCTCGAGGTTGCTGGTCTTGTCCTCCACCAAAGCGTCGCTGTCGAATAGATACTTGCTGTCCGTATGGTGCACGTTGCGCCAGCCGATCCCGAACTCGCGGGCAAACGTCATGTCGCGCTCGTGCGCCCAGTGCTGACTTCTGATGGTCGGCGAAGTCACGATGTGGACGTCAGCCCACGTCTTCACCCATTCAATGTGCTCGGCCGCTCCGGTGTACAGCGGGATCCGACTGGAGTAGCCAGGCTCGGTCATGCGCCGGTAGATCGCGTCAGCCATCGCCGAGTCGATGTCGAGCGACTCCATCATGTCCCATGTGTGGATGTTGAGCGGCGTGGCGATGATGCCGGTCATCTCCTGCACCAGGTGGAGCGCTGGTGTCAGGAAGTCGAGCAGCACGCCGTCCGCGTCATAGGCGATGACCGGCTTAGTCATCAGCCGAGCCTCCGTGCATCTCAGCCATGGCCTTGTCGACCTCGGGGTCGCGAGCTGCCTCGGCTTGGCGACTCGTGTTAGGCAAGCGGTCGACCTCGCCGCTTTCGCGATCGTGCTCAGCCTGCAGGAACTCTGCGTGCTGGTCGCGCTCGGCCTCATCGACACGGTTCGGGTTTAGACCGTACAGATACGCAGCGCCGGGTCCTTCAGGAAGCGCAGCCAGCTCCTTGCCCGGACCGTCCAGCGTGATCTCGCCAGTGGTGCCGGCGAACTCGTCGAACGAGATCGGCTCCTCGTCCGGCGGCAACGCCATAGCGATCGACTGGGCGACCTTGATGCGCTGGGCCTCTAGGTACGCCACCCGGTCGGCGAGATAGGCGATCGTCGCGGCCGACGCCGGAACACCGGCGCCATCGTACGCCGGGTGCGCGTCTAGGTGTGACCGAGCGTCGGCTACGGTGAGCTCAACCGTAGCGCGCGAGACAGCGCACGCGCCGCGGTTGTACGGCTCGAGGAGCGCTCGTGCGGCGCCGGCGAGTTTCGACTCGACGCTCAGCGCACGCTCCTGCGCCATCCTGACCGTGCGCTCGAGGTTCGTCACCTTGCTGGCGACACGCCGCCAGCTGTTGCTGATCTTGTCGACGTCGTCCTTCCAGCGACGCGCGAGCGACGACACTGTGTGGTTGTCCACGGCCATCGGCATCACGCTGCGCCCGGTCATGCGGTGGCCGTCGACCTCGTCGATCGTCACGAAGACAACGCGCTCGTTCACCAGGCTCTCCTGGTTGCTGGCAGCCAGCATGGCCTCCAACTGACGTTGCAGCGTCTTGGCGTGCATCCGGTCGACGCACATCACAGCAACCGGGCTCTCGCCTTGGCCGGGGTCGCGCAGCCAGTTGACCACGCCGAGCAGCATGAGCCGCGTGTGCCCAGCCTGCCTGTTGATCCCGTACCACGACATGAGAGATTGCGGCGCACGGCTCATCTGGGGTGCGTCAAGGATCGTGGTGACCGGAGGCGAGATGTTGTGGTCCAGCGCCTGAACCTCTGCAGCAAGGTCCCTGTTCTCCATGTGCGCCGCGGCGTAAGAGAACTTGCCGCCGAAGCGCTTCTCGAGCTTGGCAATGTTCGCGCGCATCGCCTCCTCCAGCGACGACCCGATCGCATCCAGCTCGAGGACAAGGTACCAGAGCTTGTCGCCGGCCTCCTCGATCATGTTCGTCCGCTTCATCGGCTCTCGGTAGATGATGAACTTCTTGAGCGGATCGAGGCCCTCGCCGATCTCGCTCGCGCCGCCGAGTAGTCCGTGCACCTGCCGGCTGTTCAGCTCGACGACGGTGCCGTCGCCGTAGGTCACCGTCATGCGGGGCGTGCTCTCGGTCTGCAGCGCCAACCTCTTGTAAGTCTCGATGTCCATGTCGTCCATCCTTCAGAGCGCAGTGAGCCACCGAGCAAGCGCCGGCAGCCCCGGGTTTCCTTCGACCACGCCAAGCCATCGAACATCGATCGTGCTGGCAGCCGAGGGGTCTTGGTTCCACGGCTGGTCGATGCACACCGTGACGGCGTCGCGATGCGCGGACCTGTAGTCCGTGATGTTGCTGATCTGGTCGTCAACGAAGACGTCGGCCTTCCATTTTGCCTTCGACCCTTTCACGCAGCCGACGAGCAGACCAGCGTGCTCCGGCATGTGGCGCTCAAGGCACTTCGACTTGCGCGCCGTGGTGTCGTTGCTGCCGAACGCTGATAGCAGAACGACGTCGTGCTTCGACCGGATGGCAGCGAGCGTGTCGGCGGCGCCGGGCATCGGCTGAACCAGCCGCGGGTACATCTCGTCGTTGTCGTAGAAGCTGTGCACAGACCTGAGCCAGCCCGGCGGAGCGACCCTCGGTCCGTTGAGCGCGCTGCGATTCAACGGATGGCCGGCACATCTGCTGTTGTGGACGCGCAGCACAGCACCGATGGTGTCGAGCAGCACGTCGTCGACATCGATAACGACCTTCACACTTTCACGATGCCGACGTCGATCGTGTAGACGCCGTCCACGAACCGGACAGGCAGATGTTCGCGTAGGCACTTGGACACGACGCTGAACGCGCAGGCGGCTGCACCGCTGGAGTCAACGCGTACCCACGTATCCTTGCCGAGACCATCCTTCGTCTGCTGCTCGATCAACAGGGCCGGGATGTCCTTCTTGAGGACGACCCTGAATCGTGCGCCGGCGGTCATGTAGTAGATGGCGAGCGGGTCGACGCATCCGTACTGGTGGCCATCGAGCTGGCGACGCAACGAGAACACCTCGTTCTGCGCACTGGTGAGCAACGTCTGTTGGTCAGAGTCACCGAAGTCAATGTTGATGCCTTCGACCTCGACGGGTGCTGTGATACGGCCGCGGCACATCGCGATCAGCCACCCGACGTGCGGGGCGAAGTCGTGCTCGTGGTTGACGAGCTCACTCGGCGTGAACAGGCCGCACGACAGGGACGGGTCTGCAGACGCGAATAGAGGGTGGAAGTCATCGGTCTGGCCGACGAACACGTGAACCACAGAATCCGTGTTGTCGAACGTCATCCGGCAGACCGGGTGCCAGACAGGCTGACGGAGCCCGGTCTCTTCCTCCCACTCTCGTGCCATCGCCGAGACAGGGTTGCTGTCTGACACCTCGATGTGGCCGCCCGGTCCGTTCCATTTGCCGGCGTGCATCGTGCCAGCCGGCTTGCGGATCAGCAGCACCTCGTTCTTCGCGAACACGAAGCCGAGGACGTAGTTGAACTCGTGCATCTTCACTTCCCTTTCGTCTTGGCGAGGGCCTTGGTGAGCCGCTCGAGTTGCTTGTCTTCCTCAGCGATGACCGCGTCGCGGAGATCCGTATCGAGCAGGGTAACGATGGCGCCATCGACTAGGCGGTTCAGCTCACGCGGCGGCAGCGCGTCCAGCTCCCACGAGCTTTCACCGTGCTCGGCGATGTACGCCTTGGCCCGGCTGTCGGTCACCTTGGCCGGGTTTGGCGGCGGCTTGAACTTCTTGATCTGCGCCATCGTCAGCGCGACCTTGTGCACGATCAGGTTGGGCACGCCGAATTCGGTAAGACGGTCCCTGATGTCGCGCACCATGTCCTCGCCGCTCGGATCATGGTCGCCGAGATAGAGCAGGTGGACCTCGCGGTCAACGTCATCGCCGCCGCCGTCCGTGTCGACGACCGCGCGTGCCAGAGGCTTCGCCTTTGCGCCACACGCTCCGCACTTCTTGGCGTTGTCGACGTCACGGTCGTCGTAGAACGCCTCGCAGGCAGTACACACGACCTCGAGCCTCGCGCCGCAGGCAGAGATCATCCGCATCGCTGACTCGTACATCGCGCTCGCCGAGCTGTAGCCCTTGTTTACCATCAGCGTAACGTGGTGCCGCCGCGTGATCGGCAGCAGAACGCCGGCGAGCGCCTGCTTCTCGACCCAGACCTCGACGTAGTTCGGCTGGCCCTTCCAGCGCGGCAACCTGAAGCCGTTCATCGCCGCCGCGACGATGTCATCGATCGAGTCCCACTCGCCCGGCGTCGATGGCTCACGCCCGCGGTCCTCGATCGCATCCCAACTGATCATGCCGGCGTACCGAGCGTCGGTCAACATGGCCGTCAGGTTCTGGTACGACCGAGGCGTGTTCGGGATCAGGTCCCGCGACACGAACTGGTAGTAGACCTGGCGCGCCGTGAGCTTCTGCCCGCCGTACTCGGCGATGATGGCCTCGGCTATGCCGATCATCTTGAGCGTGTCCGGCTTGAACGCCGTGAAGCGAAACTGTGTGGTGTCGTCGCTCATGTGCCGCCGCCTCGTGTGTTGATGGCTACTGCAACAGCGAGCGCAGCCTCGCGGTCGCCACAGTCGATGGTCTGCCACCGAACCAGCGTCGTCGCATCCGCCAGGTGCTCGAACCCGGGGGCAGCGAACGACACCGTGATCGGGCTGACGAAGGCGATGACGACATGCCGGTCGTCTGCGTGCACCGACGCGCGCACAGCCGGGAATGACGGGAACGCCGGCGCCGTGCATGGCGTGAGGTTGTTCGGCAGATACAGCTGCGCCTTCATCGAAACTTGCGCCCCGGCACGGTGCCGCCCTGACCGTCGCGGCCGGCGCTGATGGTCTCTTCGTCCAGGGCGTACTCGAGAAACAGCGTGCCGTCCTCTTCGCCCTGCGGCATCGCGAGCCGGATCTTCAGCACCGCGCAGTCGAGGTCGTCCTGCAGCCGGGGAGCTGATCGCTCCACGAACTTGTCGACCTCAGCGTGGAGCTGGGCGACGAGCGTGTCGTTGTCCTTCTCGGTCTCGCGGTTGACCAGCTTCTGGCACTTCTCTGCCAGCTGCATCGCGAAAGGTCCGGCATGCTCGTACGCCATCCTGATCACGTCCGTCAACTGCTGTGCTTCTTCCTTGGTCAGCATCACTTTCCTTTCTTGCGGATCTCGCCGCAACTATACATCGGCTTCACATTGCCTCTGGCGGCTTGATGATGATCTCGGCGATGCCAGCCGGCAGCCCTCTGCCAGAGGTCAGCACGAACTCGCGGTCATCGACATCGTCAGCATAGATGACGCGCTCGATGCCGAGCTTGTGGTACTCGCTCGCGATCCACGCGCTGTAGCCATGGACGGCAACCAGGTTGGTCAGCTGCAAGAACGCGTTCTCCGACAGCACGAGAACCCTGGGCTCATAGCGGCCCTTGGCCCTCACCGCTGCAATCGCTTCGCGCAGCGTGTCCATGTTCGGTGCTGCACCAGAGAGCGGATCGTGCAGCGGTGGGTTGGGGACGCCCACAGCTACACCAGCTCTCTGGCTGGCTCGTCAGCGAGCGCGCCGCACTTCGAGCACAGCCCGACGTCGAGCTTCCAGGTGTCGCCGCGCTTCACGGCGATGAACCCGTCCTCGTCAGCGATGGCGTCCTTGAGGTTCTGGTACGTCGAGAAGCACTCGGCGTGCAGGAAGCTTGGCTTGCCTACGACCTCGTTGTCGACAAGGCCGATGAGATCTTCTGGGATGTCGTGGTCCCAGCGCTTACCGCGATCCAGGTTCAACATCAGCGGCGTTGTCCTTCCTTCGACCAGAAGCAGTGGCGCGGGTGTTCTGGCGGCGAATTGTACTGAGCGGTGCACGGGCCACAACGGCAGTTGCAGCCGCTGTCGTCGCAGCCGTAGTCGACTCGGTTAGGTGCGTGCCGCGGCATGGCCGGACGGATCTCGTCGGCCGCGTACGCCGTTACGTTACCTTCCGGCCAGGTGACGAGGTACGGCAGCGACTTGGCCTGGAAGCCCGTGATGCGTCCAGCGCCTCGCGAGCCGTGGCCGTCGACCTTGACGACAAAATCGCCAACCTGTGGGCGCCACGCCAGCGGGCGGTTCTCGAGCAGCACGATCAGCGCCTGAGCGAACTCGCGGCAGTTGAGTTCGATCGTCTCCGTGATCGACCGGCCGAACGCCGGGCTCAGATGGATGGGCACGGTGTGTTCGACATCGCCGACGCGACGCACGAGGTCGAGCTGCTTGCCAGCGAGTGCGTGTGACCGATCGACGATCTTGATGTTCGCGAGCGCGAGCAGAGCCAGCAGCACCTTGGCTGCCATCGGCTGATCCAGCTCGGCGTAGACAGTGGTTCCCTCGGGCGACATCAGCCGTGCTCCTTCGGGGTCTTGCAACCCGGGCCAGGTGAGTCCGTCACGTTGCGATGACAGCCACTGCACACGGGCTCGCTGGTGTCAGCGCACAGATCGATGCGCGCCTTCACGCAGCGCTTGAACTCGGTCACGGCCTTGACGGTCTCCGGCGCCGCGCTGCGCATCTTGAACTCGTTGCGCGGCAGGAACACGTTGGCCACGAGGAC
>Ga0302323_100001389_pt1 | contig 19614 bp, 20 predicted proteins | sample Fen_T0_3_FD_201950 | JGI IMG/M metagenome (GOLD analysis project Ga0302323, IMG submission 201950) | Peat permafrost microbial communities from Stordalen Mire near Abisko, Sweden - Fen_T0_3 | ecosystem: Environmental > Terrestrial > Soil > Wetlands > Permafrost | place: Sweden: Abisko... | reverse complement strand
AGCTCGATCTTCGCCTTCTCGGCGGACTCGCGCAGGCGTTGCAGCGCCATCTTGTCTTTGCCGACGTCGATGCCGCTCGTCTTGCGGAACTCGGCCACGATCCAGTCGATGATGAGGTTGTCGACGTCGTCGCCACCGAGGTGGGTATCGCCGTTCGTCGAGATGACCTGGACGACGTTGTCGCCGACCTCGAGGATCGAGATGTCGAACGTACCGCCGCCAAAGTCGTAGACGGCGATGATCTCGTCCTTCTTCTTGTCGAGACCGTAGGCCAGTGCTGCCGCGGTCGGCTCGTTCACGATGCGCTTGACGTCGAGGCCGGCGATGCGGCCTGCATCCTTGGTGGCCTGGCGCTGGGAATCGTTGAAGTAGGCCGGCACGGTGATGACCGCCTCGGTAACCTTCTCGCCCAGGTGATCCTCCGCCGCCTTCTTGAGCTTGCCGAGCACCTTGGCCGCAACTTCAGGCGGCGTGACTTGCTTGCCGCGGATTTCGAAATCCACTTCGCCGTGGGCACCGCGAACGCTCTTGAACGGCATGCGCTTGATGTCCTCGCCTGCCTCTTCAAAACGGCGGCCGATGAAGCGCTTGGAAGAAAAAACCGTGTTCTCGGGGTTGGTGATGGACTGCCGGCGCGCGATCTGGCCGACCAGGACCTCACCTTTGTCGTCCCATGCCACAACCGACGGGGTCAGGCGCCCGCCCTCCTCATTCGCGATAACCTTGGGCTCCTTGCCGTCCATGATGGCAACGACAGAGTTGGTGGTCCCAAGGTCAATTCCGATAATCTTTCCCATGATTTGCGTCCCTTTGTAGGCGGTGATTCAGTTCCAGCGAATTAGGTAAGCACCCCACCCACCGGGTCAAGCGCCCGAGATGCGTGCGTCGCCGCGATTTTACCGCATCAGGACTACTTGCCAGCGCAGGGTCCGAGCTCCAGATCCGGACGAAGGCCCTGCGCGCGCGCTAAGTAGAAGAGTCCGTCCATTTCCGCTGTCCCCGGACAGACCAGCGACCCCACCTCGGCGCGCAGGAGCGCGCGATCGAGCAGCCGCACGGGCGCGTTCGCCCGGCGCAGTCCTCGCCGGCTGTCCATCGCTGGCGAGAGCACCACCATGGCTGCGAGCGCGAAGGTCGCGGCCAAGCGCGCCCGGCCGAGCCGGCTCCCCACGTGCAGAATTCCAACGCACGCGAAGATGCACGTGATGGCAATGGCCAGAGGCAGGGCGGCCCGCGTGGGACCCCACATCACGGCTGCGCGTTCGGCGGAATGGGTGAAAAGCAAGGACGTGAGCACGGTCAGCGCCAGCCAGGCCGAGAGCACGGCGGCGCGGCTGGCAAGTACCACAATGCCAATCGCGGCCAACAGCGAACCCACAACCCCGACCTCATCCGCAAGCTCAATGGCGCTCGTCCAAAGCTCTGCGCCGTGGTGCATGCCCAGTTGGGACACGCCTGAAAACAGCCAAACCGCCCACTTTGGCACCGACGCGGCGGCGACGCATGCAAGCGCGGAAGGCCCCCACGCTGCCACGAAACAAAGGGGTGCCAGGAGCGGCCAGCGCGCGCCCTTGCGCAACGACCAAATGGCCAGCCCGACCAGCGGCGGCCAGAGCAAAGGTCCAGCCACTGGATCGACCCCAGCCGAAAGTCCCGCCACAGCGGCCAGCACGTATCCGGCCGTCGATTGACAGTGGTCTCGCAACAGAACAAAGCCAGGTACGAGCGCCGCGACTAGGACGGCAAGTGTCGCCGCCGCACTGCCGGCCGTGGTGCCAAGATCGAACATTGCGAGCGAAAATGCGGTGGCCAGGGCCGCCCCGATGGCGGCAATGGGCTCGTGCGCGAAATCCCGCGGCTCCTGGCGGGCATGGGTCGGTGGCCGCAAGAGCGCGCATGCCAGCATACACAGACGGCTGACCAACGCGATGGCCAAGGAACACAGCACCGCTGATGCCAGATTGGCGCGCAAGGGCGTGTCCCCGAGCGGCAGAAACTGGCCGGCCCGCATGGCGAGAAGCGCGAAAAACGCGGGCTGCGTGCTGGGATCAAGCGCGATGCCGGCCGCCACCTGGGAGGCGCCCTCCACGCGGGCCAGGCCGAGCGGCATGGCCGAGGCATAGAGCAACAGCGCCCCGGCGAAGATCGCCGGATCCAGCAAAGGCCAGTCGCGCCCCTTCCAAACCCTGGTCATGGGGGGATCTGAAGCGAAAGTGGGTCAGAAGTCGAGAATGAGGATATTTGACGAAGGGGGGTGGGCCCGGTATCCCGGAAGGAGTGCATTTCATTCGGGGCCGCAAACGCATCACCTTGGACCTGGGTCGAGCCCTGCGCGAGCCCGCCGTGGCCATCGGCAACTTCGACGGCGTTCACCTGGGCCACCGCGCTTTGCTGGAAGAAGTTCTGCGCATCACGCGGACATCCGGGGGCGATGCCGTGGCGCTCACCTTCGACCCACATCCTGCGCGCTTCTTCGCCCCCAGCCTCGCGCCGCCCATGCTGACGCCGCTTCACCGCCGCATCGAACTACTGCAAGAGGCCGGCGCGGCTATCGTCCTGGTCGAGCCCTTCACCGCCGAGTTCGCGGGTTTGTCGGCCGAGGACTTCGTGGAAAAAGTGCTGGTCAAGGATCTCGGCGCGCGCCACGTGGTGGTGGGCGCAGACTTCAGCTTTGGCAAGAATCGGCGCGGGAACACGACCCTGCTAAAGAGCGCTGGAAGCCGCCTGGGCATGGGTGTTTCAGTCGTCCCCCAGGTGACCGCCAACGGCCTCGTCTGCTCCTCGACCAAGGTGCGCGAGTTCGTGCTCGAAGGCCGTGTCGAGGGGGCCAGCCTCCTGCTGGGGCGTCCCTTCGAAATCGATGGCAAGGTGGTGCACGGCGTGGGCCGCGGCCGCACCCTGGGCGTGCCGACCATCAATCTCGCCCACGCGGGAGAAATCCTGCCCAGGCCGGGTGTCTACGCTGGCCGTGCCCGCCGCGTCGACCGCATTCAGGGCGAGCCGGCGTGGTTCGCCGCCGCCATCAGCATCGGCACCAATCCGACCTTCACCAAGGCAGGCGATCCCGAGCTGTTCATCGAAGCCCACCTGCTCGACTTCGCGGGCGATCTCTATGATGTCGACATGCGCCTGGCCTTCGTGGCCCACCTGCGCGACCAGCGCCGCTATGCCAGCGTGGACGAACTGGTCGCCGCCATCCAGAGCGACATCGCACGCACGAGGGAAAGCTGCACATGACGACCGATCATCTCTATGAAACCGAAACCATGGCCGAGCTGTGTGCCCGACAGGGCCGCATCGGCGAGGCGATTTCCATCTACCGCGCGCTGGCCGAACGCGAACCCGACCCAGCCACCCGCACACGCGCCCAGACCCGACTGGCGACGCTGGAGTCCACCTGGCAGCCGCTGCGCGAAATCGAAGTTCCGCCCGCGGATATTGCCCTTCCGCCGCTGCCCGGCGTGGCCGTGCTGGTGGGCGAAGATCAGGTGACGATTGCCTGGGCCTTGCCCGGCGACACTTCGCCCTTGGCGCTCGACGTGCTGGTGCTGCAGAAGACCAGCGCGGGCATCGACGCGCAGAAAAAGCTTCTGCCCCTTGAAATTGCCTCAGGCCGAATTGGGCTTGCCGTGCCCGCGGTCCATTCCGCCATCGCTGCCGCCGGCACCGTGCGGGCCGGCAGGTTCGTGGCGCTGGCACGATCTGGAACTTAATTCAGCAAGACATCTTCGCACCTGTCCGGCATGGCCGGGGCGTTCTCGCCGGGGGCTCCGCGCTTGGCCGCGGTCTTGCGCGCGTCCTCGGAAAACCACCACTTGATGGCGTCGCAGCCTTCGCCGTCGGGCAAAGACGCTGGTAGCGTACAGTCGGGGCTATCGTCTGGGCAGCGCAGGCGCACGTGGAAGTGATCTTGGTGTCCCCACCAGGGCCGCACACGCCCAAGCCATGGCCCGCGCCGCGCTTTGTCCTCACACAAGGCGCGCTTGACCGCGGGATGTACGAAGATGCGATCCACGGCCGGACTCGACGCCGCCGCTGCGAGCAGCTTGGCCACGCGGCCATTCCAAGCCGACGTCATCTTGTTGGTGCGCAGATCCACGACAGAGGGCGCGGGCGGCGACGGTGTCTTACCGGGCGAGAAGGACTTGGTTGGCGGCCCGTACCAAAGGTCGACGTCGAGACCGCTCTGATGGCTGCGGTGTCCGCTCGGCGTCGGGCCGCCACGCGGCTGCCCCAGATCGCCGACTGTCAGCAACCCCAACTGCTCCTTGCGCGCGATGGCCGCAAGCTTGCGCACGTAGGCGATCAGCGACGGATGGCCGAACTGACGGTGCCGCTCGGGGTGCACGACCAACCAACCCGCCCCTTGCAAAGGAAGCGCGAGCGCGCCTTGCACGCAGCCAGCGCCGGGCTGACCGATGGCGAGCGCTGGCCCCTTCTTCGGCGTGGCCATATGGCTCCAGCGCGGATCGAAGGTTGGGACGGGACGCTCTGCCCCGGCGTCTGGTCCGGAATCGTTCGCGCCACCATCGGGCATGGCCTGAAAGGAAGGGAAGGAAGCCAGGAGAGCGAAGTAACACCACATCGACCTGCCCAATCTGCGCGCATCTGTGCCCCGCTGCCAATTTCCGCTCTTCGCCTGATGATGGCAACGGCGCCACGCCCCCAACCTACTTTAGGTCACGTGAGCAGTGCCCGGGGCCAGGAAGGAAATAGCTCGTTGGTGCCCAACAAGGATATGTCGTACGGCGCACGCACGCGGCGCGTCTTGGCGCCCAATATTCCAGTATCTGCGGTTCACGGGCGGCGTATCCTTCGTCTTCGCGGGAGGGCTCGGTGACGGCCACCGAAGAGCGATGCTGCTTTCACGTGTGCCAGGCTGAAGAGATCGGCCAGCTCTCAAAGGAGTGTTCATGACATCGTCGTCTGCTGATCGTGCGGTCTTTTCGTCGACTCACTTCCTGGCGCCAGCGATGGCACTCCTGCTCGCAGCTGGCTGCTCGTCGAAAGGAACCGCCGATGGGACGGGTGGTAGTAGCGCGGGAGGAACCACCAGCAACGGCGGCACCACGAGCAACGGCGGCTCGACCACCTCTGGCGGATCCACGGGCAGCGGCGGCGCGACCGCCAAGGGCGGCACCACGGGTAGCGGCGGTTCCAGCGCCAAGGGCGGCACGCCTGGCACTGGCGGAGAAACCGCCGCAGGCGGAATCATCGGTGCGGGCGGCACCACCGCCAAGGGCGGGAGCAGCGGCAGCGGCGGCGCGCCTGGCACCGGTGGCATCCCGGGTACAGGTGGTGGCACCGGACCCGGCGGATCCCCTGGCAGCGGCGGCAAGCCTGGCAGCGGTGGCACCCCAGGAAGCGGCGGCACCCCAGGCACAGGCGGCACCCCGGGCAGCGGCGGCGTCCCGGGGACTGGCGGGACCACCGTCATCACAACGACCCCTGCGACTTGCGATCCCACGTTGCCCTCCACCGGCACCTACTACGTCGCGTCCTCAAACGGCAGCGGCAGCACGTGCTCGGCCGCCTCTCCCTGCTCGGCCAGCACGGCCGTTGGCAAGCTCAGCGCCGGGCAGACCGCGTACCTCAAGGGCGGAACCTACAGCGCCAGCATCATGGTTTCTAAGTCAGGCGCCGCGGGCAGCAATATCACGATCGCCGCGTACCCCTGCGAACTGCCCATTCTCGATCCGGGCAGTTTCAACATCTCCGGCACTTACGTCAGCATCCAGGGCATCGCGACCCGCAACAGTGCGACGGGGTTCGGCAACGGGTGGACCGGCGGCGGAACGACCAATTCCAATGGACACCTCGAGTACATCAACTGCATCGCCGACATGCACTCGAGGAATGGCATCGCCTTCTACAGCGCCACCGGCGTGCACATCAAACAATGCATCGTGGCCCACACCGGCTTCAGTACGTCCAGCTCCTGGTCAAGCGCCGTCAACATCTTCGGCGCGCAGGGCACGTACCAGGACAACATCGTCGAGCAGACCATCGCGTTCGAAAACATGGACAACCAAAAGCACACCGACGGCAGCGGCTTCATCGTCGACGACATCGGCACCGGTACCACATTCGTCAACAACATCGGCTTCCGAAACGGCGGCTCGTGCATCCGCCTGACCACCACCACGGGCACGCACATCATCAACAACAGCTGCTACAACAACGGACTCGATCCGGCCGCCACCGGTCCATCGACCCCGGACGAGATCTTCTACTCAAGCTCCGCCACCACCAGCGGGGCGGTCTTGGCCAACAACATCGCGGTAGCCACCGGCAAGGGCGGAGACACGCAAGCGTTCTTCGGCGCACCCGCAGGGGCCTCGAACAACGTCACCAACAACACCGGTACCATCGACTTCTGGGTGGACGCCGCGGGCACCAGCCCCGACTACCATCTCAAGTCCTCCGCATCGACCATCATCGGCAAGGGCACGACGACGGAAGCGCCTACCGAGGATATCGGCTTCGACCCCAAGTGCATCACCAAGACAGCCCCAACCGGCAGCGGCGTGCAGAGCTGGTGGCTGTATTCGATCGACTACGACTACATCAAGAGCGTTGGCGGCGTCGCCCAATGCTTCCACCCGAAAGCGCGCACGGGCGCACCTGACATCGGCGCCTACGCGCTCTAGGCCCTTCGCTACAGGCCAGCCCCTTTGGGCGTGAAGAATTCTTTGCCCGGCACGAGGTGTGCCTGCAGGTTCTGGTATTCGACGTACTCGCTTCGCCCCTTGTCGTCGAAGACCTCGATCTTCATCGGCAGCGCCAGCTTGCCATCGATGCAGTAGCGCAGCCGAGTCGCGTACAGGCCCTTCGCTCCCGCGGGCGCCGCGAAGAACATGCAGTAGAGCCCGCGCGCATCGAAGCCCTCATCGCTGCGACGGAAGCCACCGGCCGCCGCAGCCTTGTCCTGATCCGCTTGCATTACGTCGATCATGGCTCCGAACCCTACTTCGGCAATCGTGTGGTTGGTGTAGCGGCGGGCGATGCTGCTATCGAGGGCGAGCCACATGGAAAAGAGGCCCAGCACGCCCGACTCGCGTGCCAGCATTGCGCTCGGTCGCAATTCGGCGTTGTAGAAGGCGCGCCGTCCTTTGTGCTCGCCTGCGATGAAAGCAAGGACCACCGCACGCGGTTTCTCGCGCACGGTCACCTCGACCACGTCCGGACCGTAGAGATGATCGCGTACGCGCTCCTCCCTGGTCACACGCGCTTGGTAGACACCGAGGCTGGCCAGCGACTGGCGGCCAAGCGCGACGATCTCGGCCACGTTCAGCGAGCGAAAGAACAGCTCGCGTTCGCTGACCGGCAACACCGCCAGCAAACGCTCGCGCTCGGACTCGGACATGGCGGACGCTCGCGCCGCCAGAGCCTGGCCGGGAGACAATGGGGCTGAAACCGCGGGCGCACCCGGGCCCATGGCGAGTGCGAACAGGGTCACGGCGGTTTTCGCTTTCAACGAGGGCAGCATAGCGCGCCGCGAGCATCCGGCCACCCTGTCCGGTAAAGCTGTCGTCGATGTGGATAGCCCGGTCGGCGCTGGATCCTTCCGCTCGGTTCGGACATCCAAAGTGCGTATCTGGGCCCTGCCCGTGCCTAGCGCGGGAGAAATGAAGCAATGATTCGGCAATACCCACTGACGCCAGCCGCTGGAAAGCGGCTCATCGCCAAGGCCCTGGCAAGACACCCGACCATCACGCAGGCCCTGCACAGCGGCTGTTTGGTTATCGTCGCCGGCACGACCAATGGCTATGTGGCGGAAGAGATCCTGTCGCAGCTCGGCCAGGGCGTTGGATTTTCCCGCCGCCATTTCTTCCGTGGCGTCACGGTTTCGCCGGCCTGGATCACCGCCGCGCAGGGCCGGCCGCCCGACAACAGCGGCTTCCCCGGCGATGTAGTCATCGACAAGGGCGTGTGGAAGCGGGCCAAGACCATTTTCGACGTGGCAGGCGATCTCGGCGAAGACGACGTGATCGTGAAGGGCGCCAATGCGCTCGACGTGGCCTCAGGGCACGCCGCCAACTTCGTCGATCATCCGGACGGTGGCCCCATGGCCGCTGTCCTTCCCGCCGTCATGGGCCGCCGGGCGAAGCTGCTCATTCCCGTGGGGCTGGAGAAGCGCGTTTCGGGGAACCTGCTGGACCTGGCCAAGCGGCTGTCCGCCCCCCACGCAAGGGGCCCAAGGTTGTGCCCCTTGCCAGGACAGGTGTTCACCGAGCTCGACGCCATCTTCCTCGCTACTGGCGCCCGTGCCGAATTGGCCGGCGCTGGTGGCGTCAGTGGCGCCGAGGGCTGTGTTTGGCTGGCGGTGGAGGGTGACGAGCGTCAGATGGGTGAGGTGGAGACACTCCTGCGCAAGGTTCTGGCCGAGCCACCCTTCGCGTCCGAAGCCTAGGTTCCACCCCATGCCGCCATCGGTGTTGCAGGGCAGAGCTTTCCTGACCGCGCGCCGACGACTATGATTGGCGTCTCGTGACCGCAATGCGCGTGCCCGGCAGCGGCGACAAGTCACCCATCCTGTGCCCCGGCAGCGGGCCAGCGGGGCTGTGCTTGCACGGATTCACCGGCACGCCCTACGAGGTTGCGCCGCTGGCGCGCGGTCTGGCTGCCGCTGGCTTCTCGGTGTCCGCGCCCATGCTCGCGGGCCACGGAGAGAATGCCGCCACGCTCGCCGCCACGCACTGGCAGGACTGGCTGGCCTCGGCGGAGGCGGCCTTCACCAGGCTGCGCGAGACCTCGGGCAATGGTCCCGTGGCCGTTGTGGGGTTTTCCATGGGGGCGCTTCTAGCCCTGCGCCTGGCGCGTTTGCACCCCCACAGCGTCTCGGCGCTGGTGCTCATGTCGACCCCGCTTCGCCTGCGCGACAGGCAGATTGCGCTGGCCCGGGCCTGGACGCATTTGCCGGGTTTCCTTCGCCGTGGGCCCCTGGCCACGCTGCGCAAGCGCGGCGGCAGCGACGTCACCGACGCCCATGTCCGAGCCGAGAATCCCTCGCTCACGGAATTGCCCCTTGCGGGAATCGTCGAGCTGATCGAGCTTGCCGAGGTGGTTCGCCGCGATCTCACCTTCATCCACATGCCCACGCTGGTGGCGCATGGCGAACGCGATCAAACCATTGCCATGCAAGCTTCCTTCGAGCTTGCGGGAAGCATCGCCTCGGACGTGGTCGAGCGGCTGTGGCTGCCGCGCTCGGGCCACCTGGTGGCCGTCGACGTCGAACGTGCGCAACTGTGCGAAGCCGTCGTGCGATTCTTGAACTTGCACGCAAGACCCGCGGACTGCGAGGAAGCGACGGAGAACAGCCCGTGAATGAGCAACTGATACTTGCCATCGACCAGGGGACCACCGGCACCACGGTATTTCTGCTCGACGACCACATGCAGATCCGAGGCAGGGGCTACTGCGAATTCCCGCAAAGCTACCCGGCGCCGGGGCTGGTGGAGCACGACCCCGAAGACATCTGGGGCTCGGTGCTGACGGCCTTTGCCAAGGCGCGTGCGCAAGCGCCCGCGAACCCCATCGCTTGCATCGGCGTGACCAACCAACGCGAAACCGTGGTGCTGTGGGACCGCACAACCGGACGCGCGGTGGCGCCCGCGATAGTTTGGCAAGATCGCCGGACCGCGGGGCGCTGCGAGGCCTTGCGGCAGGCCGGGCACGAGCCCATGTTCCAGCGCACCACGGGGCTGCTCCTCGACCCCTATTTCTCGGGCACCAAGATCGCCTGGATGCTGGAAAACCTTCCCGGGCTGCGCCAGCGCGCCGAAGCTGGCGATATCGCCTTCGGCACCATCGACAGCTTCCTCGTGTGGCGGCTCTCAGGCGGCAAGTGCCATATCACGGACGTCACCAATGCGTCTCGCACACTGCTTTTCGACCTGCACCGCCTCGACTGGAGCCCGGAACTGTGTCGGCTGCTCGGCGTTCCGCTGGCGCTGCTCCCGCGCGTGTGTCCGTCCTCGGGCAGCCTGGCGACCAGCCTCGGCATGCAGGCGATTGCGGGCGCCCTGCCCGACGGCACGCCCATCACCGGCATCGCTGGCGACCAACAAGCCGCCCTGTTCGGCCAGGAATGCTTTTCGCGCGGAGAAGCCAAGTGCACCTTCGGCACGGGATCGTTTCTGCTCATGAACGTGGGCGACCAGCCGGTGCTTTCACAACACCGCTTGCTCGGCACGGTGGCCTGGCAAACCGCCAGCGGCACCCGCTACGCCCTGGAAGGCAGCGCCTTCGTGTCAGGCGCGCTGGTACAGTGGCTGCGCGACGGACTCGGCATCATCAAGACCGCCTCCGACATCGAGCCCCTGGCGGCATCGGTGCCGGACACGGGCGGGGTGACCATCGTCCCAGCGCTGGCCGGCCTGGGCGCGCCGCACTGGCGGCCCGAGGCGCGCGGAATCATCTGCGGCATCTCGCGCGGCACCCATGCTGCTCACATCGCCAGGGCGGCGCTGGAGGCCATGGCCCTGCAGAACGTCGATCTGGCCCTAGCCATGCAGCTCGATGCCAACCACCCCATCACCTCCCTGCGCGTTGATGGCGGCGCATCAGCCAACAACCTGCTGATGCAAATGCAAGCGGATTTGCTTGGCGCGGACATCGTCAGGCCCGCCATGGTCGAATCCACCGCCCTCGGCGCCGGCCGCCTGGCTGCTCTCGGTCTGGGCCTCGGCTTGGGGCTTTACAAGGACCCAGGCTTGCAGCCAGACTTGCAGTCGGAGTCAAAGGTGTCGACGTTCCACCCCCGCATGGATCCTGCTGAACGTGAGAGAACCCTGTCCCGCTGGCGAACTGCCCTGACAAAGTCCTGAATGCCGCCCTCGATCAAAACCCAACCCGACGGATCCCATCAGTTCCTTCCAGTCTCACTGCGCCTGGAAGCCGGGGGGGCCAGCCATGCCGGGCAGGTGCGTGAGGTCAATGAAGACGTCTATGGCATCTTCCCTGAGCAGCGGCTCTTCGTCGTGGCGGACGGCATGGGTGGTCGCTCCGCGGGCGAGGTGGCCGCGCGTATCGCCGTGGATGCCCTGGAGGCCTTCTGCCGCGACCATCGCACCTCGGCACCTGAAACCTGGCCGTTCCCCCTCGACCAGCGCTTCTCACGCGACGTCAACCTCCTGCGTGTAGGGCTCAAGGTGGCGAACCAGCGTATCCGGGAAGAGTCACGCAAGGATCCCGCGTGGTACCGCATGGGCGCCACCATCGCCGCCCTCACCTTGGACGAAGACAACCTGGTGGCTGCCCACGCTGGTGACGTGCGCATCTACCGCATCCGCAACGGCGTCGCTTCGCGCCTGACCCGCGATCACTCGATCATCGAAGAAATGAAATACGCCCAGCCCGCCATCTCACCGCAGGAAATCGCGGCCTTGGTCAACCGCAACGTCATCACCCGCGCCCTGGGCAGCAAGCCGGACATCGAGCCCACCGTCTACATGAACGCCTATGCCGACGGAGACATCTACCTGCTCTGCTCGGATGGCCTGTGGGACTGCGTGGCCGACGACCGCATCACGGATATCATCCTGTCGCAGCCGGATGCGGAATCGGCTTGCTACGCGCTCATCGACGCGGCCAATGCCGCGGGCGCGCCCGACAACGTCACCGCGCTGGTTGTGCGTGTGAGCCGATGCGCGTGAGCCAATGCGCGTGAGCCAATGAAAGATCGGCTCGCCACCAAGAAGACGCTCGTATGCGTGGGGCCAGGCGGCGTGGGCAAGACCACCACCGCCGCTGCCCTGGGTGTGATCGGTGCGCGCAACGGCCTGCGCACCCTGGTGTGCACCATCGATCCGGCGCCGCGCTTGGCTGACGCCCTGGGCGTGGCGAACCTGGGCCCCACGCCCACCGCCATCGGCGCCGATACCGCGGCTGCGCTCGGCATCACCTCGCCCCACATGCTGCACGCCATGCGCGTCGATCCAGCCACCGCTTTCGCCCATCTGGTCGAGGACCAGGTGGCCGACCCGGAGCTGCGCAGACATATCTTCTCGAACTCGCTCTACCGGCACGTCACCACCGACCTCACCGGGTCGCAGGAATACGCGGCTACCCTGGCTCTCTATGAGCTTCGCCGCGACGGTGGCTATGATCTCATCGTGCTCGACACGCCCCCCACGGCCAACGCGCTCGAGTTCCTGGAAACCCCCGAGCGCCTGGCCGCGGCCATCGCCAGCCCCGCCATGCAGTGGTTCGCCCGCCCCGATCCCCATGCCAGCCGTTTCTCGCTCAAACGCCTGGGCGTGGGCGGCGCGATGATCATCCGCCGCGCGGGCAAGCTCATGGGCAGCCAATTTCTCGACGATCTCGGCGCTTTTCTTCTCGATATCCGCGAGGTGCTGGGGGGATTCCTGACCCGCGCACGCGAGATCGAATCGGTGCTCAAGCGCCCCGACGTGGGCTTCATCTTGGTCATGACCCCCGAAACCGCGTCCGTGAACGAGGCCCTGTATTTCGCCCGCCGCTTGCGCGAGACGGGCTCGCCCCTGTGCTGCTACATCGCCAACCGGACCTTGCAGGAGCCGCTGCCCTGCACGCCGGGCGTGCTGCGCGAGCAGCTGGCCGCCATGCTGCACGGTCTGTCTGCCGCAGAGATGGACGGCGCCGCCCTCAAGCTCGATGAGCTGGCGCAGTACCTGACCAAGATCGCCCACGCCCAGAAGGGCGAGCTCGATCGCCTGTCCCAGGAATCGCCCGGCGTGGAAATCACCACCGTGCCCCTCCTGCCCCACGACGTTTCCAGCATCGACTCGCTGCGGGCCATCGCGGATCGGCTGGAAAACGCCTGACCGAAAACGACTGACGATGTTGCGACTGTTCCTTGCCGTCGACTTGCCGGATCGGGTTCGGCAAGAAGTCGTGGCCCTGTGCACGCAGGTGACTGGCGCCCGCTGGGTCAAGCCCCACCAGTTGCACATCACCTTGCGCTTCATGGGCCAGACGCCTGACGACACCTTGGCCGAGCTGTGCGACCGGCTTGCGCGCGTGCAGGTTCCCGCGTTCACGCTGGCCTTGCGGGGCGCGGGTGTCTTTCCGGCAGGAGCAAGCGCGAGACGCGCACGCGTGCTCTGGCTTGGTCTCGATCCCGCAGACCCGTTCGCCGACCTCAAGCATGCGATCGACGCTTGCCTGGGTCCGGACACGGAGCGCTCGAACTTCTCGCCCCATCTCACGCTGGCGCGCTTTACGAACAGTCCCGATCCAACCCTGACGCAGTTCCTTGCGCGACATCAAGCCTATCGCAGCGCCCCCTGGACCGTGACCTGCTTTCACCTCTATAAGAGCACGCTTTCTTCAAGCGGAGCAGTACACGAGGTCGTAACGACTTATCCCCTCGCCCAGTTCTGCCGAGAACCCTAAGCTTGAGATTCTTGGGGAAATTTTCGCATCCATGACCGTCAGCGAGTCAGCCACGCCCGCGCCCCTCGTCATCGAGGGTCCACTGGCCAAGACACCCCTGCCGTTCATTCAGCCAGAGCTGGGTTTCACCCTCGACGCGGCCCTGTACCACGGCATCCTCGACCAAATCGACGACGGCGTGTACTTCGTGGATCGGCAGAAGCGAATTCTGCTGTGGAACCGCAGCGCCGAGAGAATCACGGGCTTTCTGCGCAGCGAAGTTGTAGGTGGAAGCTGCGGCGGACGATGGCTTTGCCACATCGATGCCAGCGGCCGCATGCTGTGCACGAACGGCTGCCCACTCCAGCGCGCGGTGGACACCGGCGTGCCCATCGAGGCAGACGCCTTCTTGCAGCACAAGCAGGGACATCGCGTGCCCGTCAAGATTAGGACTATGCCGCTGCGCGATCAACAGGGCCATCTGGTGGGCGCGGTCGAGATCTTCCGTGGCACCGCAGACGACCAGCGCCAGGAGCAGATCATCGAGGAGCTTTCCCACCTGGCCATGATCGACGACCTGACTCGGCTGCCCAACCGGCGTCATTTCGACATGCAGCTCGACCGCCGTCTGGCCGAACTGGGCCGATTCGGCTGGCCCTTTGGCGTGCTGATGATCGACATCGACCATTTCAAACTGATCAACGACCGCGCCGGGCACCAAGCTGGCGACGAGATCCTGCGCCTGGTAGCCCGCACCTTGTCGGCGAACTGCCGCGGTTTCGATACCATCGCCCGCTGGGGCGGGGAAGAATTTACCGCCATCATCACCAACGTGCACGAAGACGAGCTGCGCCTGGTGGCCGAAAAGTTGCGCGCCATGGTGGAAGCCAGCGAGCTGCGCGAGTCCGCGTATGCCCCGCTGCAGATCACCGTCTCGATCGGTGGGGCATTGGCGCAGGCCAACGAAACCGCCGCCGAGGTGGTCAAGCGAGCCGACGAAATGATGTATGCTGCCAAGCGCTCGGGGCGCAACCGCGTGTCCATGTAGGCGAAGCCCGTCGGGTCGCAAACCCGTCTCTGTGCCTGACAGCCCGGTTGTGGTAGGGGTATGGCCTCGATGAAGCGAGAGCAGAGCACCGACGATGCTGCGCCGCCCGCCCGCTGGCCGTGGTGGCTGGCCCTGCTTTTCTGTCTGGCGGGGTTGGTCCTGTCGATCGTGCTCGAACAGCTCCACTTCAAGCTCCACAACAATCCCGCCTTCCACAGTTTCTGCGCCATCGACCGCACGGTGAATTGCGACATCGTGGCGCGCAGCCGCTATGCCGTGCTCTTCGGCGTGCCGGTGGCCGCATGGGGCATCTTCGGCTATGCCCTGGCGTCGGTCGTCTCGCTATGGGGTGCGCTCCGCCGCAGGTCGCTGCTGGCAGCGGGCTGCGCTATCTACCTCGCTGTCTTCTTCACGGCCTCGAGCGCGCTCTTGGGCGCCGTATCTGCCTTCCTGGTCAGCGCGGTTTGCATCCTGTGCATCGGTACCTACGCGGCAAACCTGCTCATTCTCATCTGCGTGCTGATGGCGGGCCGCCGCCTGGGCCTGCGCGCTGCCCTGGCCGAGCCCTGGCGCACGCTGCGCGCGCGGACTGGACGGATGCTCGTCACCTTCGCCATCCTCGGCGCCTGCGCGGCCGCCTTGATGATCGCGCACCCGAAGGCCGTAAGCGAAGCGAGCCGGCCAAACCCCACCGCCCCCACTTTGCCCCACGGCATCGAGCCCGGTGGCGGACACTTCATCGGGGCGGAGAAGCCAGCCGTCACCTTGGTCGAATTCAGCGACTACGAGTGCCCGTACTGCCGCCAAGCCCACACGCAGCTGCGTGCGCTCCTCGAACGCTTTCCCACGCAGCTACGCTTGGTCCACCGCCACTACCCGCTCGATCAAAGCTGCAATTCATCGATCAAGGCCCCCATGCATCAGAACGCATGCTTTGCCGCCACGATCGCCGAGTGCGCGGACCGGCAGGATCGCTTCTGGCAAGCCAACGACTATCTGTTCGCCGAAGCACGCGTGCTGCACTCGCGGCCCAACCACGAAATCGCTCGCGACCTCGGCCTCGACCCGGCCGCCCTGGAAACCTGCCTGCGCGAACAAGGACCTCGCAGCGTTGCCCTGGACGTGGACGAGGGCAACCGCCTGGACATCCAAGGCACGCCCACCTTCTTCACCGAAGGCAAGCGCTACACCGGCACCTATCCGCCCTGGCTGCCGAGCCGCCTGCAAAACGCAGCCGTCGGTGTCGACAGCGGCGCCGCCAAGACCGCGCCTTAGATCCTGACGGTACAGCGTCGCGCCTATCCTGGCCGGTGCGCCCAACAAGCTCAGGGTCGGTGGCTCGATCGCTCTGGCGCTCCCCGGTCTTGAGCACGTCCAGGCACGGGGCGCCGTCGAGCTTGAGCTCGCCTAAGGATTGCACCGACTCGGTCACGCGGCCGACGCCGACGTAGCCTTTGCCTGGCATCTTGACCCACACGCGGTTGCCGGGAGAAAGGGCCTTCAGGATTTGGGTGTACTAGGCCCACCTTGGTCGGCGTCCGCCATGCACAGTGCGCGTTGATGGGGCCGGCTGTCCTTGGCCTCGATGACCGCGATGGGCAGGTTTGGCTTGCAGAACAGCAGGTAGTCCGCCTTGTTGGCCTCGCCGCGCGCCACGGTCTTGCCGCGAACTCAGACCCGGCCCTTGGTGAAGTAGGCTTCCTCGCGAAGCTGGGTCATGAGATCCCACCCGCTGGCGAGGATGGCCGGGGTGATGAACTTGGTTCGGATGTCCGCTTCGGTGAGGTCTTTCTTGTTCACAGATCACTAGAAGCTAGAGGGCACGTCGGAAAGCTCGAACCGGAGGATTCTCGGCCACTTCCCGGCCAAACACAAACTGTGCTTTGGGGCGTCAACAGCGCTGGCCGTCGACCGGCGCCCACCTTGCCCTGTTCCCAGCAGAGTTCGGGAATAGGGCCGACGCGCGGCGCGTTCTCCAGGGGCTGGCCCCTCTGGCGAACGCCAAGGCTCCCGTCTATAAGTGAACCCAATGCGGAATGAGTCCCAAGTAGGTCGGCAGCATACCGGAAAGGAGCCCAGGCCATGACGGGCAAGGACAGTGGCTCAATCTTGCGGGCATCGGACTTCCGGCCTGTCTCCTTGCAGGGCGTTCTGTTCACCAAACCCGAGGACTTCTCGTTCTCGCGGTCGATGAACGCGATGGCGTCTCTGTCCACGCCCTTCGACACCGAACCCAAAGTTATAGGCGAGATGCCAGACGTTCCCCCCGAGGTTCCTCGCCTCCTTTGTCTTCGACCGGCGAATGGCGCCTAAGCATCGCGCCGGCACGATGGGATGTGGTTTGGAGCAAGCCGGATTCGTCCCGGGCGTCCATCGCAGAGATTGCCGCGAAGATCTACGACACCTCCGAGCGATATCGTCGCGCGGGCAAGATCGGCTGTATGCGATGCGCCCTTGTCGTCACCCGAGTGGCTGAACATCCCACGCCAGGACGATTCCTGGCACAGCACTTTTGCCAGGATCGCTGGCTGAGCCAGCCGCTGAACCGTCCCGCCAGCTTCGAGCTGCACGCTCACAAGCAGTACGAGCTTTTCGTGGCTGCGAGCCAAGAGCGGGGTCATGAAGCGGGGCAAAGCTGGCGATGAACCTCTCGTGCTGGTCGAGCAAGACCTCAACACGCCCGATGCGAATGAGATTCTTGTCGACGACAACATCCGTCGCTTCTTCCAAATAGTTCCCCCCGAGCTCGATCGGATTCTCGATCTATACTTTCCAGGTAAGCCATGAGTTTTCCCCAATACCAATCCAATGCCGATCTCACTTCGGTGATGATTCCGTCGATGGTCGTCGACAAAGTCCTGGCGGATTCGTGGGAGCGCGCACGCTACGTCAGCGATGCGGACGAATCGAGTGCGACCAAAGGGAGCAGCAAGATTCGGTGGCAGGATGTTCTGGCGTTCTTCGCAGTGATTGCTGTGTTCTTCTGGGCATTCAAGGAATACACGCGAAAGACGAAGGCAGCAGCATCGCCCAACGCTGACAAAGGCACCGGAAAGCCTGATCTCCTCTCGCCTATCAGGTCCGCCATCGCGCGCATCGGCGACGCCACGATCCAGTTTAGGGCCATCGGGATCCTTGAAAGGCTTTCTGACGTGATCGGAGGAGAATGGGCAAATGGTCTTCCGTTGCCTGCTGCGGTGGTGGCTGATGACGGGGCCTTGCTGGTCGAATGGACGAAGGGAAGTCGCCGGGTGGGCCTCAACGTCGAGAAAGAGGCAGCCGAGTCAGGTTGGTACTTCGTCTCGTTGGAACCGGCGAGATTCTCCTCGGCTTCGGGCACCATGGCCGATCTCGATCTTCCTGCCCTCCTGCGCAGGTTGTTCGACTGATGCCTGCCGAAGAGGGCGCGCAGGAGTTTACCTGTCTACTGCCTGCGGGGAATTCGAAAGCGGGATTGGCTCTATCAGTCATCCGGTGGCCCCTGCGTACATCAAGAAGCATTCATGCCGGGCGAGAGACCCTCGATGGAAGGGGATTGCACCGGCTGGTTGGAGACGTCGATTAATTGGGAGATCAATTGGGAGGATGACGAGCACGTATTCGCATTCACGTGAGCCCAGAAAAGCGAGAAGGGATCGCCACTCAATCCGCACGGTGTTGTATGACTTCCGCTCGCGGCCATCGAGAATTGCATGGCCAATACGCCCATCCCGAAAACCCTCACGCACGAGCGTCGTGCACTCATGGACAACCGCTACCACGGCAACCTGCTTTTCGAGCCTTCTCTGCCAAAGCAGATGATTCGGATGCTCGCTGGAATGCTCGCATTGGCCAGCAAGCTCGTGCCGGAATCTGGCGGCGAGAGCGAACCGTCTACCCGCTGAGCGATCGACGACGACGACGCCCCCTCGCGCAAATGGTGCTTCTTTGGCAAGCGTTCTTTGCCAGTTGCGTCGCGACGGCTACAAAGCTTCGATAGTACCGTCGGCCACGATGGTCATCGCTTGGTGGCAGCCGACGGCTCGGCGTCCCGTTTGCGGATTTGCAGCGTGATGGTGCTCGGAACGGCACTCACCATCTCGACGCCGGCTGGTGCATGGGTCTGAACCTTGAAGACGCGCGCCCCGCTGCTACTGCCCGAGACGTCAATGTAGGCCTCTACCGCGTCGGGGGCCATCAAGTCGAGCTCCCGGCTGGAACCGCGCAGCTGCACGACGACGCTGGTGGTGCGTGGTGGATCGAAGCGTAGGCTGTCGCTGACGCCGCGGATCTCCAGCGGAACGACGCGGCCGACCTCGTGCGAACGATCCGACACGATGGCGGCCCACGCGGTGACGACCCCGGCGAAGATGAGCAAGCAAGCCAACGCATCCGCCACCCACCGAGTGCGGTTGGGGGCGCTGCCCTTCTGGGCCTTGACCTTGCGGTTGGCGCACAAGCGCTCAAGCGTGTCGCGCAGCTCGGTCTCACTGCCCGCCAAAGCTAGCTGGCCATCGTGAGCGACCGCGACGGCATGCCGTTCTTCACTGACACAGATCACCACGGCGTCCGAGACGTTGGCCAGACCCAGCGCCGCACGATGCCGGGTGCCGTGCCTGGCATCGCCGGTCTCGGCCGCCAGCGGAAGGATGGCACCCGCTTGCGCCACCCGGTCATTGCCGATCACAATGGCGCCATCGTGCAGGGGTGCGGTCGCGGTAAACACGGCTTCGATCAGGGCCGATGAAAGACACGCGTCGAGGGGCGTGCCGCCGGTGACGTACTCCCCGATCCAGTCGAGGCGTGGGATGACCACCAGGGCTCCCTTGCCGGCCTCGGCAAGCGTGAACGCCGCTTCGGCAATCACCGCTGACGGACCCACCGGCCACTGCCGCCGATGCCAGTTGCGGATCCAGCGCAGGGGGCTGACCTGACTGAGCCCACGACGGATCTCGCGCTGAAACACCACCACGAGCACCATGGTCGCGATGGCGCTGACCGCCGAGAGCAAGTAGGACGTCAGGATCAACCCGAAGTGATTCGACAGCCAGGTGCCCACGACCAGGATCACCATCCCGAACGAAAGCTGAACCGCGATGGTCCGCCGCATCCACGAGTAGACCCACGAGAACACGGCCGTCATCACCAGGATGTCGGCGCAGTCCTGCCAGCGCAGGCCGTGTATCAAGGTTGCCATGAATCCTCCAGACATCACCCGACATCGTACACAG
>Ga0302323_100001388_pt1 | contig 19614 bp, 18 predicted proteins | sample Fen_T0_3_FD_201950 | JGI IMG/M metagenome (GOLD analysis project Ga0302323, IMG submission 201950) | Peat permafrost microbial communities from Stordalen Mire near Abisko, Sweden - Fen_T0_3 | ecosystem: Environmental > Terrestrial > Soil > Wetlands > Permafrost | place: Sweden: Abisko... | reverse complement strand
TAGATACGTTCAGCGTTATACGCAGTACTGTAGTTTGGAGGGAAACTGCCGGTTGAACCGATTTTATTACCATTGAAATAAACCTCATCCACATCATCTATATATCCTAAATTTAAATACAGCATACGATCTTTATATTTTGAAGAGACAGTGATCTTCTTCCTGTAAAAAGCATAACCGTTATACCCGTTATATCCCTCGTCTTCCCATGGGGAGGGGACTCCTATTGATTCCCAGTTGCTATCATTGAACTTTGGAGAAGCCCACTCTTCATTCATCCCTATTGAAAACTGCCATTTGCCTTCCAGCCCCTGCAGCCGTACCAGGTTATCCTCACTTACGAACGCCTTACCTGATGCGCTCAGAAGCAATATTATCAATGAGATAAATAAAGTTCTTTTTTTATTTTTACTTAGAAGCGTTTTCATAATTAATCATTATTTGAATTATCATTTCCGAAAAACTTATCGTACATATATTCCCAGAAGGAGTTGTATCCGTTGTTATTATGATGTTTGTTTTTGTATTTCCGAGCGTTTTCTGCAGACATAATGCCTATAGGACCTTCGTAAATACCGCCCAGTCCCTGCCCGTCATAGACTCTTACTGCAATTGTATTGGATCCATTCCTGTTTATCAGGCCTTCCCTGATCTTATAAGCTCTTGGCATAGTCCATTCCCATCCCGTATATTGTACTCCCATCCACGACTTTTTTCTCAGATCATATACATTTCCAATGTGTTCACCATTCAGATAAACATCATCAATATCATCAATCTTTCCAACTGACAGGTACAATTCTCCGGAAGGGAAATTTTGAGGTATTTTGAATTCAAGTCTGTACCATGCATATCCGTCATAATCTTCATATCCTTCATTCTCCCAGGCAGATGGCACATTGATTGTCTTCCAGTCTTCATCATTAAAATCGGCAGATTTCCAGGTTTTGTCATTCCCGGTATGAAATTTCCACTTGCCGCTCAGGTTCAGATCGAGCAATTCATTGTCCTCATCGATATAAATTCCTGTAGGTCCGTCTGTTATCCCACCGCTGAGATATGAATCATAAACCTTAACTGAAATTACATTTTCTTCATTTTCTTTTAGAAGATCAGCTGGAATAATATACCTGCGGTCTCTGTCATAAGCTGTTTTAAAGTCCGGAGGAAACTTGCCACTGCTGCCTATTTTCCTGCCGTTGAGATAGACTATATCAACATCGTCAATCCGGCCAAGAAGGATGTAGATGGTGGTGTTGGAAGGAATTTCCTTTATCCTGAAAGATTTCCGGTACCAGGCGTATCCGTTGTAATCATTATAGCCCTGATCCTCCCATTGTCCGGGTACTGTAATCTGATCCCACCCAGAATCATCATATGTAGGGTCGGACCATCTGCTGTCGTCTCCAATCGAAAATTTCCAATTTCCGGAAAGAGATACAATTTTACGTAAATCCTCAGCATTTGCTGAAATGCTGCACAAAAGAATGAGCGTGAAAAAAGTGAAATACTTATAATGTTTTGTTTTCATAATATATGAGTTTCATAAAGGTGATTAGGCAGGTTCCGTTATCAATTTTTTCATGTGCAAATAAATTGTTATTTCTTTATACAAAAATGCATGGTAATAGATGAATCTCTGTCATATTCAGGTAAAAAGTTGTCATGGTTTGTCATCGTATTGTAAAATATTATCTCGAAAAGACAAAGTACCCGGAAAAACTTGTTTGGGTGAGATTTCTCGATGGTGCTCGATATGACATTTTTTGGATTATTGGTTATTGAACCGAAACGTAATGAGGAATCTCAAAAAAAAGATCAGAAATTTGTTTTATCAAAAACAAGTTCTACATTTGCATCTGAGCGAAATGATAAAATGAAAGCAGTTAATACATATTGGCGTTGGCAGTTAAGTATATTTCACTTTTTGACGTGAGACTACCAGCTATTTGTATATAATATTATAAAATATTAATAAAGGGCCTGTCGTAATCACGACGGGCCTTTTTGATTTTAATGCTCTTGCAGGATCCGAAAGAAGGAAAATACAGATTGATAAAACAAAAATTATGACTGATTTTAAACTTAAAACAACATCAAGGAAACTACTTGCCGACATAATCACACCGGTAAGTATATATCTGAGAATAAGAGATATATATCCAAATTCCCTTTTACTTGAAAGCTCTGATTATCATGGTAATGAAAACAGCTATTCGTTCATTTGCATGAAACCTGTTGCCGGTTTCGAAGTAGATAGCGGATCAATCAGTGAAACCTACCCTGACGGATCAATAATTGTAACTCAAATATCAGATAAACAGACCTTCAATACACGATTTTCAGCCTTCACAAATTCATTCATCCAATCAGATCCATTGAGTGATATCCCGGTAAACGGCCTTTTTGGTTATCTGTCATATGACGCTATTAAGTACTTCGAAACGATAGAATTAAAACATGATAAGGATTCTCCCAATGAAATACCAGATGTCAGATATCATCTCTATAAATATATTATTGCAATAAACCATTATCAGAATACACTGCAGATAATTGAAAACCAGGTAAATGAAGAACCAGGCGAACTTGACAGGATCGAGTCGTTACTCAACAGCAGAAATGTGGCTATTTATTCATTTAAGACCATAGGGGAGGAGGATCGGAACATGACAGATAACGAGTACAGGGCTATGGTAAGTAAAGGGAAGAAACATTGCCATCTCGGCGACGTTTTCCAGATTGTGCTTTCCAGGCAATTTTCACGTAGATTCAAAGGTGATGAGTTCAATGTTTACAGGGCTTTGCGATCGATAAATCCTTCTCCTTATCTGTTCTATTTTGATTACGGTAATTATAAGATTTTCGGATCATCGCCCGAGGCACACCTGAAAATCAATAAAGGCAAGGCTTTTATAAATCCTATCGCCGGCACATTCAGACGTACAGGTAATGATGAAAACGACAAGCTTCTCGCACAACAGCTTTCTCACGATAAGAAAGAAAATGCAGAACATGTTATGCTGGTTGATCTTGCGCGCAATGATCTGAGCAGGCATGCTGACAATGTCAAAGTTGAAAGCTTCCGGGAGGTCCAGTTTTATTCACATGTTATTCATCTTGTTTCGTCTGTTTCAGGAGAACTTAAAAAAGGAACAACAATGGCAGATATGATATCAGCAACCTTTCCGGCCGGCACACTTTCCGGCGCTCCGAAATACATGGCAATGAAGATTATAGATAAATGTGAAACTCAGGGAAGGGGATATTACGGAGGAGCTATTGGCTTTCTTGATTTCAGGGGACATTTTAATCATGCCATCATGATCAGGACATTTCTGAGTAAAGCCAACACTCTTTATTATCAGGCAGGAGCAGGCATCGTGGCCATCTCTGATGAAGAGAAAGAACTGCAGGAGGTGAATAATAAGCTTGGTGCACTCAGGAATGCAATAGAGATGGCAGAAGATATTAAGTAATAATTAATTGTAAAAAGATGAAAAGGATATTGGTAATTGATAATTATGATTCGTTTACATACAACCTGGTATATTACATCGAAAAGCTCACAGGAATAAACCCTTCAGTTTTTCGTAATGATGAAATATCTCTTGAACAGGCAGGTGATTATGATAAAATACTTCTTTCTCCCGGACCGGGTGTTCCAATAGATGCGGGGATATGCATTGACCTGATAAAACGCTATGCTCCAACGAAAAGCATACTTGGAATATGTCTTGGACACCAGGCAATAGGTGAGGCTTTCGGAGGCAGTATTCTTAATCTGAGCTCTGTTTATCATGGGATTGCTACTCCTGTAATGATTACGGAACTGAATGACCCTCTTTTTGTAAATATTCCTTCCTCATTCATTGGCGGAAGATATCACTCATGGGTAGTTTCGGGCGATGACCTGCCTGAATGCTTTAATATCACCTGCACTGATGAGACCGGGATAATTATGGGAATAAGTCATAAAGTTTATGATGTACGTGGCCTGCAGTTTCACCCTGAATCAGTTCTTACTGAGCATGGCATGGATATTATGAGTAACTGGATTAATAATTAGAGATATGTTAAATATTATCAGTCTATTACACAAGATTAAAATGATAAAGGAAAATACAGCCAGCCATGCGTGAAATACTGAATCATCTCTTCGAACACAAAACCCTCAACCGGATTGAGGCAGAAAAGGTTCTGACAAACATTGCGAAAGGCAATTATTCAGAGTCGGAAATCGCGGCTTTTCTTACGGTATACCTTATGAGGAGTATAACAGTTGATGAGCTTACAGGATTTCGCGACGCTCTTTTAAACCACTGCATCAGGGTAGACCTGTCAGAATTTGATCCAATGGATGTTTGCGGTACCGGCGGTGACGGGAAAGACACTTTCAACATATCTACACTAACTACATTTATCCTTGCCGGAGCCGGAATCAAAGTAGCAAAGCATGGAAATTATGGTGTTAGTTCGACATGTGGTTCATCTAATATACTGGAACATTTTGGATATAAGTTTTCAACCGACAATAGTAAATTAAAGAGGGAAATTGATCAATCAGGCGTCTGTTTTTTGCATGCTCCTCTTTTCAACCCTGCAATGAAAAATGTAGTGCCGGTTCGCAGGGCTCTAAAAATAAAAACCTTTTTTAATATGCTTGGACCAATGGTTAATCCTTCATTCCCGACAAAACAACTAATAGGAGTCTATAGTATGGAACTTGCCCGGCTGTATAATTATCTCTACCAGCAATCTTCAAGAGAGTATATGATTATTTTCAGTCTCGATGGATATGACGAAGTTTCCCTGACATCCGATTTCAAATATATTCTCAATGGGGTCGAACAGATCGTTTCACCTGAGAAAATGAACTACAAAAAAGTTCTGCCATCAGAATTGAATGGCGGGCGAAGTATATCCGAAGCAGGTGATCTTTTTATGAAGATCATTAAAGGTGAAGGGACAAAAACTCAGAATAATGTTGTGACAATAAACTCGCAGATGGCCCTGAAATGTTATTACCCTGCAAAATCATTCGAAGAATGCCGTGAAATTGCAAGCGAATCTCTCTTAAGCAGGAAAGCTTATAAGTCATTTATTAAACTTATAGAATTACAGTCATGACAATTCTTGATAAGATTATTGAAAATAAGAAAAAAGAACTCGAAAAGATTACCGGAGCAATCACCATTAGAGATCTTGAAAATAGCAGGTTTTTCAAACGGGAGGTTATTTCTCTTTCAGAATCTCTGTGTGATAAAAGTAAAACAGGTATTATTGCTGAATTCAAGAGAAAATCGCCATCAGGAGGTATTATAAATTCATCATCATCAGTTGAATACGTAACTTCCGGTTTTTTCAGGGAAGGGGCTTCCGGTGTATCAGTTCTTACTGATAATCAATTTTTTGGAGGGTCAAATCTTGATCTTTTAAATGCACGGAACAAAAGTGCTTTCCCTATATTGAGGAAAGATTTTATTATTAATGAATACCAGGTAGTAGAATCAAAATCTATCGGGGCCGATGCAATCCTGCTCATTGCCGCAGTTCTGGAGAAGAAAGAGATTATGAACCTTGCACGTCTGGCACGGTCTCTCGGGATGGAGGTTCTTCTCGAAATCCATAATCCCGACGAACTTGATAAGGTGAATCAAGACATTAACATTTTAGGAGTGAATAACCGTAATTTGAAGACATTTGAAGTAAATACGGATATCTCAGAGAAAATAGCAGACAAGATTCCTTCATTCTGTTTAAAGATCTCTGAAAGCGGCATTTCTTCAGCCGGGATAATTAAAAAACTCAGAGTTTTGGGTTATGCCGGATTTCTGATTGGAGAGAAGTTTATGTCAGCTCAGAACCCGGTCAGAGCTTTTTCCGAATTTGTTAAAAATATGATTTGAAGCCATGATCAGAGTAAAAGTATGTGGTATGAGAGATCCTTTGAATATTAAAGAGATAACGGAAGCTAAGCCTGATTTCATCGGATTTATATTTTATCAGGGATCTACAAGATATGTGGGAGATAAACCTGAAATAAAACTTTTTCAAAGCGTGCCTCCAGGGATTAAAAAAGTTGGTGTGTTTTTTAATGAGGAGAATCAAAGAATAATTGATTTATCAATATATGCCGGTCTCGATATGATACAACTTCATGGGAATGAATCACCATTATCCTGCATCGGGTTAAAATCTTTGGGGTTTACTGTAATAAAATCATTCAATATTGAAAATGATTTTGGTTTTGAATTTCTTTTGCCATATATGCAGAGTTGTGATTATTTCTTGTTTGATACAAAAAGTGACAGACCGGGTGGCAGCGGGAGGAAGTTTAACTGGGAAAAGCTGGAAGAATATTCATTTGAAAAGCCATTTTTCCTTAGTGGCGGAATCGCTCATGAAGATGCTGAAATTATTAAAATGATCAGTAACAGGGGATTGTTTGGTGTGGATGTAAACAGCCGTTTTGAAAGTGCTCCCGGAATTAAGGATGGCAAACTGGTAAAGACATTTATTCAAGCAGTTAAAAATGATATGCAATGAATTATAACGTAGATGAACGAGGATATTGGGGTGAATTCGGAGGGGCATATATTCCTGAAATGATGTATTCGAATATAAAGGAATTAAAAGATAATTACCTGAAGATACTTAACGATAAGAAATTCAAAGACGAATTCCATTCATTGTTAAAACATTACGTTGGAAGACCATCTCCTCTTTTTTTTGCTGAACGGCTTTCTGAATATCATCATACAAAAATCTTTCTGAAACGAGAGGATCTGAATCATACAGGTGCACATAAGATAAACAACACTGTCGGTCAGATATTGATTGCCAGGCGTCTTGGCAAAACGAGGATCATTGCAGAGACCGGTGCCGGTCAGCACGGAGTTGCCACGGCAACTGTCTGTGCGCTGATGGGAATAAAATGCATCGTTTATATGGGTCAGACGGATATTGAACGGCAAACCCCGAATGTTTTACGCATGAGAATGCTGGGAGCTGATGTAATTGCTGTTACAAGCGGGAACATGACATTGAAAGATGCAACTAATGAGGCTATCCGCGACTGGATAACCAATCCTGTTGATACTCATTATATAATAGGTTCGGTTGTCGGACCTCATCCGTATCCCGATCTTGTTGCCAGGCTTCAGTCGGTAATAAGTGAGGAGATGAAACTCCAGGTTAAGGATTTATCGGGGAATGAGAATCCTGATTATATCATAGCATGTGTAGGAGGTGGAAGTAACGCTATTGGGTCTTTCTATCATTACCTTGATAATGAAAATGTAAAACTTATTGCCGTGGAAGCAGGCGGAAAAGGAGTTGCAAGTGGTGAGACAGCAGCCACAATGGTTATAGGTCGTGCGGGAATAATACACGGTAGCAAAACCATGCTTATGCAAACTAATGATGGTCAGATCACTGAGCCTTATTCCATATCAGCTGGCCTCGATTATCCGGGAATAGGGCCGATTCATTCATATCTTCATAAAATAAAGAGAGTTATTTTCCATCATGTGAATGATGATGAAGCGCTTGAAGCTGCTTTCAGGCTTACACGACTTGAGGGAATTGTGCCGGCTCTTGAATCGGCTCATGCACTGGCCTTCTTAGGAAAACATCAATTCGGAAAAGATGATGTTGTTGTTGTAACAATTTCAGGAAGAGGAGATAAGGATATGGATACATATATTAAATATATGGATGAAAATGTTTCCCGCAGATATCGCTGATCGACGCAGATCAAAATATCTTCTGCGAAAATCTGCGAGATCAGCGGGAGAAAAATAACCATAATAAAATATGTTAAATTGATATAATCCATAGAAAATGAATCGGATCGACAAACTTTTCAGGGAGAAAAAGACCAATATACTTTCTGTCTATTTTACTGCAGGATATCCATGTCTCGATTCAACTGCGGGTATTGTCAGAGCTCTGACGGAATCAGGCGCTGATATGATAGAGATTGGCATGCCCTTTTCTGATCCTATTGCTGACGGACCGGTTATTCAACGCAGCAATGAGAAGGCGCTTCAGAATGGGATGACCCTTAAAATACTTTTTGACCAGTTATCTGATATTCGCAAAAGAGTGAAAATCCCGCTTCTTCTGATGGGATATTTAAACCCTGTCATGCAGTTTGGTGTCGAAAACTTCTGCATACAATGTAAGCGGATTGGTATTGATGGCGTTATCCTTCCCGATCTGCCACCCCTGGTTTACTATGAGGAATATCTTCACATTTTTAATAAATATAATATTCACAATATTTTACTTATTTCACCCCAATCCTCATCTGAGAGAATTTCAACAATAGATAAGATCAGCCGTGGATTTATTTACGTGGTATCTTCCTCATCTGTTACAGGGTCAAGAGATAACTTTTCAGATGATCAGGTGTCATATTTTAAAAGGGTTAATGAAATGAATCTGAATAATCCAACCCTTATAGGTTTTGGAATTTCTAACAGGGAATCATTAAAAGATGCAGGAAAATACTCCAGGGGGGGTATTATTGGAAGCGCATTTGTAAAAATACTGGGAGAGGGTGGGGAAGTCAATGAGAAGATCAATCAGTTTATAAAGAGAATAAATATAAAATAGAGCTTTATTTACAAAAGAGTACAAAATATTCTTCAATACCCCTATCAAAATGATGTAAATGTTAATAAAAACATAAAAATAATTTGAAATACCCTCTAAAAAGGCATATGTTTGCATAAATATCTGTTTTATGTTGGTTTTACATTAATTTTATTTACTGATGAAAATATCTGGAAAGAGATCCCTGTTATTATTATTTCTCCTTTTATTCAGTAGTGCAGGTTTATTCGCTGCCGATAATACTCACATTGATTCAGGTGCAACGGCATGGATGCTGACTTCAACAGCCCTTGTCCTGCTTATGATCCCGGGATTGGCAATGTTTTACGGAGGGCTGGTCCGTTCAAAGAATGTTCTTGGGACCATTATGCACAGCTTTGTTGCAATGGGTATCATAAGTGTTTTGTGGGTGATCATTGGCTATAGCATGTGTTTCGGAGGAAATATTTTAGGGGGTTGGTTTGGATGGAATAAAGATTATTTCTTCTTAAAAGGGATCGACACTAAAATTATGGATGCAGGGATCCCTGAGTATGTTTTTACGATGTTCCAGGGCAAGTTTGCAATTATCACTCCGGCACTAATAGCAGGAGCCTTTGCAGAAAGGGTCAACTTTAAAGCATATTGTTTCTTTATAGCAATCTGGAGCCTGCTGGTTTATAATCCTATTTGTCACTGGGTTTGGGGCAGTGATGGTTTCCTTTTTCACCTTGGAGCAAAAGGGGCTATAGATTTTGCCGGAGGTACAGTTGTTCATATTTCTGCCGGTGTAAGCGGTTTGGTTGCAGCTTTATTTCTTGGTGCGCGTCGTGGATATCCCTATCAGGTGATCCGTCCTAACAACATGGTGATTACAATGCTGGGTGCAGGACTTCTATGGGTAGGATGGTTTGGATTTAACGCAGGAAGCAGCATCTCAAGCGGACTGAGTACTGCACAGGCACTTACTGCTACGCAGGTAGCAGCTGCTTCCGGCGCTCTTTCATGGATTCTGATCGAAAGTTTTCACCAGGGAAAAGCTACAGCACTGGGCTTTGCATCAGGTATTCTGGCAGGATTAGTTGCTGTAACACCTGCAGCAGGAGTGGTTCAACCTTATGGGGCGATGATCCTTGGCCTTCTTGCTTCCTTAATTTGTTATATGGGTATACAGCTGAAAAACAAACTTGGATATGATGATAGTCTTGATGCTTTTGGGATTCATGGTATCGGAGGAATTGTAGGAGCACTTTTGCTTACATTCCTTATTCGACCGTCGTGGATGCGTGATGCTGCTTTAGTTGCCGGTGGAAAATGGACAATCTGGGACCAGTTTGGAGTACAATCACTAGCTGTATCCATTGCAATCGTTTATGCAGCTCTAATGACTTTTATAATAATCTTTATACTTAATAAGTTTATTAAGTTTAAATCATCAGAGGATGATGAAATGGCAGGACTTGACAGGTCTTATCATGGTGAGAGAGGATATGGCATGTTGAATCCGAGTTAATCCAATAATCGAGTAAATATCAGAAAATGAAATTAATAACAGCTATCATCAGAGAAGTTCAGCTTGACAAAGTCCGGGAGGCTTTAATAGAAGCTGATATAAAAAGAATTACTGTAAGCCGTGTTTCAGGTCATGGACAGCAGAGAATTGAAGAGATGTACCGCGGACAGATCATTATTCCTGATCTGATCCCTAAAATCAGAATTGAAATTGGTGTAAATGATGCATTTGTCGATATAACTGTTAATGCTATACTTAAAGCAGCCCGTACGGATGGTGAAGGTAACGTTGGCGACGGGAAAATTTTTATAACACCGCTCGAAGAGTGTATCAGAATCAGAACAGGTGAAAGAGGTGGAACTGCAATCTGATTTTAAAGACTTTATAATACTGTAATCCGGACTGAATAAGTCCGGTTTTTTTATGTTAAATTCTATTTTACCGATAACATAACAGCCTAATAATTTATATGTTAAAAATGATTAAATACATGAAATTGTCCTGGAGATTAATTGACCAGAGGCAAGATTTTGAGTAAATTTATAATCTCTTATTTTTTCATATTCATCAAAAATTCTATCAGTATGGGTCAGAAAAATGATAAAAAGAAAAATCCAGTGGGTAAGACCTTAACAAGGCGAAGCTTTCTGGGTACTACAGCAACTGCGGCTGCTGCATTTACGATTATTCCCCGCTATGTCATGGGCGGAAAAGGCTATACAGCTCCCAGCGATATAATCAATATTGCCGGTATCGGCGTTGGAAGCCAGGGAGGTGGAGACATTCAGCAGATTTGTACACCCGATGTTCCTATAATAAGGCCAGTAAGGAACTTTAATGGCACCCCTATGACAAAGGAACAGATTGCAGCACAGGATGCCAGAAGGGCTGAAATGATGAAACGGATGGCCCCTAAAGCAGAAAAGCCGGGAGCAAATACAAATGCTGTAGTTCAGATGGGAGCGGCGGGAAATGGTAAACCAATAAAACTGGCAAACATCTATGCTCTTTGTGATGTTGATTCAGAATATGCCGGGCATATATTTAAAGGATATCCAAAGGCTAAAATATACAATGACTGGCGTGAGCTATTGGACAAAGAGAAATCAATTGACGCTGTCGTTATCGGAACACCTGATCATAACCACGCAATGATTGCCTCTGCATTCATGCGTGCCAAAAAACATGTCTACCTTGAAAAACCAATGGCAAAGACAATATTTGAAGTTCGTAAACTCGCTGCTTTGGCAAAAGAGACAGGCGTGGTGACACAAATGGGAAACCAGGGACATGCTACTGAGGGCACCAGGAGAACCGTGGAATTAATTCAATCGGGAGCAATAGGTCATATCAAAGAAGTTCATTTATCTACAAATCGTCCGATGGGTTTCTGGCCTCAGGGAGATTTAAAAAGACCTGAAGGCATGCCTGTTCCTAAAAACCTGAATTATGATGTATGGTTAGGGCCGGCGCCAAATAAACCTTACAACCCTGAAGCACTTCATTTCAACTGGAGAGGCTTATGGGATTATGGAACAGGCGCAATGGGTGACATGGGCGCACATATTTTTGATGCCCCTATCTGGGCTCTTAACCTGGGAATGCCTGTTAAGATCCAGGCAACCAGTTCACCTTATAGTACTGATTATATGCCTCTTTGTGAGCTGGTCACATATGAATTTGCCGCAAGGGGCGATATGCCGGCAGTCAAAGTTACCTGGTGCGATGGCGGTCTGAGACCCCCAAGACCAGAAGGACTTGAAGCAGGCAGGGCAATGAAAGATGCTACATACTATGGTGATAAAGGTATTCTTACACATGGAAGTCATGGTGCAATGCCGGAATTTATCCCGGGAAATGAAAACTTCAAAGGTCCTGATGCATGGATCCCTCGCACAGGTAATATTTTTGAAGACTGGATCGATGCAATTAAAAATGATAAAAAATCGTGCAATGATTTTTCCATTTCATCAAAACTGACTGAGATTATGTTACTGACAAATATTGCTGTAAAACATCAGCTTGATGACATTATCCTTGAATATGATGCAGCTAATATGAAAATCACAAATCTTCCTGAAGCAAACAGTATGTTCCAGTACGATTACAGAACAGGCTGGAGTTTATAATTTGACCATGACAATAAATTATTGTAATTAAACGAAGAAAATATGGAAGTAAATACCAAATCAAAAAAGAACCTCTCAAGGCGTAAGTTCCTTGGTAGTACTGCAACAGTAGCTGCTTTTTCATTGATGCCGGTAAATTTATTCGGCAAGAGCACTTCAGTTGTGAAAGAGGCAACCGGAACAAAACCAAACTCAAATTTTGGTGGTGTTCAGATTGGAACGATCACTTACAGCTGGCGTGATAAGCCAGGAGGAGTTGAAAACATAATCAAATATTGTACCGAATCAGGTATCAGTTCAATTGAATTGATGAGCGGCGATGTTGAAGAATTCCTGGGAGCTCCAAAGAATCCTATGATGGGAATGTTTGGACCTCCTCCTGCTCCTCCGAAAGCACCGGCAGGTGCACCGGCAGGCGCTCCTCCTGCTGGTTTTAAAAGACCGGAATTAACGGCAGATCAGAAAGCTACCATTGCAAAATATGAGAAGGAAATGAAGGAATGGCGTTTAGCTTTGCCTATGTCAAAATATGACGATATCCGCAAGATGTTCGATAATGCAGGCATAAGTATTCATATCGTCAAATTCTCTCCTGCACGATGGTCGGATGAGGAGATTGATTATGCATTCAAAGCTGCTAAAGCTTTGGGAACCAAAGGTGTAACCGAAGAACTGGGAATGGATGCCGTAAAGAAACTCGCTCCATTTGCAGAAAAGCATGGCTTATATGCAATATTCCACCAGCACATGCAGTTTGCAACACCCGGTTTCAGCTATGATCCGTTCATTGCTGTTTCCCCTGCTGTAATGTTCAACTTTGACTCAGGTCACTTTTTTGGGTCAACAGGGATACACCCGAATACTATTATTGAAAAGTATCACGATCGTATCGTCAGTATACATATGAAGGACAAAACAGGTCCGAAAACTGATCCGGCCAACACAAATCAGGTATGGGGTCAGGGTGAGGCTCCTGTTGAAGATATTCTTCTGCTGATAAAACAAAAAGGATGGCCAATTTTCTGCGACGTTGAACTTGAATACGATGTTAAACCATGGTCAAATTCAGTGAAAGAGGTTAAGACCTGTGTCCATTATGCAAGACAGATCCTTATGTAGACATAATGTATTTCAATTTATGGATGATCTATAAATTGTGATCGCGGACTATTTAATTGTCACGTTTAAATACGTAGAGACGCCCAACCCGGGCGTCTCTGCGTATTTGTCTGTTCACACTGCAAACTGTAGTTCAGTAAGCGTCTTGTATAAGCCATTTTTATTACCAAGAAGTTCATTATGGGTACCTTGTTCAACAATTGTTCCATTTTCAAGTACAATGATTTTATCGGCATTACGTATGGTGGCGAGACGGTGGGCAATAACTACCGAGGTACGTCCTTTCATCAGCTTATCGAGAGCTTCCTGAACCAACCTTTCAGATTCAGAATCAAGAGACGAAGTTGCTTCATCGAGAATCAATATTTTAGGATTCTTGAGAACAGCACGTGCAATTGCGATCCTCTGACGCTGTCCACCTGAGAGTTGTACTCCCCGCTCACCTACAATGGTATCCAGCTTTTCCGGAAAAGACTGGATAAACTCCCACGCGTTAGCTTGTCGGGCGGCATCAATAATCTCCTCCACTCCTGAACCCGGTTTTCCGTATGCAATGTTCTCACGAATCGTTCCACCGAACAGGAATACATCCTGCGGAACGATAGCCATCTGTGCACGCAGTGACGTAATGGGAAAACTCCGGCTGTCGCGCACATCAAACAGAATTCCTCCGCTGGTAGGTTCATAGAATTTCAACAATAGAGAAACAATGGTTGATTTGCCTGCCCCGCTTGGTCCTACAAGAGCCACTTGCTGGCCCGGTTCAACTCTGAAACTTACATTACGCAAAACGATATTTTCTTTCCTCGAAGGATATTCGAATGCCACCCTGTCGAAATCGATCTGCCCCAGCAAAGTATTTGCAGAATCGTGCACATATTGCTCATCCACAGCTTCTGCAGGTTCATCGAGCAGAAGGAGCAATTTCTCAGCCGCCCCGATAGCTTTCTGCAGACGTGTATAAACGCCGGCCATGCCAGCAATGTTCCCTGCTATGAAACCCGAATAAATTACGAAAGAGAAAAGTTGCCCTGCAGCCATTTGTCCCGATGCAATAAGAGTGGCTCCGCGCCATATCACTGCACCCATCGCAATAAAGAAAGCCAGAACTATAAAGGACATTGCGGCCTGGTATTTCCCGCCTTTTATACCTGCCCTGGCTACCTCGACGGTCTTTTCACGGTAGCGATTGATTTCAAATAATTCGTTTGTAAAAGCTTTGACATTTTGTATACCCTGCAATGTTTCTTCCACTATGGTATTTGATTCGGCAACGAATCCTTGCGCTTTCTTTGAATACCTGCGAATTGCCCTTCCCGAGAAGAAAGCAAAGAGCGCCACTGCAGGCAAAATGGCCAGCATGAACATAGTGAGTTTGAAAGAGCTTATAGTCATTAGGGTTATTCCTCCTATAATCAGGATGAGCTGGGATAGCAGATCGGCAAGAGTCGAAGTTAGTGAATCCTGCAATAAGGAAATGTCGGATGAGATACGACTATTCAGCTCGCCTACTCTTCGCGCTGCAAAGAAGCTCATTGGCAACTTGATCAGATGATTGTATAAATGCTGACGGATGGAAGCAAGGGTTTTTTCTGATACTTCAACAAATAGCCGTATACGGGAATAGGAAAATACGGCCTGGACAAGGATGATAGCCAGAAGAATTAATCCTGTGTGACTTATTTCGGAAATCATTTTACCCTTGTTCCCAAGATCTACCATATTGCCAAGAAACTTGGGAAACATAAGACTCGCTCCGCTGGAAATCAGTAAGAACACCATACCCAGGACAAATTTCCAGCGATAAGGTTTAAGGAACCTATAAAGCTTAAGCAGTTCCCTCAGTCCGCTGCCTGCTTTTCTTCCATTCTTCTTCTTCACTAAAACTTCTGATTCCATAAATATTGTATTTTATAGATTATCATATTATAATTCAAGTTTTTATTAAAACCAGTATTTAACTGATTAGATGTTATCTTCTTCGGTTATCGTTTTAATATCAATTAATGTTTCGGACAGTTTTTCTTTAAGTCTTGCAACTTTTTCAGTGTCCTTACTCATAGCCAGCCTACCTATAATATGGCGTATTTCAGATGAATAATTCAAAATGGCCCTGACATCCTGAAGATATTCCTTATTGGTGCAACACCACAAACCCTTAAAGCGTTCTTTAATTTTATCAGTGGTTTCTTTCTCTTCTTTTAGAAAACTCTTTCCCTCCACTGTAATAGTATAAACATTCTTCCCGTCTTTCTTGCAGGATGTGACATAATTCTCATTTTCAAGGAATTGCAATATAGGATAAATACTTCCGGCGCTCGGAGAATAAAGTCCGTGAAAACGTTCCTCCAAAACTGAAGTAATATCATATCCATGTGATGAGTTATCCTTTACTATATCGAGAATTACATATTTCAGATCACCCTTTTTAAAAAGACGTGATTGTCTCTGACTATCTTGAAAATGTGTACCAAACATATTTAGGCATTTTTATTTTAATTGGATAATTATATTTTGCAAATATATAACAATATATCGTAATGTATTACAATATAGATGATATTATTTAATTAAGAGTATAGCTTTCCTTAACAACAGGGATCAAATTGCTGAAAATGAACATTAATATTCAACAGATGTTAATAATTACAGATTTTTCAAAATAGTCATTTACTAAAAAATAATATTATGAAAAAAATTTATTTATTCACGGTGAGTGTAGTATTCGTTTTTCTTTTTACAAATGAAATACAGGCACAAACTATGCAAACAGGCCTCAACCAGATTGAACTTATGAAACAGTTTATCGGCACCTGGAAAAATGAAACTAATAAAGACACTGTTTATACTGCAGAATTTAAACCTTACGGAAAAGGAGGGATGGAATTCAAGCTTAAGAGCGTTACTCAGGGAAAGGTTTGGCTTGAAATAAGGCAACTATGGGGATATGACAAAAAGAGTGATAAGATCGTTGTCGCCGGACTTGCGAAAGATAGTCCCGACATTATGCTTCAGGCAACATGGTTTACAGCAAAAAATAAATGCGAACAAGTTCCATTAGAGTTTGCATCCAATCCTGATCAGGCAGGTTTTAAGGTGTTTTTTGAGATTAAATCGCCTGATTTGGTTACACGAAATGAAATTGTGAATAATAAATCAGTTGGAATTGAAACATATACCCGCGTAAAGAACTGATGTGAAACAAAAAAATTGGATCGGTTGCTTCAATTTAATGCCCTTGGACCAGGGCATTTTTTTAACCTTTCAACACTTCAATCTTGCTTGCGGAAACATGTTCAAGTTTAATGTAAATTGCTTTTAGTAATCCCAAAGCTGGAAGATCACAATCCACTTTAGAACCTTATTTTGAATCCAATACCATTTGCAGTAGCAACGTCTTTAAACCTGACCAGTTGAGCGTCAATTCTTATATGTCTCTCGTTTGCTTTTCCGGCTGACCAAACAGTAATTCCAACTGCCAGTAATCCCAGCCCGCCAATCATAACATCACGATATGTTTTCACATAATCTGAAGATGTTCCGCTATAATCATGATATACTCTCCAATACAATACATTACTAATAAAAAGTGAGACGCCACCAATAACCGTTAGTACTGAACCGATTCTTTCCATATTTTTATCATGCTTTAAAGCATCTGTGTATATAGTGGTATTTCTTCCCTGAGCATTAATTGAAAATGTGAAAATTGTAAGCAGGAAAACAAGAATCAGAGTTTTCATAATCTCTCTTTTATTACAAGTGCCAGTTTCTGATTATAAAGTTAAAAATTAAAGTTGAATCTAAATCTTGTCTATACTTTAAACCATCTCCCCATCTTTCAACAAAATTCAATAATACACGTTCTGTCATATCTTTTCCTACAGGTTGTGAATAGAATCATTCTTCTAATAAAACAACAATCTAAACTCTTAGCTATCAGAAATGGCACATTAAATACAAATTTTTCAACACTTCTGTTCAACCAATAAAGGATTTTTTTTGACCGGATATCTTTAATTTGTAACTTGCATCAGCAAACTGAATTCTTAAAATTTAGTTTTATAAATTGGCTGAAACCAATCAAATGAAAACATTTTGTTTAACGTCGTTGATTGGAGTACTTCTGTTAATCGGTACAAATATTGTTCAGGCACAATCAGCTCAAAATCAATTTCCTAAGGTAAGTATAATAAAACCTGAAACTAAAAGATCAGGGAGTAATGCTTATCAAAGACTGCAGAACATGGGTAATTTTAGTGATTTTATAAACAGAATTGAGGAACATGAAATGAACCGGCTCCCAAAACTCAAAGCTTTAAACGGGGGACAATTAAAATCTGCTTTGGCGGGAGAAGAAAGGCTTGACAGCACTATTTACGAATACTGGGATACTATATCCGGTCAATGGCGTGGTTCTTACAAAGCAATATTCACCTTTGATTCCAATGGGAACGAAACTATGATTACTGATTATAACTGGGATTTAACTGCCAATACGTGGGTTTATTCTTACAAATATGAGGACACCCATAATGCTAATGGGGCCATAACGCTGAGTATCTCTTACCGTTGGAACACTGCAACCAGTCAGTGGGATTATAATTTAAAACGTGAATACGCCTATGATGCTAAATTCAACAATATATTGTTTATTGAGTCTTTTTGGGACTTTAATACACTTCAGTGGGTTTTAGAGAATAAGGAAGAAAGAATCCAGGATGGAAACGGACACCTGACTTCGGATATTGAATACAACTGGGATAAAATAAATAACCAGTGGATTGTAACCAGTAAATCAGAACTTGCCTTTGATGCAAAGGGGAATATTATACTGGATGCCGAATATTACCTGGATCAAACTACCGGCAGCCTGGTCGGTTATTTTAAATCAGAATACAAATATGGTTCTAACGGGAAAATTGCATCATATACATATTATAACTGGGATAAAGACAAAAGCCGGTGGATAGGCTATTCAATAGATGAATACACTTATGATTCAGACGGAAATAATACTATGAATATTTCTTTTCTGTGGGATAATTCCTCAAACCAATGGGTTGGCTATAATAAATATGAACAATCTTATGATGGTAACGGGAAGACGATTTTGTATATCTATTATACCTGGGATAGAATAGAAAGTCAGTGGGTTGGTAATGTTAAATATGACTACGTTTTTGATGAAAGCGGTAACATGACTCTGAGTGTTTATAATCAATGGGATGTTATCACCAGGCAATGGGTTGGTATTCTTAAAAATGAACAAACTTATAATGCTGAGAAGAAGGTAACTTTGAGTATATCATACCAGTTTAATAATATCACAAACCAGTGGGTTGCAGATCAGAAATCTGAATACGCCTACGATGCCAGCGGGAAACAGACCCTTATGATTGATTATAGATGGGACAAAATCGCAGGTCGGTGGGTACCCGGGTCAAAGGATGCAATACAATATACGAGCTCTGGCAACAGTATCAATTCTTTGTCAACATTATACAACTGGAACGATACCACAAGCCAGTGGGTTTTTTCAGGAAAAACAGAAGAAGTATTTGACTCAAACGGGAATTTAATATTGAGTGATTGGTCCCAGTGGAATCTAACGACAGGGCAGTGGGTAGACGGTCAAAAAATAGAAGTTAGCTACGATGTAAACGGGTATTGTACTTTCCAGTCTTATAATCAGTGGGATGTATCAACAGGACTAATGATTTCAGGTTGGAATACAACCAATTATTATTCTGAATTCACCTTTATACCCGGAATTCCTGAAAACCGTATTAATGTTTATCCAAATCCTGCTTCAGAATATATAGTTTTTTTTGTAACTGATATTTCAGATAAAGCAACTATCGAATTATTTGATAATCAGGGTAAAAAGGTTTTGGACCAAAAGCTGGCTGTCACCGGACAGATATCAATAAGTCATCTGGCTAAAGGAATTTATTTGTACAGGATTCAGAATAGTGGAAAGATCTATAAAGGGAAAATAATTATCAATAACAATTTTAAGCATTGAATCCCCGCGAGCGCATTGGCTTCGCCGAGCTCTCCGCCAAGTGGCGGATCGGTTCTCCCTTGCTTGCTGCGGAGTCAGCGAGCATTATGAAATTACCTTAGGGGATCGAAGATTCTTCGTAGCTTGCTGCGAAGATCTTCAATATTTAAATCCCGGCTCTGTTTTTTGTGCTTCTTATTCTCTGAATATTGAAACCGCTTCCTTCATAAATGTTGATATCGGCA
>Ga0302323_100001385_pt1 | contig 19636 bp, 10 predicted proteins | sample Fen_T0_3_FD_201950 | JGI IMG/M metagenome (GOLD analysis project Ga0302323, IMG submission 201950) | Peat permafrost microbial communities from Stordalen Mire near Abisko, Sweden - Fen_T0_3 | ecosystem: Environmental > Terrestrial > Soil > Wetlands > Permafrost | place: Sweden: Abisko... | reverse complement strand
ACCACCGGACTCGATCCAGCAACATCCGATGAAATAAGTTTGCTTATCAACGACGTTCAGAAAAAATATAAAGCTTCGTCAATAATAATAACTCATGATATTGAATGTGCCCGCGCTACGGCAAACCGTGTTATAATGTTACATGATGGGGCAGTCTATAAGGAAGGAAAATTGTCAGAATTTGAAAACTCCTCTGATACGCTCATCAGATCATTCTTTAAATAATAATATAATTAACAAAATTTATACCAGATGATATGGAGAAGCACTCAATTAAATTTAAGGTCCGTTTAGGATTGTTTATTGCAGGGGGACTCATGATTTTTGTAGTCGCAGTATTTATAATAGGACGTCAGAAAAACCTGTTTATTCCTGTTTATAAACTTACAACAACATTCAGTAATGTGAGCGGATTGGAAGTTGGAAATAATATTCGTTTTTCGGGTATCAATATCGGTACTGTTGACAATATCACGATTATTAATGATTCAACTGTCCAGGTCAATATGCTGATCCAGAAGAGTGTTCAGAAATTTATTAAATCAGACTGCGAAGCAGCCATAGGTTCAGCCGGACTTATAGGCGATCGGATTTTAGTTATAACCCAGGGGAGTTCAGATGCCGTCTCAGCAAAAGACGGGCAATATATTCTTTCCAAGGAACCGATTGAAACAGACGCGATTATGGCCACTCTGCAGGTAACTGTAAATAGTGCTGCGATTGTTGCTACCCAACTGGCAGAAATAATGGTTAAAGTGAATAGCGGAAGCGGAACCCTTGGCCGGTTCATACAGGATTCTACAATTGCTGAAAATATAAACCAGACAATTGTAAACCTTAAAAAAAGCAGCAAGGGGCTTGATGAAAATATGCATGCTGCAAAGGAAAATTTCCTTTTCAGAGGTTATTATAAGAGAAAAGAAAAAGAAGCTGAAAAGATCAAGGCTGATTCTGCACTCAAAAAGGCTGAAGAACAAAAAGTAATTGATAAAAAGAAAAAATAATTTTCTAAAGGTTCAAAAATGGTAAGTTCAGATGTGGCCCGGAAAATTTCTCATACTGTTAACTATTTCAGTTTTTACAAGTGTTTCCGCACTTGCACAGGAAACTCCTGCCAAAAAGGATTCAACTAAACTTTATAAGGATATTGAAACATATTCGAAAAGAAATAAGTTTAATACCTTCCTCTACAAGCTGATTTTCAAACCAATTACCATCATCTCAAAAAAAGAAGTTAAAAAGAAACCATACAAAAAGCTTGTACAGAAACCATACATTACCTATCAGGGTAAAATTATCCGGAAAATCAACATAATTACACTCGATCCATTTGGTAACTCGGCAACCGACACCACTGTAAATTCACAAAACAAATTAACACATGCCGGCAATGCTCTGCATGTTAAAACGCAGACGCTTGCCATACGTAATCTTCTTCTAATTCGTGAAAATGAGCCATTCAATTCTTTTTATGTAAAGGAATCCGAGAGACTGATCCGCAATCAGAAATTCGTTCATGATGTCTATTTTTATGTCGCTTCTTCCGGACCAAAGTCCGATTCGGTAGATATTTTTATCCGTGAACTGGATACCTGGAGTATAAGTGGGGGAATCTCTGTTTCAACTTCACATTTTAGTATAGGGTTAACAGATAACAACTTTTTGGGATCCGGTCATGAGTTTTCGAATTATTTTTCACGAAATATTTCCACCGGCATCAGTGCCTTTAATGCAAATTATTTTATCCCGAATATAAAAACCACCTACATTAACTCCAGATTGCGCTATGGTATTGATGGATACGGAAATATCAGGAAAAGTTTTGCACTTGAACGTCCTTTTTATTCTCCTTATGCAAAATGGGCAGCAGGAGTATCTTTTGCTTCCCAGGTTAAAAAAGATTCATTAAAATATTTGGACCCTCGGCAAGGACCTTTGAATTTTAAGTTAAAAACACAGGATTTTTGGGCAGGTAAAGCTATCCGGATTTTTGAAGGCTCATCTGAAGCAGATCTTATAACAAATCTGATCTTTACTCTCCGGTATTTGCGTATAAGATATAACGAAAAACCTTCTGCTATTTTTGATCCATTACATATTTATTCGAACCAGGATCTCTATTTAGCAGGAATCGGCATTTCAACTCGTAAATATGTCCAGGATACATATATTTTTAAATACGGGACAATAGAAGACGTACCGGTCGGAAAAGTTATTGAACTCACAGGAGGTTATCAGATTAGAAATAATTTACGGAGGCCATATCTAGGGATGCGTTTCTCCATTGGTAACTATAATGAATGGGGATACATTAGTACCAATATTGACTTCGGCACATTTATCACCTCTTCACGCTCAGAGCAAGGTGTAATAATCATGGGTATAAATTATTTCACGGGATTATTTGAAATAGGAAAATGGAAATTCAGACAATTCATAAAACCACAGCTCACTGTTGGCATAAACCGGTTCGCCTATGATAGCCTGACAATCAATGATGGTTATGGCTTGAATGGATTTAATAGTCCGACATTATCAGGTAGCAGTCGTATGTTGCTGACCGTACAGACACAAACGTATTCCCCATGGAACTTAGCAGGCTTCCATTTCGGTCCTTTCCTGGAATGTTCCATAGGTATGCTGGGAGATACATTTTCCGGTTTTAAAAACCAAAAATTATACTCACAGATAGGTTTTGGTGTTTTAATTAAAAATGAAAACCTGGTTTTTAATTCATTCCAGATATCCATTTCATTTTTCCCTTCAATTCCCGGTAACGGAAATAATATATTCAAAACCAACTCATTCAGTACCACTGATTTTGGCTTTCGTGATTTTGAGATCGGGAAACCCACGCCTGTGCTCTACCGATAGTTGATCGCCTTTGTGCCTTAATACGTGAATGATGTAACTTATATACGGAATGATGTAATGGTTAAAGGAAGAAATGAGGGGATCTTTACAGAGTATTAAATATCAAATTATTCAAATTTAAAAATTAACAAAATGAAAAAACTATTTTTATCAATGGCTGTAGTAGCATTTGTGGCAGGAACACTTTCAACCTCATTCGGACAGGTACCTGATAAACAATCAGTAAAAGCCAGGGAAAACCTGAAGGAAGAGAAGAAAGATGTTGTAGTTGCCAAACAGGATCTGAAAGTTGCTCAGAAAGATTCTATTTCAGAATATCAGAAACTTACAAAGGAATCTGAAATTAAATTCAAAAGCAATGAGCAAGGTATTGCTGATCTGAGAGCTACGATTACGAAAACTAATTCAAAGGAAATGGCTAATGACCAGAAAAAGGTTAGCATGTTAGAAGTTAAGAACGACAACCTGAAAAAGGAATTGGCTGATTATAAAGTGTTAGGACAAACCCAATTTAATAGCTTTAAAGCAGAGTTCAACCGTGATTTGGCTCAACTTGCAAAAGAACTTAAGGATTTCAAAGTTCTATAATCAAAATTTATAACAAGTCATATAATCATTATAAAAGGCAGGTTGAAAAATCAGCCTTTTATTTTTATCAAGTCATTTCAATTAGTAATAAATTGTGAATCTGTCACTTGTATGATTGACAAGCCGCTAAATGCCGAAAGCATTAACATTATAAAATAAAGAAGTATGAAAACAGATAAAGTGAAAAAAGTATTAATAGCTCTTGATTATAATCCAACAGCACAAAAAGTAGCAGAGATAGGGTTTTCAATGGCACAGGCAATGAATGCAGAAATTGTTTTACTACACGTATTATCGGATATTGTTTATTACTCCTCAACGGAATATTCTCCTATAATGGGCTTTAATGGCTTCCTTGATATGAGCCCGATTCAACCGGAAGCAACAGATGCACTTAAACAGGCAGCTTTACATTATCTTGATAAATCAAAACAACATCTGGGAGATAAGACTATCCAGACTTTAATAAAAGAGGGAGATTTTGCTGAAACAATATTGAAGACTGCAAAAGAGATTCATTCAGATCTTATCGTGATTGGCTCCCATAGCAGGAAATGGCTGGAAAATGTAGTAATGGGTAGTGTTACTGAAAAAGTTTTACGTCATACAACCATTCCGCTCATCATCATCCCGACAAAAGGAAAGAACTAATCTGATTTTTACTCCTGACTAACTTCGAATTTACCATACAATCTTAATATTTCATTTGAACCTGTAGTTACTGATAATGAAACTTTTATTATTAATTTCAGAACCCTTGTGCCATAAAATTGTTTATATTTAGTAGAACTTATTAAAAAATGACCAGAGCCCTGAATTTGGTGGGTTTTTTATTACTGATTTCTATTCAGACATTAGGTCAATGTTTGAATAGTCCGACCGTATCACTTAGCAGTACTTCAGGAAATAGATGTGGCCTCACAGCCGTTACTGTTGCCGCTAATACCTTTGGTGGCAGCGCAACAAAAGTAACAATAACCGAGAATGGTTCCGGTTCTGTTAGTCCAACATCATCTACAAAATCCCCATTTACATTTACATATACTCCCAAAAACGGAGACTATGGGAAAACAGTTATAATAACTGTAACTACAAATAATCCTCTGGGGCTGCCCTGTGCCGCTGCAACAGCAACTTATACATTAACAGTAAATACAAATCCTTCTGCTCCTGCAGTGGGAACAATAACCCGACCAACTTGTGCCGTTCCAACCGGGAGCGTTGCTTTGAGTGGTTTGCCTGCATCAGGGATATGGACACTTACACGCTCCCCGGGAGGTATAACCTCTTCCGGCACAGGTACCAGCTTTACAATTTCTGATATTCCATCCGGCACCTATACTTTTACGGTCACCAGCCAGGCAGGATGCACTTCGTCTGCCTCTTCGAATGTGGTTATCCCAGCACAACCGGCATCACCCACAAGCCCTCTTCAGACTGTTGATTGTACCCTTGGCCCGGGAAGGGCGGTTGTTAAAGTATCCAGCCCTACAGGAAACGGAATCACATATAGCTTAGATGGAGGTTCATACCAGAGTAGTACATCTTTTTCCAATATAAATGAGGGAAATCACTCTTTAACTGTAAAAAATTCATCCGGTTGTACGACAACAGGAGCCATCTTTCAGGTAACATGCGGATGTATAAATCCCCCTACCGTTACCTTAAGTTCAATATCCGGAAATACATGTGCCAATCTACCAGTAACAGTAAGCGGTAACAGCTTTGGAGGCAGTGCAACAAGTGTGACAATAACAGAAAATGGCGCCGGAACGGTAAGTCCATTATCATCAACTGTCAGTCCGTTTGCATTTACATATACTCCTGAAGTAGCAGATGCAGGTAATACAATAATCATAAATGTGACATCCAATAATATCTCTGCTGGCCCATGTACTCCGGTGACTGCAATATATACTCTTACTGTAATTCCCAATTTATCTGCACCTTTAATTGGAAGTATCACACAACCTACATGTACTGTTGCCACAGGAAGTGTTATTTTAAATGGGTTACCTCCCGTTGGCACCTGGACACTTACACGTACTCCCGGAGGAGTAACAACTACCGGCACGGGAACCAGCACTTTGGTTTCAGGACTTTCAGGTGGATCGTATACCTTTACAGTGTCATCTGCAGGGTGTATTTCAGGTTCATCCTCCAGTGTGGTTATTACAGCACAGTCAAATGCCCCATCAGCACCCACTCTATTAAACGTCACACAGCCTACCTGTTATATATCAACAGGTAGCGCATTATTAAACGGACTGCCCTCAAATGGCAACTGGACTCTCATCCGTTACCCGGGAGCAATAAATACTACCGGATCAGGAACAACAATCCTGATTCCGGATATGTCACCGGCTACCTATACATTTACTGTAACTAATTCATCCGGATGCCTTTCTCCACCTTCAAACGATATTGTTATAAATGTTCAGCCAACTATTCCAACACCACCGGTTATTGGAACAATAACCTCCCCCACTTGCATTATGCCAACAGGGAGTGTGCAAATGACAGGATTACCTTCTTCCGGAACATGGACACTAACGCGCTATCCTGGAGCTGTAACATCCACCGGTACTGGAACAGGCATTACAGTTTCCGGTATCCCGCCAGGACTTTATAATTATACATTGACAAATGCCGGAGGATGCGTTTCATTAGTGTCGGCTAATGTATCAATACCGGCTTCACCTGCAAATCCGCCACCACCATCGATTGGAACTATATCACAACCTCATAATGATATTCTTACAGGAAGCGTTATTCTTGGCGGTCTGCCTGAAACAGGATTCTGGTCTCTAACCAGATCTCCTGACAACGTAATTTCTTCCGGAACAGGCAATTCGATTACAATTTCAGGTATTCCACCTGGAACATATCAATTTAGTGTAACAAACAGTATTGGATGCAACTCTGGTTTGTCAGAAAACCTGGTAATTAATTCTTTACCAGGAAGTCCTCTTGTAGTTATAACTAATCCTGCTCCCGTTTGTTTTCCCCAAACTGTTGATATTACTGATCCTAAAATTACGACGGGTTCAACTTCAAATCTGATATACACTTATTGGACTGACGCCGCCGGAATAACTCAATTCAAAAACCCTTCTGCAGCGACTGCCGGCACCTGGTATATCAAGGGGACTTCCACTGATGGCTTATTTACTATCAAACCGGTAAAAGTAACTGTTTATCATTCTCCTTTGGCAAATGCCGGCACTGATAAAACACTTGTTGGCCTTTTCATAACAAATATGGATGCTGAACTTATAAATAACTATGAAACAGGTGCCTGGTCGGTTATTTCAGGTACTGGCCAGTTCTCTGATTCTACTTATGCAAAGACCTCGGTCCGCGGACTTTCATCGGGTAAAAATGTTTATTTATGGAGGGTCTCAAATGGAGTATGTCCGGCATCACTCGATTCTGTTGAAATATTTGTTCAAGAGTATCTAATTCCGAGCCTGATAACTCCCAATATGGATGGCAGGAATGATTATTTTGTAATAAAAGGATTCGATGAGATCAAAAAAATAGAGTTGATTATTTTCGACAGAAGAGGGGTTCAGGTTTTCAAAAACGTAAATTATGATAACAGATGGAATGGAATTGATTTAAAAGGTAATCCATTACCCGATGATACTTACTTTTACGTACTGAACAGAGAAAATGAAAAATCTTTGAGCGGTTATATCGTAATCAGACGATAGAATACTAACTTTTTTCAGGTTTTTAAATCTACTCGATTTAAGGATTTCAACAGGTAAACCTGAAATATTCAGGTAGAAATTCTGTTAATTAAAAGTCTTGGTAACTTTTCTTGAGTGAAAATAAGTCAACCCGCTGATTTCTTTCATATTTAGTATTTTGAAGCCATGAAGATCCAGCATTTGGTTGACACTTTCCACGGACATGTATGTCTCTGTTTTTGAATCCATAAAACTATAAAGCATGTTTAATAATGGAAAACGTGAGACTATACCTAATTCCATATTATCAGAATTCCCAACTTTATCACCTGTAGTTGAGTCTTCTCTTACTGTAAATCTTTCAACCTTTTTATTATTAACAAAACACCCTACAAAATTGCAGCCCGTAGGTAGAAAATGGAGGTGAGAATGGAGAAGAGCCTTAATTTCTTTTATCTGGTTAAGCTCTTTCAGGTTAACTACCGTTTTTGCATTATTCATCTCTTCAGAATCATAATAATAATGATGCCTTGATGACAATACAATAAGACTGGAGTCCATGGAAAGACCGCAAGAATCAACATAATTATAGAAACCTGCCCCTCCCTCAGTGATTAATTTCTCAACAGCTTCATTTACCGCAACCAAATTGATTGAGTCGACAGGCTGGCCGGGATACGTTTTTGTATGGGGTCGTTGCGTTTTTACTAAATCTGTTATTTCTACCATGATTATGTTTTATTAGGGATAGTTTTTAATTCAAAGATTTTTTCTTATGACAGGATAACTGATTTAATTAAGTCTGGTGAAATACAGGGTCTTAAAGTAAAATGATCAATGATCAAGCACTGATACAAAGTTGAGAAATCTTCAAAAATGAGTGTTACATTTTCATATTAATAAGTTACATCTTTTACAGATGGAACTAAAGAATTCAGAATTACGCCGCAGGTGTTTTTGATATTGACTAATGAGTGAATTAACAATCCTTTATACAAAAACTTCCTGCTGTCATGTAAATAATGCAAGTTTTTTCAGATTTTATGTAACACTCTTCAAACCTAAAGAACCGAACTTTACTTCATGAAAAATAAAGTATTCATTTCAATACAAATGTTTATCTGACAAATTCAGGCAATAATTATCCTTAAACCCGGGCAACAGCGGAACTGAAGGAATATATTAAACTAAATATTATGAAAACAAAAATTCTTATAACATTTTTAGCTTTAGTGTTTAGTGGCACTATGGCCTTTGGTCAGGACACCACAAAAGTTGTAAAAAAAGAGATGATGAGGACAAATATGGAAATGCAAAAGGATACGGTATATTATACCTGTACTATGCACCCCGAGGTCAGGCTTGATAAACCTGGAAAATGTCCGCGATGTGGGATGGAATTGGTAAAGAAAACAATAAAATCAGAAACAAATCTGAATAATTCTGAAGCAGTAGTTACCTATACCTGTACTATGCACCCTGAAGTGACAGCCGATAAACCAGGTAAATGTCCTAAATGCGGAATGGAACTGGTAGTGAAAAAATAATTTGGGTAAAAAATGGAAAGAAGCGGATCATAATATCGCAAGGAGTTGGAATTATCTGTCTGGTCACATTCTTACTATCTGAATCTCTTCCCAAAAAATTGGTTCTTATGGAAAAGATGGTCCCAGGCAGATTTTTTTATTGGAATTCAGTATAATTACTTTTTAAGCAACCTCCTTAACAATTGAATAATGAATTTTAAATATAGCCATGAGAGATTTCGAAAACAGTTTCAGTTTAAATATAAATAATCATAAGGTAAGTTATATTGATGAAGGTAAGTATGGAGCACCGGTTATTATCTTTATTCACGGTTTCCCTTTTAATAAATCCATGTGGAGCTCACAGATAGAATCTCTCACAAATTTTTGCCGTGTTATTGCCTATGACATACGGGGTTTTGGTGATTCCGATAGCGGCAGTGAAGAATTTACCATTGAGCTTTTTGCAAAAGATCTGATCTCTATAATGGATGCTTTGAAGATAGACAACGCAATACTATGCGGATTATCTATGGGTGGATATATAGCATTGAATGCTATTGAAAACTATCCCGGACGATTCAGCGCGCTTATACTGAGTGATACAAGTTGTAAAGCCGATACCCATGAAGCAAAAGAAAAACGAATAAAAGCCATTAAAAACATCAGGATCAACGGAGTTGAAAAGTACGCTGATGAGAGTATAAAGAATCTTTTTGCACAGGAATCTTTTACCAGAAATATAATAGAAATTGCCTCTGCCAGGGAGATGATACTGAAAACTTCAGAAAAATCTCTTTGTAATACACTTCTTGCACTTTCCTTGCGTAAACAAACATGCATAAACCTGTGCATTATTAAGGTTCCGGTACTTATCATGGTGGGTATGGAAGACATAATAACACCTCCCTCAGAAGGACAATTTATGCATGAAAATATTAAAGACTCCACTCTGAAAATAATAGAGAAAGCAGGCCATTTAAGCAACATGGAAAATCGTGAGGAATTCAATTACCAGTTAAGAAGGTTTGTCGAAACGGTTCACCAGGAATCACTTTCACCCGACTGAAGTGAAACAGATAAGAAAAAAGTGTAATAATATATTCTGAAACCATGGAAAAAGTACTTGATAAATTAATGTCCGGAATCACCAGGGCAGAGTACATTGAAGTTGAACCCAATGTGCGTTTGCATGTTACTGATGCCGGCGAAGGCAGACCTGTTGTGTTAATACCGGGATGGCCTTTAAGTGATGAAATGTATGAATATCAATACAACGATCTTATTAATAACAACTTCCGTGTAATTGGTATTACGTTAAGAGGTTTCGGCAAATCTGACAAACCGTACAAGGAATACAATTATGATAAACATGCATTGGATTTAAGGAAAGTTTTAACTAAACTGGATATTAAAGACGCTGTGTTGTGTGGTTTTTCAATGGGTGGAGCTATCGCAATCCGATACGTGTCAACTTATAATGGAGCTCACATTTCGAAACTGGTGCTGGCAGGTGCTGCAGCCCCCATTTGGACACAGCGTAAAGATTTCACATTTAATCTTCCGGTAAGTGCAGTTGATGATTTAATAGAATTAAACTATAAAGACCGGCCTAAACTTCTTTCAGATTTTGCAAAAATTTTCTCCGCAGATGAAACATCGTTAAGTGAAGGCATTACCGGTTGGTTAAACAGCATTTGTTTAAGTGCATCTTCTTATGCTACGGCACAATGTTTAATAGCCCTGCGCGATACAGATCTTAGAAGTGACCTCGAGAAAATAAATATTCCTACTTTAATCATGCATGGCAAAAAAGACAAAATCTGTTCTTTTGATCTTGCCCGACAGATGAAAGCAGGAATAGCTGATTCACAGATTATAACTTTTGAGAAGAGTGGCCATAGCCTTTTTCTTGAAGAGACTGCCAAATTCAATAAAGAGTTGATCAGATTTGCGAAAAACAAATAAGCTTAACTTCCACCTGATGCTCAATATGATCATCAACCAGGCGGATATACTTATCCTGGCTTTCTGCCCCGTCCAGTATTGTTATTAGTTTGTTATTGCCTTCCCGTAATTGAGTTAAAGTAATGTGGTACATTGTTTCCCTGTATTTGTAATGAATACCGGAAGTAACCCAATCGGAAGGAAGACAGGGTTCAATAAATAATTTGTCTGTCTCAAGCCTAAATCCCAGCAACGATTCCACAATCAGGCGATACATCCACCCGGCAGATCCTGTATACCATGTCCATCCGCCGCGGCCGATATGAGGTGATAAAGCATATACATCAGCAGCAACCACATATGGTTCTACCTTATATTTCATGACTTCCTCAGGAGTTCTGGTATGATTAACAGGATTGATCATTGTCAAAATTTCCCAGGCATTTTTACTGTCTCCCAACTTAGAGAATGCCATAGCTGCCCATATTGCCGCATGTGTATACTGACCTCCATTTTCTCTGACTCCCGGAACATATCCCTTAATATAGCCGGGATTCAAATCGGATTTATCAAACGGCGGATCCAGCAACTGGATCAGCGAATGTTCCCTCCTGACAAGTCTTTTATTTACAGATTCCATAGCAGTCCTGGAGCGATCCACATCAGCCGCTCCTGAGAGAACTGACCAGCTCTGAGAGATAGAATCAATCTGGCATTCAACATTACCTGACGATCCAAGAGGTAGCCCATTGTCGAAATATGCCCGCCGGTACCATTCTCCATCCCATCCGTTCTTTTCAATATTCAATTGTATTTCCTTTGCTGCTTTCCTGCAGAGTTCAACAAATTCAGAATCACCTCTTATTTGTGCAACTTTGATAAATTGGGTAAGAACCTCATACAGGAAAAAACCAAGCCATACGCTTTCTCCCTTACCAAGGTTCCCCACCTTATTCATTCCATCATTCCAGTCGCAGGTACCCATAAGAGGAAGGCCATGAACACCAAACCTGATACCGTGAAGAACAGAACGTTTACAATGGTCATATAAGGAACCTTTTTCTTCCGACAGGTTTGGAAGATCATAGTAAGAATCATCTTCAGGATTTACGAATCGCCCTTCAATAAATCGAACTGTTTCATCAAGAACTCCTGTGTCTCCGGTAGAAATTACATAGCGGCATGCAGCCAGAGGTAACCAGAGATAATCGTCCGAACAACGAGTCCGGACACCTCTTCCACCCGGAGGATGCCACCAGTGCTGTACATCTCCTTCCAGAAATTGATGGCTTGCGAAAAGAAGAAGATTTTCGCGCAGGAGGTTTGGTTTGGTATGAATTAAAGCCATTACATCCTGTAACTGATCGCGAAAACCGAATGCCCCGCCCGATTGATAATATCCCGAGCGTGCCCAGACACGACAAGCCAGTGTCTGATATAAAAGCCATCCGTTTGCCAGAACATTTATTGACTGATCAGGAGTTTCTATCTGCACAGCACCAAGAGTATGGCTCCAGTGTTGCCATACTGCTTCCAGAGCTGAATATGCGGGTACTGATCCACGAAAGCGGTGAATGGTATTGTCTGCATCTTCCAAATCCCTTCCTGTACCTAGTCTGAATATTATTTCACGTCCCATACCGATAGCCAGTTCAATATTTACCTGAATAGCAGCACAGGGATCCATTGCTGCTCCTTTTCTTCCTGAGAGACGCGAATGTAACATTGCAGCTGGTTTTTTCAATGTGCCATTGCGTCCTATAAATTCAGTACGGCTGCAGGTAAAAGAGCATGAGTTATCATCAGTCTGAAGAAATGAAACCCTCCTTGCAAAATCAGCGCTATATGGATTTACAGCATATATCACACTGTTTTTAAAATCGACACTGGTGTTAACATGCATAGCATTTTTATGTCGTAAATCGCCTAATACCCACTCAACATAGCTTGTTACTGATAATTTGCATGATCGTCCTGTTTCGTTTCTTATTTTCAATACCGAAAATTTAACTGATGCATCAATAGCAACATAAACCCAAAGTTCAGTAACGATCCCTCCCTCGTTGTGTTCGAATACGCTATAGCCAAATCCGTGCCGGCACACGTATAATTTTGATTCGCTGTCAGTGAATGGTGTAGGTGACCAGAAGTGACCTGTCTCCTCATCGCGGATATACATGATTTCTCCGCTGGTATCGCTAACAGGATCGTTATACCATGGTGTAAGCCGATATTCATGCGAATTTTCAGCCCAGGTATATGCCATTCCATTTTCCGAAATAACGGTGCCGAATCCACTGTTTGCCAGAACGTTAACCCAGGGTGCAGGCGTTGGTTTGTCTTTCGATGTAGTAATTACATATTCTCTTCCATCTGTTGTAAAACCCCCGGTCCCGTTTTGAAAGATAAGGTCTGGTCGGGGGAGTATAACATCTGCTTGTATTTTAGCTCTGTATGTACGAGTTGGCTTGAAACGCGAAGCTGATGATTCTCCAAAGCTGTGACGTTTAATCTGATCTTCCAATTCTCCTTTTGTATCGCTTATAATGACCCTTGACACAGTCTGAAAGAGAATACGGTCCTCAATTGATATCTGGTCTGCTGAACGTACAAATATTCCTCCGGGCCGGTCAATAATGTTTGCTTCAATTCCTGCAGCAATTAATCCTATAATCTGTTCCTGGAGCAACTGGCGATAACCTGCCCTGTCCTCATTCCAAATTACCAGATCGACAGCTAATCCTTTTAATCGCCAATATGCATGTGCCTGTACAAGCTGACGTACCAGATTTATATTCGATGGATCTTCAATCTGTAAAAGTACAATTGGCAGATCGCCCGAAATGGAATATCCCCACAGACCTGATTGGCCGCGACGGTTTTTAATTAGGGTGCCCGGGTCAGCACGCAGTGATGAATTGGCAAAAATGACTGAACTGGCCAGCCGCCCATACAACTGAGCATCAGATTCTGTAGCATTTATTTGTCGCAATACCACCTGGCTGTGTGTCCATGCGAGTTCAAAAACCCTGTTGGCAATTTGTTTATCCTGATATTTTTCAACCAGATTTAATGCTCCTACCCGTGTTTCTCCTATACCGGTAACCATATCAATTGTTGCTGATCCTTCTGGTTCCAGAACTATCTGATATTGAATGGCAACTATAGGATCAAGAACCGAACCCTGGCTTCCGGTAAGCGATTTGGAATCTGTCATCGCAAAAGGTGATACAAGCGTGTTTCCGCGTCCTATGAATTGCATACGATCAGTCTCATATGTAATATTCTTTATCTCAGCGCCATGTACCGCCATCAGGTGGAACATCCATGGAGAATGTTCGTCTATGGATCTGGGTCTTCTTGTACAAAGAATTGCCTGTCGCTGGGGAATAATTTCCGTCTGAACAAAAAGATTACTGAATGCAGGATGTGCTAAATCATCTCCATGGGGTGCCAGCACAACCTCAGAATAACTGGTTATATCAATAATTCTTTTTGTCCGGGTGCGGTTTGTCATCTGAACTCTCCTCAGTTCAATATCATCTTCCGGTGATACAACTATTATAGTATGTGCATCTATGTCGAAATCACGACGGCGAAATTCTGCACTGCCTTTTGAAAAAATAGCTTCATACTTTTCTGCCTTCTTGAGAGTAGGTTGATGTGTTGCTGACCAGTAGTATCCGCTCTCGGCGTCACGAATATAACAAAAAGTGCCCCAGTTATCCTGGGTAACATCTTCGCGCCAACGTGACACTGCAAGATCCTTCCAGCGACTATATCCACCACCTGAATTCGTAATCATAACCCTGTATCTTCCCTCATTTGATAATAAATTGACTTCAGGGAATGGTGTATCAGGGGTATCAAACAAACGAAATGGTGCTTCCTGATTATTTACCGCAGGATGAACATTTGTAACTCCGGATGTATGCAGGAAGAAAGATGTAGCCCTAGGTATTTTTTCCTGGAGCAATAGTAATGTTGCCTGAAAAACAGGATTGGACTCAAATCTCTTTTGCATCTGCCTGTCTAATAAAACATAAGCCAGAGAAAGAAAACTCATGCCTTCATGATGTGCCATGAAAGACCTTATAACAGCCTTGGTCTGACCGCGTGGTAACCTTTTTGAAGTATAATCTATTGCCTCATAGAAGCCATATTCACCCATAAACCCTTCCCCCGCCATGCGTTCAAGATTATCACAGGCTTCTTCCGGCAATAACATTAAAGCAAGAGCTGTTGCATAAGGCGCTATAACTAAATCTTCAGAAAGCCCTCTTTTGAGTCCAAGTCCCGGAACTCCAAAAGCACGATACTGATAATTCTGATGGATATCAACACTGTTGTATCCCGATTCTGATATACCCCAGGGAACTCCTCTTAATTTTCCATATTCGATTTGTCTTTTTACAGCTGATTTACAGCTTTGATAAAGTAAACTATTTTCATATTGAGGCATAATTATAAGCGGCATCAGGTACTCAAACATAGAACCGCTCCATGAAAGAAGAATTGGTTCGCCATTTACATTTGTAAGGAGACGCCCCAGTGCAAACCAGCTCTCCTGAGGTATCTGGTCCTGAGCAATAGCCACAAAACTCGATAATCGCGCTTCGGATGCCAATAAATCATAATAACTCGAATCACGTCGCCGGTCCTCAACATTATAACCTACAGTCTGTAGATGAGTAGAGATATCATAAAGAAAACTATAATCAATATTTGCAAATGCACCCGACTGGCTGACCAGTGAGTTAATCAGTTCAATTCTTTCCTTCGCATTTACAACAGATTTTCTGATAAGACTTTTTACTTCATCATCATTTTTCTGATCACCTGAATCCACCTCCTTTGATAATACATTCCATGAGGTAATTTCACGCAATGTCGGAATGGACCTTATAACCGGAATCATTGTCTCTATTTGTGAAGAAGAAGGATGTGATATCCATGGAAATAAATAGGTTAACTCATCAAATGCAGTCAGGCATTGTCGTGAAAGATTATTAGCCCATTGGGTGTATTGATTTCCACTGTCACTGTTTAATTTATTCACAATTTCAGTGGAAGCTTTGGTAAGTTTTTCCACACTTTTGAACAATGAATCAATCGAATCAGGTTTTTCAATTAAGATTACATCCAAATCTCTGCTGAACTGCAGAATCTCTTCAGGTATCGCTTTCCCCGACTTATTTATTAGAATTTGTAATGTATCTTCAATCCCCTCGAAAATCCTCGGTCCGCATATTAACTGATCAGTCAGGGAAAGAAGTCCCTGACGTAGAGTTAACAGGTGCCCGGCAAGATTTCCACTGTCAACTGATGAAATATAAAGCGGCTTCAATGGTTTCAATGATTGGGTATCATACCAGTTGAAAAAATGTCCCTGGTATCTTTCCAGCGAATTCATTGTAATGAAAGCATTATTAGTCCTGCTGAGAAGCTCACCGGTAAAAATATAACCAAAATCATATGCTGAAAGATTTGCCAGAAGTGAAAGCCCCATATTTGTAGGAGATGTACGATGGGCTATCACTGGAACAGGATGCTCCTGATAGTTATCCGGGGGTAACCAGTTATCATCAACAGTGACAAAAGTTTCAAAAAAGGACCATGTTTTGCGCGACAATTCTCTAAGGTAGCTAAATTGTATATCAGAGAGTTTTGCTGAATGAGCGACAAGAGGTTTGCTTATCCCCCAGACTATAAAGGGGAAAATAAACCATATTGCAATAATTGGCCATACCATTAACAGTGTTTTCGGGAAGAAAACCAGGAGAGCGGTTGCTGCAAGTACTGCAATAAAAGGTGATATCCACATAGTCAGAAATGAATCAATGAGTTCCGATTTGCTATGGAAATCATCTTTCGTTGCAGAATTCCATTCGAGAAGCCGCTTTTTTGAGATAATCAACCTCCAGCAGGTTCTTAATAAAGCCTTCAGACTGTAAAAGGCTTCGTAAGGAAGGCTTGCAAGCATAAAGACGGATTGGTATAATTGCCTCAACGCTGATTCACCTGCACCTTTTAAATGTTGCACCAAAAGAACCTCATCAGGTTTTTGTATGATATAAACCACAGAATGAATAATTGAAGGGATCAGAATTATTCCTAAAACCACCATAGTCCAGAACCGAGGTGATGATAATATAGCCCATCCGGTCAATAGTAATAATGTCAGTGCAAATGGAATAAGACTTCGCCTGAGATTATCCAGAATTTTCCACCAGGATAAAAGAGACAATGGATTTTTTCTTGAGGCGCCATTAAATCGGGGTAAAACTGGCAACAGCCATGGGATTAATTGCCAATCACCTCTTATCCATCGGGTACGACGATTTACATCTGCCTTGTAACTTGTCGGATATTCTTCAAATAAAAGGACATCACTCAGCAAGCCAGCCCGTGCATAACATCCTTCCAGAAGATCATGACTCAGAATCCGGTTTTCCGGAAACCGATCCTTCAGAGCCTGTGCAAATGCATCAACATCATATATACCTTTACCAATAAAGGATCCTTCTCCAAACAGGTCCTGGTATACATCTGATACAGCACGGGTATAAGGATCTATGCCGGCATCACTACCGAACAGATTTGCATAAAGTGACCTGTTTGTTCCCGGAAGACTGACAGCAACCCTCGGTTGAAGAATACTGTATCCTTCCGTCACGCGTTGTTTAATTATATCATATTTTGGTTTGTTCAGAGGATGCGACATGGCTCCGACAAATTGACGCGCTGAATCCCTGGCCAGTTGGGTATCCGTATCAAGTGTAATAACATACTTTACTTTGCCTAACACTTCTGTGTTGCCAATGATCACGGAGAATGCATTCTCAGAGCCTCGCAGTAATGAATTAAGATCTGCCAGTTTTCCCCTTTTCCGTTCATAACCCATCCAGATTTGATCGACTGTATTCCATTTTCTCGGTCTGTGGAAAAGAAAAAAAGTGTCTTTATTTTCATTCTGATATTTTTTGTTTAGTTCGTTGATCTTTTTAGTGACCAACTCAATAAGCCGGTCATCATCCTCTGATTTTTCATTCGCTGAATCTTTAAAATCGGTCAACAGTCCAAAATAAAGGTTTTTATCCTGATTTGCCAGAAACCTGACTTCCAACGCTTCTGTCAGATCTTCAATGTTTTCATTGTTTAAGAGCATTGTAGGCACTACTACCAGAGTTCTAGATTCCAGAGGTATGCCTTTTGAGTAGTCGAGCCGGGGCAACGGATTCGGACTCACAAAAATCGTGACCAGCCAGTTCACAAAAGCTATTGACAAATAACTTGTACATAAAGTGAAAAGAAAACCCAGAGCCCAGAAATGCCAGCCCACGATTCCGTCACTATCGACTTTCTCCAATAAGCCCCAACTGAAAATTAAAGTCAATATAATAATTGAACCGAGATAGGAAAACATTGGAAACCGGAAGATCATTTCTTTAAATGCAGAAGACAGAGTGTGTTTTGTTTTTATAAGATCCTCAAGCTGGGACAGGCCTTTCCCAATAAGCCAAAAACCGACATGAGCTGTTCGATGGTTCGTTCCATTCAATTCGGCTGCATTCTTAGCAAGTTCTATCGATTTATGTGCTATTTCTATTTCAGACAAGCTGCTTTTTTTTGCCAACTTCTCTATGACATGACGATAATTATCCCGGGTATTAAAATCCATTGAGACATAGGCTTCAGCAGGGTCATCATGCAGAACATGCTCTACATGGCTCATAGCTTCAACGAATTCACGCCAGTCCAAAGCGCTCAGGAAACGAAGGCTGCCTATACTGTTACTTATAGAAACCTGATCTGCAGCCTGTTGCTGATTCCCATATTGAATCAATTGAACAATAGTCTGATTGGATTCCGAAAGCCGCTGTTCAATCCAGGTTAATGGAAATGCCAGTGCCGGACTTTGACCCTGTAAACGCCTGACAAATTCTGAAACAAAAGGTGTAGACATCGGGGGTTGAGATCTGGCCATATCAGCAATTACCAGGATCAGACTTTTAGGGTCTTTTTCTGCTATCTCTATCATCTTGTCAGCCCAGGAATCTGCAAGGTCTCTGTCTACCCGGCCTGCAGCTACTCTCACTGCAATACGACGTAAGTTTTCAATCAGGGCCAACCTGAGCATAATTGGGATAGCCCATAATTCACCCAGTTTCAAAGTAGTAATAGTTTGATATGCAGTTACAAACCGACGAAGATTTTCAGGATCAATATGTCCCTCTCCATGGGATATGATTTCTTTTGCTATATCGAAAACACGTGGCAATCCTGCTGACAAACCATTCAGAAGCCGGGGTAATTCTTTGCTGTAACCCTTGGGCAAGTGCCTCCTTCCTGTACGAATCTGTTCTTCAATTAAATAGAAATTGTCAAGCAGCCATTCCCCTGCAGGGGTAATCTGCCGGTTAGCCTTCAATGCATCTGAAATGAGATCGTGCACTTCAAGAAGTATAGTTTCATTTTCTGCCAGACGGGTAAGCAGTTTCTGATCAGGATCAACTCTCGGCCCAAGAATATGAACACCTGCCAGGATCTTTCCATACTGCTCCATCTGCTCGATACTGAATAATTCAGAACTTAGCGGTGGTTCACCGTTGGCGTATTTTTGTGAAGGGTCATTTTCCCAAAGATGGGACTTTAAACGATTTATTGATTCGTTAATTATATCCGGTCGTATTTTCATTCATAACTGGTCTAAAGAAAAAAACAAAATGAAATTTATATTGTTGTTTTTTAACCTTGAATAACACCATTTAAATTTCAGCCCAATTTTATAAATATAACACATGATATGTGTTACATTAATCTTGAAAGAAGTTACATAATTATTTTATTTTGGGAAGCCTGTAAACACTATTACTTAGTCCTTCATATGCGTGAATAATGTAACTCTTTACCATAGTTATGTAACGATTGCAGATATCAGGCAGACTACCTTTGAGCTATACTAAAAATCAAAATTATGCCATTATTAACTATTTTATTCGTACT
>Ga0302323_100001383_pt1 | contig 19642 bp, 19 predicted proteins | sample Fen_T0_3_FD_201950 | JGI IMG/M metagenome (GOLD analysis project Ga0302323, IMG submission 201950) | Peat permafrost microbial communities from Stordalen Mire near Abisko, Sweden - Fen_T0_3 | ecosystem: Environmental > Terrestrial > Soil > Wetlands > Permafrost | place: Sweden: Abisko... | reverse complement strand
ACGGCGAAATGTATATGCCAGTCCACCTCCTGTAAATCTGTCCATTCCATCTATCTCCTCCTGCATATAACCGGCTGTTTTATTGTAATTAGCTTTCGGGCGTGCAATATCAATCTCCTTATGAGCTACATTAAAGTCACCACAGACAATTATAGGCTTAACCCTTTCAAGATCTTTCAGATAATCAAAAAAAGCTTTATCCCAATCCTGCCTGTAGCCTAATCTATTAAGCTCACTGCCTGAATTCGGCACATAGACATTTACCAGAAAAAAGGTTCCAAACTCCAGACATAATACACGGCCTTCAGTATCATGCTCCTCTTTGTTAATACCTTTTGTCACTTTCAGGGGCTTGATTTTTGAGATAACTGTTGTACCTGAATAACCTGGTCTATTCGCAGAATTTGAATAGATATGATAACCATTCAGAGACTCAAGAGTTTCAGCAACATGAATGTCCTGGGCTTTGGTTTCCTGCATGCAAAGAATATCGGGCCCCAGGAGCTCAAGATCAGTAAAAAAGGTTTTTTTTGCTATAGCTCGAATTCCATTTACGTTCCATGATACAATTTTCATAGTTTCAATCTTGATAATTTGTAAAAATAATTACTATTATTTAATTTCTTCAAAATCCGGTCTGATACTACTAAACATACAAAATTAGACAACAAGCATTTAACTCCATTATTTGGTGATCATTTTATTCCGGCTAAATCTGGTAAGGGGCAATGGTTTTTATATCCTATGAACATATTAAATTTCAAATTGTTATAATACGGGAGACCAGAAATCAGGTAAAAAAACGGGGCGAAACCGACAAAAGCAGGTTTCAAAAGTACGGGCTAACTTGAGGCTGATTACAGGAAATTAAATTTGACAAAATAACAGGGACGCTGAAAACTAATTAGAGTAGGCATAAAAATTTTAAATCTAAAATTATGGCATTCGTTATAAAAGTCAAACCGGCTGGCTTTACTGCCGCCAAATATCAGGAAACTATTAAACAACTTATTGCAGCAGGAGCAGGAGCCCCTAAAGGTAGAACCTACCATGTATGCTATGGCGACCCTAATGGTGTGGATATCACAGATGTATGGGATAGCATGGAAGATTTCCAGGCTTTCGGTATAACCTTGATACCCATTATGAATTCATTAGGTGTTGATCCCGGACATCTTGATGTACAGCAAATTCATGGTATAATCATAGGATAGTTTCGCAAAAATATTTTCACTGAAATTGATTTCATTTATCAGAAGCAGTTATTTAAGTATATACTAAAGATAATATTCACCGCGGTCCATAATCGGTATTCTGCAGTTTATTTGCCATTTTTTTGCAGTGTTACTCAGGTAATTATATCATGACGAGACAACTACTGCCCGTTTTGACAGAAAGGCAAAAACCATTTACTCACCGACAAAGACAGCAACTGACCGAACGCCTGTCGGTTACCGGCCATTCGCAAGCTTGAAAATACAATTAAACAGATTCAAAATATCATATGAAAGCGATTGTCTTTACAAAATACGGAACGCCTGATGTTCTTGAATTAAAAGAGATAGACAAACCTATTCCAAAGGATGATGAAGTCTTGATAAAAGTTTATGCGGTATCAATAAATGATTGGGACTTGGGTCTCCTTCAAGGGGACCTCATAAATCGCCTCCTCAACGGTCTTCTTACACCGAAGATAAAAATACTCGGCTCCGATATAGCTGGACGAATTGAAGCAGTTGGCAAAAATGTAAAGAAGTTTCAGCCTGGGGATGAAGTGTATGGGGATCTAAGCGGCAGCTGGGGAGGCTTCGCTGAATATGTTTGCGCTCATGAAAATGCTTTGGCCCTAAAGCCGGCCAGTATGAGCTTCGAAGAAGCAGCGGCAATACCTCAAGCGGCAATGCTGGCGATACAGGGTCTTCGTGATAAAGGGCAAATTCAATCAGGACAAAAACTTTTGATTAATGGTGCGGGTGGAGGTGTCGGTACCTTTGCTGTGCAGATTGCCAAATTATATGGAGTTGAAGTGACTGGTGTTGACAGTTCAGGGAAAATGGATATGATGCGCTCAATGGGCTTTGATCATGTCATTAATTATAAACAAGAAGATTTCACTAAAAATGGAAAGAGTTATGATTTGATTCTTGATGTTAAGACGAATCGTTCGATATTTGATTATACACGTGTATTAAGTCGCAATGGAATTTATGTCATGGTCGGGGGTTCCCTGGTTCGGCTTCTTCAGGCTTTATTTCTGGGGCCATGGATTTCGATAATCAGTAAAAAGAAGATATGTTTTGTTGCTCTGAAGTCAAACAAGGATTTAGATTATATGAACGAGCTTTTTGAAACTGGTAAAGTCAAGCCTGTAATAGATGGAATCTACCGGATAGATGAGGTTCCTAAAGCATTGAGACTTTTTAGTGAAGGAACCCATAAGGGGAAAGTAGTTATAACTGTGGAACATAATTACAAACCTGTATTTGACTGAACATGCAGAATGAATTATTCAGCCAGTTTACAGCCGCATTCAAGTCTGCGGAACCAGGATACCTGTTCCTGGAAAGAATAAAAAACTAACCTTAATAGGTTCAACATTCCCAATTTTAAGATGCAGCAATTTGAAATAATATTCGTCTATTGATGCAAGTAAAACTCCTAAACCTAAAATCATGAGAAATGCCCTGATTGTCTTTTTAATAATGACAATATCACATCTTACTTATTCTCAAGAGATAAAAGATACCCAGATAAGAGGTAAAATTATTAATGCTATTGATAAAACAATTAAAATTGGAGAAAATATCGTTCCGATATCAGAGTCTGGGGAATTTACTTTTAATTCTAATAAAATAAACTTACCAATTTTTTATGAGGTAACCTATGCTAATTTATATTGGATGATTTTTATTGAACCAGGTAAGACAATAAAATTAAACTTTACATCGGGTGACCTATCAAGTCTTGAGTATGAAGGCGATTTAAAATCATCAAATGATTATCTAAAGAAAACAAGTCTACTAAATAACATAACTAATGATTTCTTAAATAAAAACTGGGTACAAATTCATAGTAAAAATGAATCAAGATATGTTTCAATTATTGATTCATTAAAAGGACTTTTCTTAAATCCACTTACTTCACTTCCCAAAGGAAATAAAGATATTTCAGAGAATTTTATTAAACTTTTCAAAGCAGATGTCAATTTTGGATTTAACAAATTAATTGTTCAATTTCCTGAGAAACATTTTAATTATACTGGTGAAATAGTTCAGTTGAGTCAGACTTGTTTGGATTATATAAATTCAATAACAATTGACAATTTGGAATTTTTTGATCTGTTGAACTATAAAAGGTTTTGTGAGGCTTGGATCGATTATAAAGCAGATATAATAATAAATACAAATAGTGCGGCTACAAATTATAACCTCAAGAAAATGAATGCATTATTTCAGCTTCTTCCAGAGATGTTTCAAAATCAAACACTATTAGATTATTGGTTATCAGAATATTTGTATAAGCATATTGAAAATAATGGGATAGCAAATAGTGAAAGCTATATAAAATATTTTAACTCAAACTGTAAAACGGAGGTTTATAAAACCAGGATAGCTGAACTCTATACTTCAATAATAAAAGGACAAAAGGATCATCTAATAAAAACGTATAAAACGATAAATGGTTATAATTTACAAGCTCATATTTTCTACCCCGATGATATTAAAAAAGGTGAAAAACGTCCGGCAATTGCAATTTTTCATGGAGGAGGATGGGTAAGTGGAAATCCTTCGTGGGCATTTGGGGCTGCAAAACTCTATTCCAGCAGGGGTATGATTGCCGTTGCAGTACAATACAGACTTTCAAATCAAAAGGATATAACTCCAATTGATGCCATGCAGGATGCAAAAGATTTAATGATATGGTTAAGAGTAAATTCTGATTCCTTAGGAATTATAAATCATAAAATTGCAGTATCAGGTTGGTCGGCAGGCGGACATTTGGCAGCATCAACAGCAATTTTTGCCGATACTTTACCTGACAAAAAGTTGAATTCATCACCAAATGCCCTATTATTAACATCTCCGGCAGTAGATGTAGGAGGTGAAGGTTGGTTTAATCAACTTTTAATAAACACAGGAGTAAATCCTTCAAGTTTGTCACCTGTAGAACATGTTTTTAAAGGATTGCCGCCGACAATTATCCTTCAGGGAAGAGAAGATCATGTGACGCCTCTAAATGTAGTTCAGCCATTTTATGATAAAATGTTGGCTAAAGGAAATTATTGCGAAATATGGATTTTCGATAAAGTTGGTCATTTATTTACACCATCAAATTTAGACGACACCGGATGGCCACGACCAGATAAAGAAATTCAAAAACAGGCAGATATAAAGGCGGTTGAATTTTTAAAGAAGTTTGGATTTATTAATCAATAATTAAAAACTGCACATAACAAAACCAAAATTCTTAAACCAAGATAACTTCTTCATATTAAGCGGATTATTAATCTTGACAAGTTTCTTACTATAGGACAATTCCTGCCATCTACAGGGATTGTCGCTAAGACCTAAATTAAAAAACTAACCCTGACTCGATAGGTGCGATGAAAAGCACAGCCCTGAGGGGCTGGAAAAAACGGGCATACAACATTGAAAATATCAATTAAGAATAAAAAAGAGACATTAATAAATCAATTTCATCAAAATACGCTGGTCAATTTACCACCTTGGAATGTGATCAAGACTAATGTTTTATGGCCTTCACTGACTTTCCCAAATTATCCACAGACTCACTCACCCACCTGTCGCCTTTATTGTCTTTCTGGCGGTAGCTGATGAAGATGGCATATTCGTAACCCGGAAGTATGCTTACCATGTTAGTTATACATGATGATAACGTTATTAAATACGATGAAACAAGTCAAATAATAATTCAAGGTATAAATTACCTTAACTATATTTCTCGATAAATATTTATTTGGTTTCAATGTTCTGGTTGTCAACAAACCTTATTATCAATCAATCTTATTTTGTTGTCCTACATGTTCTTCCTTGTATGCTGTACAAATAAAGAATCTATTTATAAGGTAAGTTCAACTTCCTTGCAAGTTGTTGAAAACGAGGCTCATTACGAAGAATGTCAAATACGGGGTATAAAGTGAAAACTACATTGGGATCATGTACTTCATATGCATGCTCTAACATATCCATTGCCCGATGCTTATTCCCGGCACAGGAATAAATAAGTGCAATTTCAAATGGATTAATATAGTGGGTTTTTAACTGTGCAACGAGGCTATCAGCTTCAAGGTTCAGTGCACCTGCATATCCAGCTTTTTCGTAACCCTGATCAAAGACATTGGCAAAGTCTTTAAAAATGATACTATAATATGACTTCCATGCTTCCATCTCTTCCTTTTGCCTTCCGATCTGGTGGAAAGCACCCGGAAGATTTTCTAAGGCCAGCTCATTAGCAGGATCAATTTTTAATACCTCCTGAAATGCGGTGATGGCATCGTTATACCTTCCGGAAAAATACAAAGTCAACCCATATTCAGTTTTGCAAAGGATATTCAGCGGATCCAGCTTAAGAGCTATCTCAACTTGTTCCATTGCTTCTTTCATCCGACCTGTTATGATCAGTATTTCTTCATAGAGAAGGTAGGCATCCGCATAGTTGGGATTAAGTGCAATAGCTTTCCTGATCGATGACTCCCCACCTTTCAAATCCCACCTTATATAAGTCTTAAAGAATGCCTGTGAATAATAAACTTCTGCCCGGGTGCTGTCCAGTTCCAGGGCTTTCGTGAGAGCTTCAGTTTCTTTGGGGATTGCCTCCGAAGGAGATGCAAATGAAGCATTCACTCTAAATTGCCAGACATTGCTGATACCAGCATAAGCAAGAGCATATTCCGGGTCAATTTTTTTCGCCTGCTCAAAATACCTTAAAGCTGTATCCAAATCATTCATTGTGAATTTTCTCAGGTAGTATTGGCCCTTAAGAAAAGCCTTATAAGCTTCAAGATTTTTGGTTGGGATTTCCTCGATAAGCTTTTTTTCCTTAGGGGTAATCACAACTTCTAATTCTTTAGCGATCGACTGAGCAATCTGGCTTTCTATAATGAATATGTCTTTCGCATCTTTTATTTCCTGTTCGTAGGATTTCGCCCATAGCTGGCTTTCTTTAGCTGCTCTTATTAATTGTACCCCCAAATGGAATTTGTTAGCATATTTCTGCCCACTTCCTTCAACAATGTAATTGACACCCAGTTTTTTTGCAATTTCAGGTATGGTTGGTTTTGTTTGACCTCTGAATTGTTCAACGGAAATTCGGGAAATAACTCTAATATCTTTAATCGTTTGCAAAGAAGTAAGGATCTCCTCCATTACTCCATCAATAAAATATGTGGTTGAATCATTGGGGCTGTTATTTTTAAATGGTAATACAGCAATTGATTTTTCGAGTTGTTCTTTTGGTTTAGAAAGAATTGGGATTAAGAAGTATCCAAGCACAAATAGTGCAAGAACAATAAGAATTGGAATAATGAATTTTGTCTTATTATTTTTCCGGGATACTGAAATTGGTTTAAAGACTTCTTCTGAGAATTCTTCTTTTTGTGAAATAGGTTGTCCTATTGTAGAAATAATCTCTTTAATAGCATTGGCTACTTTGTTAATCTGTATTCTGTATTTGGTTTTGTTTAAATTCTTCTTTTCATCATCATCAGCGGTAAGTGGCTTGTTCACTCCTGGTTCTTTATAAATGAACTCAATTCCCCTGAGAACTCCATCTAGAACCGATTCAAAAAGTTTAAGGTCATCACTATCCAGATCATGAATACGAACAGGGAGCACCCTGTTTGAGACATTCCCGTTTGGTAGTTTAACCTTTAATCCAAACTGATCGTGAGATGTTAATTCAATAAATGCTTTAAACTCATGTTCCCATGCGAAGGACTTTGGATCACAATATGTACGGGAAATAATTGGAATAAAAACAAGACATTTAAGTTTATCTTTCAGCGAGGCATAGACATCATGGGTCTCCAACAGTCCGTCATGTGGATTGATATCAAAATAAACACTAATATCTTCTTTAAAAGTAGATTCGAGTTCAGTCTTCAGAGCTTCAACAAACTCACTCACCCACCTGTCGCCTTTGTTGTCTTTCTGGCGGTAGCTGATGAAAATGTCATAATTATATCCTTCAATGATGCCTGACATCTGAGGATTATTTATTGCATTATCAAATTTAAACCAAAGTCAGGCTAAATGCAAAAATATGTTCGTAGAGATGGGTTGGCCGTTGATATCTCAGATTTAAAGAGTCAGGACAGATATTAAAAAGAGTTATGTTCATGGCCACCGACCTTTGTTTAAAATTAAACAAATAGTCATAAAATCGATGAAAAACCTAGCAAGAAGCTAGAAACAAAACAAAAAATCATCTACAAAATAAATTGTAAGTGATAGAATATATGGTTGTTCCCGTCAGGTCTGGCTTCTGGACTCTGCTGATCCAGTATCAGACTTGTTCGGAATGTTGTATTATTCTATCGTTGACCTCAAACCTACTGTAATATTACAGGAACTGTTGTTTTTATGAGTAAATTTGATAAACAAAACAAATCAATAATTATAAAAATGCAAGAACTCCCATTAAACAAAGCATTTATGCTACTGGAACCCGGCCCGGTTGTCCTGGTCACCACAACCAGCAAAGGGAAAAACAATATCATGACGATTTCGTGGCATATGGTTATGGATTTCACCCCTCAGTTTGCCTTAATGACTGGAGCATGGAATTACTCATTTGAAGCTCTCACTAAAAGCAGTGAATGTGTTATAGCTATACCAACAGTTGACATTGCCCAAAAGGTCGTTGAAATTGGAGGATGTTCAGGTTCCGATACTGATAAATTCAAAAAGTTTGACCTCACACCACTTAAAGCAAAGTCAGTTGAAGCACCGCTGATAGAAGAATGTCTTGCAAATATTGAATGCCGTGTTACAGATTATATTAAAAAACATAATATTTTTATTCTTGATGCATTGTATGCATGGATAGATTCTGACCGCAAGGAACGTCGCACTATACACGCAAATGGAGACGGGACATTTATAGTTGATGGTCGTACCATAAGTTATCGTAAGTTAATGCTTTCAAAACTTCCTCCGGGAGTATAGTGGCTTATTTTTTTATTTAGAATTTCTATTTAATCACTAAGATTAAAATTCCAAATTTTATGCAAAACCTGGCGCCAACTATGTAAGTCGGAGGTTAAGGTTAAGGCTGAGAATAACATAAGAGGATCTCAGCCTCAGCCTCAACCTGTACCAGCGACCCACTGATTATGAGTCAGTATGTGCTAACTCTATAATATGCAGAATATAAGATTAATAAAAACATTTTGTTATTTTACTTGCGTATATTTTGCACTTTTAATTTGGTCACAAATACATAGCTTTATCGCATCACTATCGAATATTATCGTATCATAACGTGTTGTCCCTCAAAAGAGGGATTTGGGTGAGTGGTTACAAATAATATTGACAATGGACTTTTTTGAGTGTACCTTTATTCAGGTTTTCTTATAGCATAAGTTAGGTTTAGGTTAATGCCATCCATCTGAGTTAATTCTTGGGTGGATGGTTTTGTCTTACAGTAATTCAGATTTTTGTTAAGAATCAAATTAATTTATTCTAAGATTTGCATTGTTATTAATATTATATTTAAGTAATCTATTTCAGAGCTATACAATTAAATGTTTCGAGATGGGAAAACTTAATCAAAAAAGATCTGACAAGGCTGATGATAGTTCTAAAATCAAATTATTAAAGATTTTAATTGTTGATGATAATATTACAATAGGTATGGTCCTTTGTGAGTTGATGAGAGAATACAGTAAAGAAATATTTATTGCCGAGTCTGGTGAAGAAGCAATTACAATTTTCGAGAATAATCCTGATATAGATTTGATTATGATGGATACCTACATGCCAAGAATGAGTGGAGCTGAAACTACCAGCAGGATTCGTCAATTTCATACCAAGGTTGTGATAATAATTGAGACAGCTTTTCATTTATCGGAAATAACTGAAGAGTTTGCTGGGGTTGCAATTGATGATTATTTGCCAAAACCTTTCAATAAATTCAGTATAAATCAATTGATATTAAAGCACTTCAGTAATAACTAGTTCTAGACAGAGGTCTTGAAGGGAATTTTTGATATATTGAAGAGACGTGAACGTATAGAATTTCTATATACTATTACAATTATTGATTAATTTGCAAAATCCGGAAGGCTTGACCACATTTAGCCAGTTAAATTGAGATAATCGTATTAAATTTAAAAACAAGCACTTAACACCGGCATGAGATGGTCAATTTACTCCGGCATGAGGTGGTCAAGGGAACTGGCTTTTCCACACAGTCTCATAACAGCTTGCACATTAAAGTTTCAGTTTTAATTCAAGAGAATAAAGGGGTAAAAGATTTGTCAAGATAGAAGCCATCACTTAATTGATGATATGAAAGTGAATGTTAGATGTAATGTGGGAATCTCGCTGCCAGCTGAAAATTAAGGTTGCTAACTCTATTTATCAGTAAATGATCCTCATTGATGTTGTTCAAGAATGGGGTGAAATAAAATTGACTTCAGTTTGAACAATGTGTAACTTTGGTAATAGTGAATTATTTACACAGGTACATTTATCTACCCATTTTGTAACCGTAAAGTTTTTAAAAGACATGTGTTTAAAACACTATTTAGTTGATAGTACTTATCATAATATAATGAAATGAGAACTGCTTTGTATCAATTAATTCTGTTAATAGCCGGAATCTTAGTAGTGCCAGTTATATCGGGACAAAGCAAAGTCGTTGATTTTGACTCTGTCGCTTTATTTAAGCCGGAGATCTCTAATAATTTATATATGTTCTTCGATAGAGGAGCTAAAGAAATTCAATTATTTGAAAAACACTCAAAAGTGCTATATAATGATAAAGGTAGAAAGCAACGGAGATTTGGTAATAAGCTTATAACTGCTGCAACTGGTATCGGATACTCCGTGGTAAGAGATGGAACATGGGAAATTTCAGGAACAATACAATGTAACGATTCTCTACCTGACTGGAGAGTAAATTTTTATTGCGGTGGAGAGGAGCAAACAACCAATGATAAAGTCCGAAATGTTGATGGCACCTTTTCAATTGAAACTGAAAATAATATTAGATACTACTGGGATAAAAAAGCAACAGGGCTTCTTTGTGAAAATGATGATACTATAGGTTCATTTATGATTATAATGAATCCAATAGCTGACACATCATTAAAATATTGGTGTTCTTATATTAATTCTCAGAAGATTCAACAGGATAATACTCAAAATACAAAACAGGTTTCTTCATTTATGTCGTACTCTGAAATTAATCTTGATTATGGTATTAAGGGAAAGTACAGGGGAAAGAGTTTCATCTTTATCTCTAATGGCACAGATTTTAAAACATGGTTCTTTATCGATAATAAGTTTACTTGTATGTTTCAATCAGATTGCGACTACATAAAGACGAGCAGGAAAAACCGAATAATGCCTTATCTACTAATTAATAAAAATACTACAGATGTAGAAAAGCGCTACCTGTTCAGATTTGCCATTATGAGCCGTTTCTTGAATAAATCCATTAGTAAATCTTAGCTTCAATAATTTAAAATAAAGCAACAAAATATTGTATTACAAATGTTTAGTTCTCAAAAAAGTAAATGCTCATCTGCTCTTTTATTAATACTTACTATCATCAAATCCTCGTACTTCACTTTCTGTAAGTTTTCCCCTCCTCCTCTTATTCCTTTTAATAGAATGAGGGATCAGAATGCTATTATCTTTAATTGGGAAATTAGTACCTTCAGGATAAATCTTTTCTATCAAAACACCCCATTTTTATCCAAAACCTGGCGTAAACCTGGCGCCAAACTTATTAGGCTAAGGTTAAGATTAAGGCTGAGAATGACATTTAGAGAATCTCAGCCTCAGCCTCAACCTGTACCTATAAAACAGAAAGAGAGTGATCACTTTCGCTCTCACTCTCACTTTGTCTTCTGTGGGCCCAGCTGGGCTCGAACCGGCGACCCCCTGATTATGAGTGAGGTAAAACCCTGATTATAAGATTTTTCTGATTTGTATTGGTCTTCATTGTCATTCACTTACGATTTTGGTCTTTTATGGTTTTTCACGGATTTTCATTAAACCTGGCGGACTACCTGGCGGACTACCTGGCGGATTTTACAAGCTTCATTACCCTTAAAGAATAGGATCATTTATTCCAAATGTGACATCAGGATTAAGACCTGCCAAATAGTGCTCCGTGATAACTACATTACTGTGTCCAAGCATCTGGCTTATCTTCTTGATATCAGTATTATTTCGATTAAGAGTGTTGGAATAACAATCTCGTGCCGATACTAAATTCAATGGCTGAGACAATTCAAGTTTTTCAGCAATATCCCTCAATTTATGATTGATATCCTGCATGATTTTATGAAATCGATTCTTAAAGAAATTCTCGTCATATCCATCTTTGAGTTTACCCAAAAAATACTGACTACTTTTATCTCCGACACGGGCTATTGAATCCTTTAACTTCTCAGTTAAAAACGCAAATGGTCCTTTGGGTGGGTATTTGATACAGAATAAAATAATAGAACCTCAAGACTCATATTTCGAATTCAATTCTAAACAGGGAGAGAAAATGAACCGACTCGGAATTGTAAATGTCAGGGTTCAGATTGAAAACAATAAACCTTCTTTAATTCAGATAAAAGGAGATGCTGCAGTAATATTTAAGACTGAGATAAGTTTTTAACAATAATCTTACTGCCAGACGATTATTATAATACTTGTTATAATATAATTTATTAATTTTACTTAAACAGATCCTGATTAGCCTTATGATTTTACACATTACAACACACACAGCCTGGGAAAAAGCTAAGATCAAAGGTGAATATTCAGCACCTTCTCTTAAGTCAGAGGGATTTATTCATTGCTCAATGTTAAAACAGGCAGTGGATACAGCAAATATTTTCTTCAGGGGACAGAATGGGTTAGTTCTGCTTTGCATGGATGAAAATAAATTAAAATCTGAATGCAAATTTGAGGATCCAACAGGTGGTGGTCACCATGATCCAACTGTTGGCAATCTTTTTCCGCATATATATGGCCCGATTAATATCTCTGCAGTGATAAGAGTTGTCGATTTTCCAACAAATGAGAGTGGTTTTTTTATTCTGCCAAAAGAGATAATTATGTAGTTTTTATGTAACTCTGATTTCTGAAATAAAAAAAATTCACAATTATTCCTATTGTAATCAATTTTCTGAAATCATGATAAAAACGAAATGAAAATTAAAATTGGCTACACTTTTTTGAGGATTCTATCCTGTACTAATAATTGCATTTATAGTAAATTACCTTTAAAAACAAGTCATGTACAATTATCTTCTGAGAATGCCAGATAATGATACGAACATGAGATGGAATAAATAGATTATTTTGGAATTGTTATGGAAGTAAATGAAAACATAATCGAACATTACGGACTAACTGAGTCTGATTGGAACATTACAATGGGAAGTTTTGTTCCTGAAAATATGATTGCCAATGGAAGTTTCTTAAAACAGGGAAGCATTTCAGACAAAGTAGGCTTTGTAAAATCCGGTGTACTTCGGTCGTTTTTCTATGATGATAATGCTAACGAAGTAACAACGCAGTTCTATCAATCAGGTTCATTAGTAATATCTTTTGACAGTTTTAACAATCAGATTCCTTCAATGGAGAATATTGTTGCTGTTGATGATTCAGAGTTATTTGTAATAAGTTACCAAAAGCTCAAAGAGCTATATCTTTCTGTTCCGGTCTGGCAGCAGATATGCAAAGATATGGCAGACCGAAAAAGCAATGATCTGGTTGCCCGCTCCGTTCAATTACAAACACTTTCTGCCACAGAAAGGTACCAACAATTTTGCCGTCAGTATCCCGAAGTGGCTAAAAAATCTGCATTACGCCATATTGCTTCCTACCTTGGAATAGATATCGCAACTCTCAGCCGGATACGAAAGAAGAAATGATTTTTTGACTTTTGTCAAACAATTATTCTTTAAGATCCACTAACCTTTGCTTCATATTAAACTCAATAATATGAAAGTATTAATAATTGGTGCAAGTGGTATGCTGGCGAAACCGGTGATAAAACATTTAGACAATGCAGGATTTCAACTTCGTTTATTTTCAAGAACTGTAAACCAGTCGATGTTTGGAAAAGAATACGATATTGTCAGAGGAGATGTTTATAATCTCTTTCATCTTGAGAAGGCGATGATCGGATGCGATGCTGTCCATATTTCGATTTCAACCAAAAATGATGCGCTGGCAACTAAATCCATAATAGATATAGCCACGCAAAATGGAATAAAGCTGATTAGTGCTATTACCGGATGCACAGTGTCAGAAGAAAATCGTTGGTTCCCGATGATAGAAAATAAGTTCGAAGAGGAGGAATACATAATCAAAAGTGGTATTCCTTACATGATTTTTCGTCCGACATGGTTTTTCGAATCTCTTGATCTTATGGTCCGTGACGGAAAAGCAATGGTGTTAGGTAAGCAGCCAAATCCATGTCACTGGGTCGCGGCTGATGATTATGGCAAAATGGTAGCAAATGCTTATATAAAAACTGATGCAAAAAATAAAATATTCTTTGTCTTCGGTCCGGAACAATACTTAATGAAAGATCTTCTGGAAAAGTACTGCAAACGCTATCATCCAGAAATAAAAAAAGTATCTGCAATTCCTTTATGGATGGTCAGAATGATTGGTATGCTTTCAGGTAACAAAGAATTGAAGAACGCTGCTTCATTATTCGCATATTTTGAAAAAGTAAAGGAATTGGGTAACCCCGATGAAACAAACAACCTTCTTGGTAAACCGGAATTAACATTTGAAAAATGGATAGATTCAAAATCACATAGAGGAGAGCAAGGAGTTATTAATCTGCTTAAATCAGCATAATTTGATGGACAACGAAGAACTGACACAAAGAAAAACAGAGAAGACACGGAGAGCTGGAACATAGGTATGGTAGCAAATTTAAACTCCGTGTAACTCCTAGAAAAGCTCCATGTTGCTCCTTGGTGAAAAAGTATAAAAAAGAAAAATATGAAAGTTATTGCGTTAGTTGGTAGCGCCAGAAAGATGGGGACTTATAAGGCCGCTGAAAAATTCATGCACAATCTGCAATCATTTGGAGATATTGAGTGTGAAATTATATCCATGAGTGATTACAGACTGGAAGTGTGTAAAGGCTGCAAGTTATGCTTTGAGAAAGGGGAAGAGTTTTGTCCTTTAAAAGATGACAGGAACAAACTTATCGAAAAAATGAAAAATTCTGATGGAGTGGTATTTGCATCTCCAAATTACTCTTTTAATGTATCGGGACAAATGAAGATATTCCTTGACAGACTCGGATTTGTTTTTCATCGGCCCTGTTTTTTTGGGAAAGTATTTACAGGAATAGTAGTTCAGGGGATTTATGGAGGCAATAAAATTACCCGTTATTTTAACTTTATCGGGAAGGGATTGGGGTTCAGAGTTGTAAAAGGTTGTTGTCTGACATTCCTTGAACCTCCGACCGATAAAGATCAGAAAATTTCTGACAGGATTCTTGAAAAACACAGTAAAAAATTCTATTCATCATTAATCAAAGGTGAGTTATCGGTGCCAACTTTTTTCGAATTAATGATATTCAGAATGGGACGGACAAGTATACGGTTGATACTCGATGACAGCAAAAGGGATTATACATATTATAATCAAAATGGGTGGTTTGGATCCCTTTATTATTATCCGGTAAAATTAAATCAATTTAAAAAGCTGGCTGGTCGGTTTTTTGATTTCTTTTTCAATCGGATGTTCAGAAAAAATGTTAGAAAGAATAATCACCTTCCACGGGTGCAAATCAAGTATTCGTAGCTACAATGACTATTTACACAAAGACGAAATTATTTTACTTATACGATAAGAAGATGAAAACTGAAACATTTGCAAGGTCAATAATTGGGAAACCGTTTATAAGATTTATGGCAAAAGCGATGGAGAGTCGATTCAGGTATCGATTCTTTAATCCGATAAAAATTCTTCAGGGTGTAGATAATCTGGAGGAAAAATCTGTTTTGGAGATAGGTTGTGGCACAGGTTTTTTCACCGTACCTGCGGCCGGATTTATTGGTAATCAGGGAAATTTGCTGGCGATGGACATATTATCAGAGTCAGTTGAATTTGTTTCCAGGAAAGTACAGGATGCCAAGCTGCAAAATGTCCGGGTAATCAAAGGCGATGCTCTGAATACTAAATTAAAATCTGAAAGTTTTGACACAGTTATTTTGTTTGGTGTGATTCCTGCGCCAATGCTGCCATTAACTCCGATATTAACTGAAATGCATCGCATCCTGAAACCAGAAGGAATATTAGCAGTATGGCCTCCGGTTCCTGGCTTGTTTCCTCGCTCGATTCTTAAATCCGGATTATTTTCGTTGGCAAATAAACGGAATGGGGTAAACAATTTTAGACGCATTTGATGCTTGCTTATTCTAAATTCCGCCAGGTAGGTGGGTTATAAGTCACTGTTCATCCATTCATTTATGATTAACAGGGTGTTAATATAAGTAGACGGTCATTTATCGGATTAAGACAATTTCAAAACAAAATATTTTATACATGGATAGAAAATCATTCACACAAAAACTTGCTCTTTTGGGAGTTTGCCCGTTTGTTATTCAAAACCTATCCGGTTCAGAATTGGCTAATCTACCTCAGGAACAGGATGAAAAAATTAAATCTCTGCAATCGCAAAAGCAGTTTGTAGAAAATTGGCTCGCCGATCTCCTGGAATCAATAGACAAATGTCTTGATCGTGAAACTCAGGAAAGAATAGTAGGCAATTGCGGAATAGCCTGTTTCAACAGGTTTCAGTTTAAAAGGGATATAGCAATAAACGGAACTGGCGATCTTGACAAGCTAATAGAAGCCTACAGAAAAAATTTCGAAATATGGAAGGATGGCAATACGGTTCATATACGTTATGGAGAGGTATCTAACGGTTGTTACTGCCCTGCAGCTAATTACAGAACTCCAAAACCAAATGATATTCATTGCGAGTGTACACGTAATACTCACAGAACAATATTCGAGACAGCCCTTGGCAAACCTTTCAGGGTTGAGATTGCTGAAAGTCTACGAAGAGGTGGAAAAACCTGCCATTTCATTGTGAATCTGAGTTGAATATGACTGTAATTTTTCTAGTTGATATTTTTATTGGGATTAAAATGATGATAACAATTACAATACGACATGAAAACAAAAATTAAAGTTGATCTGGATAACATTCAGAGAACTCTTTTTATTACGGTTTGGGACGGGGCAGTTGAAACGCAAAAGAATAAATAGTTGGCAACTCTTATAAAAAATATTTTTTTAGCTTCAGTAGCTTTGACGGAATGTTTCAGAAGACCTGCTTATATGAACAGTCTCTTCTTTGTTGCAGGGCTTTTATTGTGTGATGGTGCCAGTTCGCAGGACAACAACTGGACGCAGTTCAGAGGCAGCAACCTGAATGGTATAGCAATGACAGCTAGTGTACCTTTAAAATGGGACTTCTCAAATAAAAAATGGAAAACAGAAATACACGGAAGGGGGTATTCGTCACCAGTTATTTATGATAATCAGGTTTGGGTGACGACCGCGACGGAGGATGGTAAAGAGTTTTATGCAGTTTGTGCTGATTTCATGACCGGTAAAATTATATATGATATTAAGGTGTTTTCACCTCAGAATATTTTCAGAAAGCATACAATAAACACTTATGCCAGCCCGACACCCTGTATTGAAAAGGGTCGGCTATTTGTCAATTACGGAAGTCTTGGAACAGCCTGCATAAAAACAACTGATGGGTCAATAGTATGGACTCGTACAGACCTTAAATGCAATCATGTATTTGGAGCCGGATCTTCCCCGATCCTTTATAAAAATCTTCTTGTACTTCATTTTGACGGCACAGATACAAGATTTATTATTGCTCTTGATAAATTAACCGGAAGAACTGTCTGGAGGACTAATCGTCCGGATAAACCTTATGAGAATTTATCAGAAATCGGGCGAAAAGCTTATACAACTCCTGAAATTGTCAATGTAAAAGGTCGTGACTTATTAATCTCTAACGGTTCATCTGTCTGCTGTGCTTATGACCCTCTCACAGGAGGTGAAGTGTGGAGAGTTGTCAGGGGAGAGGAATCAACTGCATCAATGCCATTTTCGGAGAATGGAGTAGTATATTATTACACTGGTTTTATGGTTGATCAGGAAAAACGTGTTTTTACAGAGTTATTATCGGTTAATCCAAACGGTAATGGTGACATAACAGGCTCAAATGTTCTCTGGAAAAAACGGGACGACCAGACACTGACTCAATTACTCACCCCTGTCATAAAAGACGGACTGATTTATACTATCAACACCAAGAACGTACTTATGTGCATTGATGCTAAAACAGGAACAGAAATTTGGTCAGTTCACGAGAGAGTAAATTTTAATGCCTCCCCGATTTTCGAGAACGGTAATATCTGGTTTTTCTCGGTAAAAGGAGATATTGTTGTATTAAAAGCAGGCAGAAAATATGTGTTGGTTACGCGAAACAAAACAGACTCAGGGATTTGGGCCACGCCGGCATTTCTGAGAAATTCAGTCGTGATTAGATCCGAGAGATATCTGTACAGAATAGCATGGTAAAGTCACCTGGTAAGGCTGAAGAAGCCCTGAAGATTTATTTTATTATTTACCATTTGGAGCAACATGAACTAACGTTAATAAAGGAAATACTATAGATAAATTAAATAATAATAAACAATTAACTAATAATAATTACATGAGATTAAATAGTAATGAAAAGCAGCAATTTCCTGGAAGTTCGCCGCTGCCCGGGAAAGAACAGATCATCGAATCGCAAAGTAGCCACAAGTCAGGCAGCAGGGCTGGTCAATGGATTGCACTGGCCCTCTGTGCCGCGGTACTTTTGGCAGGGGCGCTGGAGCAGTTCCTTCGTAACCAGCCGGACTACGCCAGGACATTCGCTCCGAACTGGATCGCCATCGCCGCCGCTGTGCTCGCCGTCGCTGGGATCATACAATTGAATAATCGTCCCAAGTGGCTTAGAATACAAGGGGCGCTGCGTTGGAGCGGACTCCTGCTGATGTTGTGGGCAGCGAATGGGCTACCATTCGACTTGCTTCACCTGGCTGGACTCATGCCAATTGGTGGTGTCGACTGGCCGGGGATGGCGACCCGGACGCTAGCTCTCGCTGCCGTAATCATGCTTGCACGTCTCGCTCTGGCGCTCCCATTTGCCCCAGGCGCCACCCGACCAGCCACATGGTACGGTTACGCAGCGTTCGTACTGGCGCTTCCCTATCCGGTTCTCAGGATATGTTGGGCGTTCGGAGGAATGATCGGGATCACAATTCCTGGCGCGGCAGGCTCTGGTTTCGCTCCATTGTTTTTTGCTATCCCCTGGATGCTGGCAGCCATTCTGTCACTGCTCCTTGTTTCAACGCCTCACTGGATGCCACGCCGGCTGTTGTTGGTAGCAGGCTGGACCGCTACAACGATAGTTGCCATGATCGGGCCGATGGCCTGTTGGACACTGGTTTCTCAGTTAATGATGGGCACCATCAGTGTGCCCAATGGCATGAAGATCTGGATCCCTTGTCTCTTCTACATCAGCTGGTTATTCTGGGCTATAGCCGCCGGTGCCGCTACCCGCTCTTATCAGTTGCGAATTGCAAGCTCTACGGATAATACTGGCGCGTGAGGGCGTGACCGACATAGCGGAAGTTCGGCCTAGGAAAATAGGTCAGGGCCTTGTTTATCTAAGTCATTGAAAACCGCTGGAAAATTATACTTATTGGATTGTATATTATCGTTTGATATGGAAGATTATGAGAATTAAATTTCAAATGCCATTCAAATTGTAGGCGAAAAGTATGGAGAAAAATAGCACAAGGAATAATTATTAATTTGAGCGATGAATATCCAACATATGATTGGAATATAGAAGGATTACTATAAAGAGTGGCTTTAAAATTGATAACAAAATAAAATATATCGATATAATATCAGGATATATTAGCACAATAGAAAAAAAATAACTAGAACCGTTTAAAAAGGGTAAACAATAATAGGATTTAATCGTTTATGAATTTTTCTGTTATGTTGACCTTCATTGGGGATACTGATGTAGCCTCTCCAGCTAAATGGCATTGAACATTGTACCATCATCACTAATATGCTAATTACTTAATGATTAGAAAATCGTTCACTCAAAAACTTTCCCGTGCAGGAATATGCCCATTTGTCATTCAAAATCTTTCCGGATCAGAACTGATAACCTATGCAATTAATAAGCGCGGAAAAGATAATTCTATTCTGCACCAAAAACAATTTGCAGAATGCTGGCGTTCCGATCCTCTGGATTCTAATGCAAAATGTCTCGATTGTACACATAATACTCATAAGTCTATTTTCGAAAATAATACTGG
>Ga0302323_100001382_pt1 | contig 19666 bp, 19 predicted proteins | sample Fen_T0_3_FD_201950 | JGI IMG/M metagenome (GOLD analysis project Ga0302323, IMG submission 201950) | Peat permafrost microbial communities from Stordalen Mire near Abisko, Sweden - Fen_T0_3 | ecosystem: Environmental > Terrestrial > Soil > Wetlands > Permafrost | place: Sweden: Abisko... | reverse complement strand
TGGGTCTGATTTGGGGCGCATGGCACTACCCCCTGTTTTCCGGAAGCTCATCGGGGGCGATCCCGCCGACTCTCTACATCGCCGTGCTTCTCTTCTCCTTCCTCATTCCCTTCAGAATTCTCATGATCTGGGTCTACGACCGTACCAAGAGCGTCCTCGTGGTGTTGCTCATGCATGCGCCTCTCGCTGCCTGTCAGCTGATCCTCTTGCCTCCGGCGATATCGGGGGAACGCGCGGTAATTTTTGACCTCGCTTTCGCGGCCGCACTGTGGGTCTTCGTTGCAGCGGTCTATGTGGCCATCGGTGGCGATGGGCGTGGCAAACTGGGTTCTTCAGATGAAATGCCAAGGCCTCAACCATGACGGCTATATCTAACCTTCAAAAGCTGCTGGTCATCGTCACGCTTGAATTAGTCGCGCTGGGTGCGTTTGTTGCGTGGCGCTTCCAAACTGATATCGAACAAGCCCGCGCTCGCGTCGCACACGGCAGCACGGTTGTCGCAACGCCCTGCGGCCCGATCGAATATCAGAAAGTAGGCGGCGGCGTTCCATTGCTGGCGATTCATGGCAGCGGCGGCGGTTACGACCAGGGCATGGCATTCGCCGCGCCCCTGGCGCATCGGAGCATTCGCTTGATCGCCATGTCCAGGTTCGGCTATTTGCGCACGCCGATGCCGGTCGATGCATCCGCCGAAGCGCAGGCCGACGCGCATGTGTGCCTTCTGGATGCGTTGGGCATACAGCAAGCAGGCGTTCTTGGCGGTTCGGCCGGTGCGCCGTCACCGCTGCAGATGGCGATCCGCCACCGCGATCGCGTCAGCGCACTCATCCTGGTCGCGCCGCTCGCCTATAAACCACCTACACTCGCCAACTCAGCGCAGCCGACGGCGCCATGGGTCGAGAACGCGATGATGGCGGTGATTGGTTCTGACTCCCTGTTCTGGTCGGCGATGCATTTGTCGCGCGGGGAAATGATCAACGCCGTACTGGCGACGCCACCCGCGCTGCTTGCGACGGCGAGTGGGTCCGAACAGGCGCGCATCAATGCCATGTTGGACAACATTTTGCCGGTGTCGGCCCGCGCGGTCGGTTTGCGCTGCGATAGCGCTGTCGGAAGGGCTCTCAGGCCGTCGCGCTTGGAATTGGTTCTTGCGCCGACATTGATCATCGCTGCGCGCGACGATCGCTACGGCGCCTATGCCAGCGCGGAATACACCGCCAGCCAGATTGCCGGCGCCAAGTTCATCGGGTTCGACACCGGCGGTCACACCTGGGTCGGGCACAATGACGAGGTGATGTCCGCGATCGCGGAATTGCTTATCCCGGCGACAGAGCCGCGTGCGCCAGGATGAAGAACCGGCTTCGCCATCACCCGCTGCTTCTCTATTTCGCGATGGCGTTCGGCATATCGTGGGGCGGCATCGGTTTCGTTGTCGCCGCAACCGGTTTCAATCTCGCGGCGCCGCAGCCGATGCAAACCGGTCTTTTTTTCGTGGCTATGCTGCTCGGCCCAAGCGTGAGCGGCTTGATTCTGACGGCACTGCTGGAAGGACGCGAGGGGCTTGGCGCGCTTGGCTCACACTTGTCCTGCTGGCGGGTCGGCGGCCGGTGGTACGCTGTGGCGCTGTTGACGGCGCCGCCGCTTCTGCTCGCGATCCTATGGTTGATGAGCGCTCTCGCGGCGCCGGCGTTTGCGCCGCACTTCCAATGGGCACTCCTGGCCGTCGGGCTCGTCGCCGGCAGCTTTGAAGAAATCGGCTGGACGGGATTTGCCACGCCGCTTCTGTTGGCCCGTCACGGCCTTGGGACGGCCGGCTTGCAGCTTGGCCTCGTATGGGCGCTCTGGCACGCGCTGGTCGTGTTTCTCTTCACGTTCGGCGAGATGGGCAATTCCTGGATCTGGTCGTTTGTCATCGTCTATCTCGCGACTTTGACGCCCTATCGGATCGTGATGACTTGGCTCTACGCGAACACGCAAAGCGTTTTGCTGGCGGTGCTGATGCATGCCAGTTACACGGGTTGGCTGCTCGTGCTCTTTCCGGCGACCTCGCCGGCGCAGAGTTTGGTCTGGCAATCGGCGTTTGCAGCAGCGCTTTGGATTGTGGCGGCAATGGTTCTGTGCAAATCCGCGCATCGTCTTGAAAGACGTACCCTGGCGCCGGCGGGACTAAGGCAAAAAGAGGCAACGAAATGATAGCGACTGTTCTTACAAGGGACGCGCGGTTGCCCGCCGCCGTCTACGAGCTTGCGGTGCGGCTCGGCGCTGACCCCAAATCCGGCACGCGAGACGTTCGTCTCAAGCAAACCGGACGCATGAAGCCGAAATTAGAGGCCGCTTCCTGGATGCCGTTCACCGCAACCCAAACGATCTCCACACGCACTTGCGAATTCGACTGGCGGGCGCGGGCTGGGCCGTTTGGCATGATTTCAGCGCGCGATGCCCTGGCGAATGGCGAGGGCAGGCTTGACGTGACGGCGCTCGGGTTCATTCCAATCGCCCGCGCCGAACGCTCGCCTGCGCTCGTGCGCGGAGAGCTCATGCGCTATTTGGCCGAGCTGGCCTGGGCGCCGGACGCCATATTGCACAACACCGAATTGCGTTGGCGCAAGGACGGCCCGGACACGCTAGCTGTAAGCGCGGGGTCCGGCGCTGCCGCGAGCGAAGTGGTGCTGAGCCTCGATAACGAGGGGCGGATCGCCGGCGCCTTCTCCCCAGATCGGCCGCGTTCGGCGACGGCGCCGGTGCTGCCCACGCCATGGCGCGGCCGGTTCTCCGACTACCGCCGCCATAACGACAGATGGCTTCCTTTCGGCGGCGAAGTGGCTTGGGAAATCGACGGTAAGGAAATCGTCTATTGGCAGGCGCGCATCGAGCATTGGGAGATGGACTCGGGTCCTTCATGACGACCCGTTCGACATCAGACGAGCGGCGGCTGGTCCTGCCCGGCGACAGTTTTGTCCACGATGCTGCGGGCGTCGTGATGCACGCCGTGACGATCGCGGCGCCGCCAGAAACCGTGTGGCCGTGGCTGGTGCAAATGGGCGCCGGTCGCGCCGGTTGGTACAGCTATGATTGGGTCGACAATGATGGACGACCGAGCATCACGAAAATCATTCCCGCGCTACAACACCTGATCGTCGGCGACATCATGCCGTCCCTTCCCGGCGCAACCGATTCCTTTGTCGTGGCGGCGATCACACCCGCGCGCGATCTTGTTCTGACCTTGACCGCGGAGAACGGCAGCAACCTGGTGAGTTGGGAATTCTTTCTGCAGCCGATCGAGACGCACAGCACGCGCCTCATGGTCCGTGGCCGCGTCGGCGCGCTCTGGCCGGGCGGCGGCGGAACGCTTTCACCCACGCCGCGGCCGATCGAACGCATCGATTGGCTGCTGGCGCATATCCCGCGCTGGCTGATGATCCCCGCCGCCATGTTCGGTCACGGCTTGATGCAAGCCAGGCAATTGCAACGCATCAAGCGCCGTGCGGAGGGACATCTCCTGTCTCGGACAGTCAACTGATGCCCAAAGCGCCGACGACCCGGACAATGAGCGCGCCACGAAGCCTGGCTCTTTTTTTCCCGCCGTTCTCATTCTGTCGATTGCGTTCTATGTGACGGGCGCGGCGGGCGATCGTCTTCCGATCGCAACGTTTTTCCCATAAGCGCGCTCTTGGCGTTCGTCCCGATGATCGCGGCCCGAACCGCGCCAATTAAATCGATTGATCGGTCAGGGCGAGCTTCGTGCTAGCGTGTTACGCAACTTGGCTTGATCCACGTCATTTTCATTTGAGCGCCAACGGGCCTATTGACCAAAATGGGAATGTTTCATGCCGAAGCGGATCGTCGTTGTTGGATATGGCGCCGTTGGCCGGGCGACGGTGCCGCTTCTCGCCTCGCGCGGAGATGCTGTTGCTGTCGTTCAAAGGCGTCGACCCGCAGGGTTGCCTGCGAACTGCACCTTCCTGTTGGCAGATGTTGAAGATCGCAATGATGCTGCTCGTGCGTGTGCCGGTGCCGACGCCGTGGTGTGCGCGGTCGGTGTTCCTTTCGTTTCAGAGGTGTATGTCCGCCTTTGGCCGACAATCATGAACAATCTGCTCGAAGGGTGTGCCAGATCCGGAGCCAGCTTTGTCTTCGCCGACAGTCTCTACATGTACGGACCGCAGACGCGCCCGCTCACGGAAGACATGCCGCTGACGAGCTTCGGGAAAAAGCCACGCGTGCGCGCCGAGATCACGCGCCTATGGCAAGAAGCGCACCAAGCGCGGATCGTGCGGGCGGTCGCAGTGCGCGCCTCCGATTTCTACGGCCCCGACGTGCCGACATCCGTGTTGTCGACGTACGGTGTGGCGCGGCTGCTCGCCGGTAAACCGGCGCTGGCGCCTTATCCGCCGGACAAACCCCACGACTTCACCTACGTGCCCGATTTCGCCCGTGCGCTGGTGACGCTGCTCGATGCGCCCGATGACGCCTACGGCCAGGCTTGGCACGTGCCGAATGCACCAACAAAATCATTGCGGGAACTCTTGGCGCTGGCTGCAACTCTCATCGGCGTACGCCCGCGAATCCAAGTGCTGCCGGCAGCACTGGCGTCGCTGATCAGCTTGTTTAGGCGTGACTTGCGCGAACTCGCCGAGATGCGCTTCCAATGGGACAGGCCTTATCTCGTTGACGCCTCGAAGTTCGCGGCGCGCTTTTGGAGCGATGTCACGCCGTTCGAACGCGGACTGGCCGATACCATCGCTTGGTATCGCATGCATCCGGAAGGGGCGGACTAGCCCGTCCATCCGCCGCCTCGGGTGTCAAGCGGTACCTGCGCCGTGCGCAATCAGCAGCGCTGCTTATTTGAGCCCGGGCACTCGGATGAAGCAGGCTTCGCCAGTCCATTTCGCGGCCGGATTGTTCCAGCCGATCGCGCCAACATTGCAACGCATGCGGCCACATACCCAGCGCTGCAGCATACTCGGCGTGCCACGCACCGCTGAAGTTCATCGCCTCTGCATGCATGCCCTAGAACGCCTGAAGAGCCAACGGACCGCGTCCGTACGATTGCGCCGAGATATCTTGGGCCTGTTCGACGGCCCGCTCAAGGCTGCCGTTCCGGCTTTTTCCGGCGCGATTTCTTCAAATCTTCTCCCCACTACTAGACTCGTCAGCCCTTGTGCGCTGGCATTGGCGGCATCGCAATCCCGCTGTAGCGCTCGTATGGTCAATAACCATCCTTCGTGACCTTTCCTGCAGCTTCAAGCGGCAACGGTCTTTGCGCCCAAGCGAGTCTCAAGAGCCTTTGGCCCGAGGTCATACGGCTCGCCCTTGACAACGACCTTCATCGGCGCCCCGGATTCGAGCGTTATTCGAACGGTCTGCTTGTCCTGATCAATCCGAATCGCAAGGCATCGGCCCCGCCAGCAAATACCAAATGAAAGGCTACGCCAGCTTTCCGGCAATTGGGGATTAATGGCGATCCCGTCATCTCGCAAAGAAACCCCTGCAATCCCCAAGACCACCAGCATCCAGTTTCCCCCAAGTGCTGCGATATGGATGCCACCGTCGATCGCCACATGGGCATCAGAAAGATCAATCGCCGCAGCCTGCCTTAAATACTGTAGCGCCTTTTCGGCCTGGCCAAATCGCGCTGCGACAAGGCCATGCATGGCAGGGCTCAGAGAACTGCCGTGATCGCATCGCTGCTCATAGAATTTGAAGTTCTCAGCCCCCGTCACGCCAACGAACTCATCCGGAAGCAACGCTAAAAGCGCGATGACATCGGCCTGCTTGATCACCTGTGATTCTTGAGTTCGCTGGCGCCCAAGCACCACGTCCATCGGCACTGAGCGACCACGATAGGCCGTTAGATCGATATTTTCGAGTTCGAAGTATCCTGCGAACTCCTGATATAGTCCGGTTGTTGAATCGAGATTCGTTGCTATTGTCTCAGCAATAATTCGCCACCGCCTCAACTCGTCCTCGAAGAGGTTGAGCTGGGACGACAGGTTCGTCCAGCGATCCGGCCAATGCTCACGTAGCAACGCCGCAACATCGAGCGCGCGCCGGATATTCCAACGTGCCATAACATTCGTGTAGGCATTATCGTCAACATTTTCGTGATATTCATCTGGTCCGATAACGCCCCGAATGTGACGGTAGCCATCCGCCTCAAGCTTAGCGCGGCTGGACCAGAACCGGCCGGTCTCCAGAATGATCTCCGCCCCCGCGTCACGGAGGAAACCTTCATCCCCCGTCGCCAGCCAGTACTGCCAGACAGCATAGGCAACGTCCGCGCTGATGTGCTGCTCCTGCAAACCGCAAAGGATAGGGATAACCAAACGATCTGGTCCGATCGCCTGAATTGGCGCCACTTCCTCGCCGGTATCAGCCGACTCCCATGCATAGAGGGCACCGCGCCAGCCCATCGCTGCCGCCTTAGCACGTGCGCCCTCAAGGGTGTGAAAGCGATACATAAGCAACGCGCGCGCAGCTTCGGGCCATGTTAGGATGTAGAACGGAAGCAGGAAGATTTCGGTATCCCAAAATACATGCCCATTGTAGTCGGCGCCGGTTAACGCCCGCGCGCCGATAGACACGCGCTCGTCGCCGGGGTTGACTGCGCTGTTCAAATGGTAGATCGCGAACCGTAATGCTTGCTGAGCCGCAACATCACCTTGGACCTCAACGTCGCTGAGTAGCCAGCGACCTGCCCAGGCGGCCTCATGTGCCGCGGCTACGCCACGCCAGCCGATCTGCTGTGCTACTGCTAACTTTTGAACTGCAGCCGGAGCCGGATCGATCCCTTCGCCGTCGCTCCGCACGACCGCGACTGTGCGCTCGAAACGCACGATTTGCCCGGGGCGACATTTCCAGCTCCAGGATGATTTCAATTGGCCATGAGCGATCGCTTGGATCTCATGGCCATCGACCCGAAGCGACGTTCCGGTTGCCATGGCAAGGCCTTTGCCCGAGTGCTGGGTACGCCAAACCCCAAGATCCTGCTCGATCCGAACAGATGTGAGACCGCGGTTCACTCCCTCAAACGACGCTTCAAGCGTGATCAAGGCTTCACCGTCCTCGACCGTCAATTCGATCAGCTGCAGCCCGACTGCGCGTTCGCTGAGCGATACAAAGCGCATCGTGCGCAGGCTAATACGCGCGTCAGGCGCAGTTAAGTGATGGCATTCGCTCCGCAATGCGCCCTTTCTCAGGTCGAGCATAATGCGATGCGACGAGACGTCGCCTGGGTGATGCACCAGAGGTCCGCTCGGCAATAGAATACGGAGCTTCATCCAGTCTGCGGCTGGGACGAGCACGGGGGTCGCATCCTCGGCGTCAGACTTGTCGAACAAGCCCGCCACATAGGTGTGGGCTGGAACAACCCAACGCGAACCCCTGGTTGCCGCCCGTCCACCCCTTACGCCCAAAAACCCATTGCTGATCGCAAAGCGCGATTGAAGGCTTTGTTCGCGAAGGGGATCGTAACCGTCTGCAACGATGACCCAAGCCGGATCCGCGGTGGCCTCCAAAACGTGTTCCATCTCTTGCCAACCGATCATATCAGCCGCCGAAAAGGTAGCCGCGAGCCAGTTGATCGATTGCGATTTCGTCCAGGCTTCCGACTACCAGATCTGCTCCAGCAGCTAGCAACGGAGCTGCGTCACCAACGCGGGCGACCCCGAGTGCAGTCATTCCGCCCGACCGGGCCGCCTCGATTCCGGCTGTTGCATCCTCAGCAACGAAAATACATGCGGGATCTGCTTTGAGTTCTGCAGCGGCGAGCAAGAAGATCGCCGGATCGGGTTTACCTTGCGGCAAATCGCGGCCGCATACATTCACGCTAAAGATCTCGAGCAAACATTGACCGGATGCAAGGTGAACGGTCTTCATCATGCTGTTGGCATTCTTTGAGGATGACGCGACCGCCATAGGCCACTCGAGATCCGCCAGTGCCTGCACGAATCGTAGCGCATCGGGAAAGCCCTCGACATTCCCGGCGTTAATTAGGTCCTCAAGACGTCTTTGCTTGCGCTCCGCATATGCCACCGCCTGCCCAACGGCGTCAGTTACTCCCAGATAATCAAGCGCCGCCACCGCGCCGGCCATGCGCGGCCTTCCCGCGACCTGGGCCTGATACATTTCCGATGTGAAACGAGTTGGATCGGCAAACCCTCGAAGCGCTTCGCGCCAGGCGCGCTCGTGCGGGGATGCAAGCAGGACACCGTCGACGTCGAAAATTGCCGCCGTCAACCCCTTGAGGTGAGTTGAGCTTTGGTTCACTGGAGCGGCAACGGCTGTCATTCTGATGCCCTGATTTTCGGCTGCCCCAGAACGTGAATAGCTTTCACGCCGGTGACCGTTGTATGGTTTGATCCAACCCACAATGGGGATCACCCCCAACCCGACGTGATTCCGATTAGCCCATGTCTATCTACGACGGCAAAGGTGTCGCCGCCTTCAAGCGTTTGCTGAGAACGCATCGATTAACGGCTAGCTCAATTTATTGACTCGACTCCAGGTGCAACACTGTCCATGAGGAACGCAATTTGCGCCATTTTTCACAACATGCCTTTGGTCTCGATACGAAACCATCCAATGGACTGTTTGTTCCACGAATGAGTCGTCGCACAAGCGATCTACACCACTCTTCAAGAAAAAATGGGACTTTGCGGTCAAATACGGCAAGCAAGCGCGAGTAGCGATCCGCTCAAAGTCCCAGAATATCGAGATCACGGTAGACGACGATCGCCCCGGGATTCCCGACGACGAGCTTGTCCGAGTATTTCAGCCGTTCTACCGCGTGGAGGTATCACGGAATCGGGAAACCGGCGGCATCGGTCTCGGATTGGCGATCGCGATCTCGGTCATGCAAGTGCACGGCGGTCAACTCACGCTTTCAAACCGGCCGGGCGGAGGCCTTCGTGCCAGTGTCGAGCTACCGGCCCGGTTATCTTGGCAAGCCGTCCAGCGCGGCGCTTGGGGCAGATTAATGTAGCGAGTCCTCCCAGAGCAGAGAGATGGACTAGATGAGCGAGAAAGGATGCCATATCATGCGGCGTATTAACTTCGCTGTGCTGTTGTGTTTATGCGCGGGAATTAGTGACAGCAGAGCGCAGGACGTTCGTGAGCTGGTTAGTCTGTCGAAGCCGATGCAAGAGCACAGGCTTGGCAATATGCGGGATCATCTTGCAACATTGAACGAGATCTTTCGCGATCTCGCCGATAACAAATTCGATGAGGCTGCGAAGATCGCCGAGCAACGTTTGGGGATGAGTTCACTCATTCACTCAGCCTGCATGGCGCCGACCATTTGGCACCATATTTCCCGAAGCCGATGCAGGACATCGGGACGAGCATGCATCGCGCATCGAGTCAATTGGTCATCGTGCTGCAAAACGCATCCGTCACACCGACGGTCGATGCCTTGCGCGATATCAACCGAGCAGTTCACGAGGTGACGACGGCCTGCGAGGCTTGTCACGCAAGCTATCGTCTCCGCTGAATTCGTCTGCATAGCCCGGAACGCCTGCATTCCGCGGTTGCGCACGTCCGTGCTCACGCTATTGCGCTGCCGTTTAGCGTCTCTTCAGTCCTTTCTCCCGCCTCCTCACGGCGCTTCTCGCGGTGCAATTCCGCCAGATATACGACAAGCTTGCGTGCGGCTTCCTCGCCAGCAAGATGCTGGAGCCAGCGCGCAAATTCTTCTCGTCAAATCGAAACTCTGGCGATCCCGGGTTTTGGTGCGGTGACCGCACTCAATGTGGCCTGAGCGATCGACGATCCGACCCGGTTCCGCCGCTCCCGCGATGTGGCCGCCTATTTCGGCCTGACCTCGAAGCGCTGGCAGTCCGGCACCTCGATCGACGTCAAGGGACGGATCAGCAAGGTCGGCGATGGCGCCGTTCGGCGCTCGCTGTACGAGGCCGCGACCGTGATGCTGAAGCGATTCAAGGGCAAGGACGCGATCGAAAGCTGGGGTTTGAAGATCGCCAAGCGCCGCTGCCATGCCAAGGCGGTGGTCGCGGTGGCACGCAAGCTGGCAACGGTGATGCACGCGATGTGGCGCGACGGCACCTGCTATGCCGGCGACCACGGCTTGTCTGACGCGGATGCGGCGACCTGGATGAAGGAGAAATTGGCGCGGGTCAATTAAGCAAGGAGCTGACCAGAATGAGCAACGCAACTACATGACAGAGGCTCCATCCACGCTTTGAGTTCCGCCTCGGCGGAGGAGGATTGATGCAGGCCAATGGAAAACGGGAAGCACGATATCTTGCCTGCGGCGGGTCAAAGACCCGACCGCGCTGGATCGCCCGTGATGTTGCCCATGAGTCCGACTGCAATGTGCGCCGTGACGGTTCCAGTGCTGCCTCAGTGCAGCAAGAACAGCCGTCAATGAGCGCGGAAGACTGCACGGCGCATCAGAACTCTTGATCCGAGTGGAATGGCGTGAGGCGCGCGACAGAATGGATATGAGTAGCAACAGGAGAGAACGACGATGGCGAAAACGACAGCAGAGTCACGGCCGATTAAGACTGCAAGGGAAAAGCACGGCCTGCCGGCGTGCTGATTGTGGTTGTGGGAGTTGAGGTTAAGGAGGCATCGCATAAGGGAGCCTGCTGGCGCTTCGGCCAACAACATGAATGCTTTCAATGCCCTGAGAGCCGGCTGCCCCGTCGAGTCCCGTGAGTGGTGATCCGCGAGGAGGAGCGCCGCCGACCTGAACATTTGGTTCGGTCGCATCTAGCGCTGCGACAGCGCGCGCGAGACCTTCGTCGGCCAATGATGGTGCGCGAAGTAGGGCAAGCGGCACCGGCGCGGGCTTCGGCCGGACCAAGGTCACAGCCGCGCTGCCTCGGGCATGATCGGAGTGGCGCGCTCACTTTGTTTCTGCGCCTGCCCTCTCTCGCGGGCGATGACGATGACCCCCTGCCCCATCACGGCCGCAAACGCTTCCGGTCTGAGTCGTGCGCCAGCCACGTCTCCTGACTGAACTGCGAAAGTGTCACTCGCGGCGGTGCCAAGGCCGGCTGGTGGTTTTGGCACGTTGCTGTGGAGGTGACACGGCAAGCCCGCATTGCGTTTCTATTTCTACGCCGAGGTAAGCGATACGATGTCTCGGGCTTGCGATCTGGCAGCGCAGACGCAAGCTCTGCGGCATGAGCCAGGACAACCTCTCCACTTTTGTCGGCGCGCGAGGCCGCAGCTGTTCGTCACCTTCCGAGATGGCTCAAGGCGCGGATCGAGGCAGGCGGCCCGGTGATGTACCCACCGCGCGGTGACGTCGGGACGCGTGTCCTTGAGCCGGACTGACCGAGGCCGCACATGACTGACCAACAACAGCCCCTCACCGAGACCCAGGCGCTGGCGTGGCTTCACGGTCAACCGGACGGCACAATCGCGACCACCGTGTCCGATCTCGCTCGCTCCTGGGGCTGGAACCGGTCGACCACGTCGCGGCGCGTCAAGGCGTGGGTCGCATCTGGTCAGATCGTGCGCACACCCGGCCCGGACGGTCGTTCCATCTTCACAGCGAGCACACCCGATGTGCCACAGGTGTGCAATGCCACGGCCACCCTCGCTGCCCCGTCAGCAAAATCTCTTGTCATTCCAACGGCGAGCCCGCCCGTGCAGACCGCTGCACGGGGCGAACACCCCGTGATCGGGGTCGTGCAGCACTTCGGATCGTCGATTGCTGCAGTCCCATTCACGCGTATCGCAGGCGGCGCTGCTCTTGCGGCGCTCGCGGTGGCGGTGGCCTGGTTCGGAATTCGGATCAATGCCTGGTATGGCGGCACGCTCGGGCGCACCCCCGAGGCCAGCACACTTCTTTCCGGCCTGAGCGTCTCGGCCGATGTCCTGGCGCTGATCCTGCCCACCGCCGCCCGCACATTGTGGACCGACCGCCGGCGCATGGCCGCTGTGGTCGCATGGGCCTTGTGGACCATCACGATCGCGGTTGCGCTTATGGCCACGGTCGGCTTTGCCGCGCTCAACATTGCGGACACAACCGCGACGCGGGCCAGGACCGTGGCCGAGCGTGCCGGGCTCACGGGGCGGATCGATCGGCTGCGCAACGAACGTGGCGGCATCACGGAGAGTCGATCGGTTGCGGCGATCGAGGCCGAGCTGCAGCGCACCCAGCCAGGCGCGGCCACCGTGTGGCGGGCGACTGCCGGCTGTCGCAATGTGACGCTCCCGTCTTCCGGAGAGGCTTGCGCTCCCGTTCTGGCCTTGCGGCAGGCTCGGGCCACCGCGGAGCGGCGTGACGTCCTCGATGCCGATCTGCGCGACGCTGAAGCGCAGTTGAGAGGTCTCCCTTCTGTCATGGCCGCCGACCCGCAGGCCGAGACCGCGGCTCGGCTGATCAGCTGGATGAGCTTCGGCCTGATCACCGTTACGAACAATGACATCCACCTCGCCCGCATCGCCGGCATGACGCTCGTGCCGCAGCTCGCCGGTCTCGTCCTCATGCTGGCAGCCACGTTATGGCAGTCGCGCGGACGAAGTTCAACGCACCCGACATTCCATCGATGTGGGCGACGACCCGATGGAGCAGGACTTTTGCATTTTCACAACGGAGCGGCCAGCCTTCGGCTGGAGTCTTCTGTCTGAAGGCTTAGCGCCCCGGCCCAAGCCGCGGGATGCCGAGACCGCAAAGGAGCAGATCACGCATCCCCTTGCGAGGGACCGGCAGGGCGGACGTCAAGGGGTGAGCCATGCCACAGCATCGCAACGGCAAGGCCATTTCGCAGCCTCACAACATGTGGCGCCCCAACTCCGAATTCTGGTCCGCCAATCGGGCCGAGCATCGTTTCGCCGACGGCTATGAGCTGGTCGCCTTCGATCTGCCCGCCGCGAACGACTATCCGGCCGTGATCGGCTGGGAACTGTTCGGAGGGCCTGATTACAGGACGCTGGTCGCCTCGGGCCAGGCTGCGAGCCTCAGTGATGCCAAGGCCGCCTGCGAGGCGGAGCTGGTTCAAGTGTTGGCGGCTCTCGGACATCCGCCGAAGGCTTAACGCCGCCACCTCCTCTCACCAATGAAGGAGCAACTCACGGGAGCTATGCCTTGAGTCTGAGAGTTTGATCAGATCCAGCCAGAATGGCCGGCGGCATTGGGGGTCCGCAAGAAGCGGGAGCTGGAGTCATGAGGGTGACGCGCGGCCTCCCCCGGTTGTCGCCATAGGGTCAGACCGACACCATCCGCTCAGTTGGCGGTCATGTGCGGAGTCAAATCGGCGACGTTGCTATGGGCCCTCTATGGTGGTGGCAGTCTTGCACGACCTCAATCCGCAGCGAGGATCGCCGCGCGGTCCGAAAATGCTCGGGAACCTCGAGCCAAGCTGTCGATGCCTGACCGCTGTCGGATCCATCTCAAGCGTCTCGCTTTCCGTTGACGCGACCGAACCGCCGTGATTCGATTCCCGGCACTGGCCGTTACTGGCCAGACAAGCAGCCCGCACAGGTGGTGGAACACCTGCACGGGCCTAACCCTCAACATGGAGATAGCCATGTCTCAGGCTGATCATGCCTATACCACGAGTCGTTCGATCCTTCCCGCAGGCCTGACCCTGCGGCGCCGCCAGTTCGTCACAGGCGGTGTCGCCATCATGGCTGCAGCTGTTACGGCGTCACGGGCCGAAAGCTTTCCTGTTGCGGAGGCGCCCAACCCGATCCTCGACGCCATCGAGGGTCACCGACGGGCTTTCGAGGAGCTGCGGCGCCTGCTTGCGGAGCAGGACGCGACAGAGCGTGAGTTACGGCGAGCGCCCAGAGGCCGGCGTGCCGCGCTGAAGGCCCTGCTGGTTGGTCTCTGCGAGGCGGAGGGGCTGCTGGGTCGTGCTGAGACCAAGGCCTCACTTCGGCTCGCCAAGACAGTGCCGGTCAGCCTGACCGGAGCAGCCGCGGCGCTGCGCTATGTGCGCGAGCGCCATGACGTCGGCCACTATCCCATGTACGAAGAGGACGGCTACCGCCTGCTGCTGTTCTCAACCGAACGTGCAATCTGCGCCGCAGCTGGTATTGCCGTTCCGCAACCTGGTCGGTGATCAGTAGTGACGTTGCGCGCTCCGGAACGTCGCGATCAGGTGGCGGTCGTGAGCGCGCAGCCCCGCCTCGGCCGCCAGTGCCTGCGACCAAGCGGGGGGGTTGCCATCAGCCGACTTCGCGGCTCCAGGAACCCTCTCGCGTGCGCCGCGAAGGTCGAGTGTGACCACCCGCCCTGGCGCGGGCCACATATCATTGGCCAAGCGTGTCATGGCGTAGATTAGCGCGATTTTCGGCCATTCAGGTTTGACCAAATAGGTGACAGATTGGAACGATGGCTTGGGACGGCCACGCGCGGCTGACGCGTCGTTGGACCAAGTCCCGATACCGCTCAGACGCTGACCGCCCAGACACCCTGTAGACCCGCGCCAGACCGGCGGCAGCGCACAACGCGCAGCGCTCTGCCGCGCGACAATCAAGGTGAGACAGCGTATTGCCTCATCCAGATTGTCGCGCGATAGCGCTCCTCGCCACGCGTTGGTCGTCAAGGTTAGGACTTCCATCGAGTCAGGCGGTGCTGGTGGAGACCGCGCCGCGATGACGATTGTCCGCAGCGAGCATCGCGCACAGTTCACCATCGTTCCGAACGCGATCTTCCGCGATGATAGGCTGTCGATCGAGGCCAAAGGCGTGCTCGGCTATCTGCTGTCCCACCCGCACAATTGGCAAGTCCGCCTTGACCGTGTTGGGCGCTCGCTGCGCATCGGCCGTAAGAAGCTCCAGCGTATTTTCCGAGAGCTGATCGACGCCGGTTACGTCACCCGCGAACAGCCGCGGACCGCCCGCGCGCACTGCTTCGGCTAAACCGACTACGTTGTCCGCGACGTGCCCGTAGCACTGATCCGGTCGGTGGACACGTCGCCTGGTCCGCGGGGCGGAAAGGGACCTGCGGACCCGCGGGCCCGAAAGGGCCCTGCATATAAAGAAGACCCGCAGGTCCGAAACGGACCCGCTTATAAAGAAATAGATAGTAAAAAAGAAACGGACGTACCGATCGACCCTTCCGCGGTTGGAGGCTTGGTCGGTTTGGCAGGAGAGGAACCCTCACACCACGGAGCCCTCGACCCCGCGCGCTTCGATGCCGACATCGTTGCGTTGTTTGACGATCGGAGCGAGGGATGGGAGCTGCTATGTGCGCTTCCCGACGAGATTCTAGCTCAGTTGCGCCAGCGCCAGCGCCGTCGCGAACTCGACGTGCTTGCACTGGTTGAACTCAGGCTGCGCTTCCAACACCTGCTGATGGATCGTCGGCGCAAATGATGGCCCGGCACACGCGGCAACCAGCCATCCATGCTGCCGCGGCTATTGCAAATCCCGACGGGGTTCGCGGTGGTTCCATGCGAGGCGATGAATCAGCGCAAGCCGAACCTCGTGAACACTGGCAACGCCATCATCCGGACAACAACCGTATCCAGTTGCCGAAGGAATTTATCGCGGATTAGGAGCGCAGTGATGTTGTCCGGTTCGGCCAGAGCGGACCGCGTGCATCGCCCTTAGCGCCGAAAAAGTTCGACAATCAAAAAATGCGGGTAACTTCTTCTTTCCTTTTTGTTCGCCGTAGCACCCAATCGTACGATGAGCTTTTGGCCGCTATTCCCAGTTCGGCCTAGCCCGTGCATGATGCTCGGGATGATCAACACGTTGGACTTTTTCTCGGTTGGCGAAAACGCATTGCGTGCATCTCGTCGGATCGCACATCCGCTACAAGATAACGCCCTCCGGTAAGGCCGAATGACACTGCGAAAGACGGACAACTTGCTTCGGGGCGATCGAACGCCAGCCTATGTTGACCGGCAAACCGGAGCGGCTGAATTGCTAATTTCGACAGACACTTGGGACCAATGGGTGAAGGAGGGTCGCCTGCCTCCATCGTGCGATACGTTCCCTTCGGGCACTCCCCGCTGGCGCTGGGAAGACGTAGACCGTAAGCTCTCCGGCCGGACGGCATCGGACACCGCCGATGCAGCCATGCGTGGAGCGTTGAGATTTGGCCAGAAAAAGGAAAACCGGCGTGGCCTTGCCTGAGGGGGTTGAGACCAAAACCATCCGCAAAAAAAGCGGAAAGGCCTACACCTACTATTATTGGAATCCTGGACGAAACACCGACCGCGAGGGCGAGCGGATCAAATTGCCCGATGCGATCAAGCACCCGGCACGGTTTTTCGCCGAAGTCGAACGGCGCCGGAATTCGACTCCGACGAATTATCCGGCTGGTTCGATCGGCGATCTCATCACCCGATACCGCTCAAGCGACGAATTCAAACGGCTCTCCGAAGGCACACAATCCAATTACGAAGTGCACATGCGCCGCTTCGAGGCGCAAGATACTTGGGGCATGGTGGCGGTTCGCGACCTGGCGCCGATCACGGTCCAGACCGCCCGCGATGCGATGAAGGAAACCGCGGTGATGGCAAACCAGATGCTGTCGGTCGGCCGCACGATCTGGGATTGGGCGATTCCGCTGGACCTCGCCAAGTTCAATCCGTTCGACAAGGTGAGAGACTTCGACATCCCTGACCGCGGGCATGTGCCGTGGCCGTCTTGGGTAATCGACTATGTCCGAACGCACGCTTGGCCGGATCTGGTCCGCATGATGCGGCTCGGCGTGATGACCTGCCAGCGCGGAAGCGATCTCATCAGGATGGGGCCCGAGCACCGCGACCGCAACGGCCTGTGGTGTCGCCCGCTCAAGACGAGAAAGCGCCGCAGGTCATTTCACATTCCCCTCGCGGCCGCCGACGCGCTCGAGATCGACCAGTGGGCCGAGACGCCGGTGACCTTCACGAATTCACGCTGGCTGAAGCCGATCGATCGCTTCCGCGAAGACCTGTACCTTTATTCGCCGAAGGGCGCGCAATACACCGCTGACGGCCTGCGCGCGCGTTGGGGTCGCTGGCTTGCCGACACCCCGGAAGGCCGCGAGATATGTCGCCGCTGGACAGAATGGATTGCCGCCCAGGTCAAGAAATACGATTGGGACATCGAGCCCGACGACGCGGACCATCCGACTATCCACGGCCTGCGCGGCACCGGCATCCTGGCGCGCGCCGAGCAAGCCTACGAGGTCGACCAAATCGCCAACGACATCGGCATGTCCAGGCAGAATGTCGAACACTACATGCGCTTCAAGGATCAGATGCAGGTTGCAGCCCAGGGGCAAAAACGGCTTCGGCTCGTCTCTAATGAGGACTAGACCGCGAACGTCTGGACGGCTATATCACCGCTGCCAGACGCCTGATTTGGAAAACTTCTTGGCGGCCTTGGAAAACTTTCGGAAAAAGCGCTGTAAAATCAGTCACTTCGGTGGGGAATGGTGTAACGGTAGCACAACAGACTCTGACTCTGTTTGTCTAGGTTCGAATCCTAGTTCCCCAGCCAGCTTAGCGTACCCGCTGATTTCAGATCCCGTCCAGCAATCCCAGCCGAGGCAGACGGCCGATTGGGCAAAGACCCATCTCGCGCCGTGGCCACCGCGTTCCCCTCTCAGCTGCTATCGTGGTCACGCGCAGGCGCGGCCGCGTTGCACACCCGACACCAGAACGCGATCGACGCAACCGATTCAAATATCACACAGCAAACAAGTCAATTTTGGAAACGGTCATTTCGCCGCGCTTCGCGCGGATCCGGTGGCATCGCCCCGGATGACACCAACGCAGACATTCGCGTTCTCGCGGCACGCCCGAGTTCTGCCAGAAATCTCTTGTCCGGCTGTGACCAAGGCGCTGCCGCATCGCGGTCCGACATCACTGTCGGACTACCCTCACCGGAGTTGTGAGCGGCCGTCACGACGACGCGGCAGCAGCACATTTTTAGACCAGATTCCCGGTGTCGGGGAAGGACGATTATCGGATACCAGCAGGTCGCCACGATCTCGCTGCGCGTAGGCGACTGTCAAATCGGCTCAGCCGTTCGCGAAAACCATCATCTTCTTGCGACTGCGACTTGATGGGTATCGCTTCGCTCCCTCATTCCTGCGCGCTTGTTGCTCCATCGCCAGACACAGCCGCGAGGGCTCACAGCACCGTGTGCACCCAGATGGACAAGGTCAGCTGCTCCGTCGCTCCCGGCGCGATGTGCATGAGGCCGGGCTTGTCCACGAACTCGCTGTCGAAATCGACCGGGCTGGCAAAACCGCGCCATGGCTCGATGCAAACAAACGGGGCGCCGCCCGGCTTCGACCAGAGGCCGAGCTGACGAAAACCGGCCCAGGTGATGCTAAGCCCGGGTCCCGAGCCGATATAGCTGACGGCGCTGCTGGCGAGCGTATCGAGAATGATCGCATCATCGTCGAACAGACGCTCGGACAGCGGCAGTAGGGTGCCCTGGATCGGTGACGGTTCAGCCTCGGTCCGCATCAAGCCGCCCGACAGACGCCGGACCGGCGCGGTCTCGGCCTCGGTAAAGATCACGACGTGATCCGCTTTCAAGGTGCCGGGACCGATCGGCCAGTTGAAGGCGGGATGCGCGCCGAAGGAGGCCGGCAGGGTCTCCGCGCCGGTGTTGGCAATGTCGATCGTCACCGCGAGACGGTTCTCATCGATGGCGTAGGCGATGTCGAGCTGGAACGCGAACGGATAGCGCGACCGGGTCGCGTCGCTGTCGGTCAGCCGCAGCGCGCAGGACCGCTCGCTGCGCTCCAGCCACTGGAAGCGGAGGTCGCGGGCAAAGCCGTGCTGGGTCAGGTGATAGCTTTGGCCGCGGTGGTGCAGCGTATCGTTCTTCAGGCGGCCGACGATCGGAAACAGCCACGGCGCATGGCGCGGCCAGGCGGGGCCGGCCTGCCACAGCAGCTCCAGGCCGTCGGGGGCCTGCAGCGAACACAGTTCGGCGCCGTCGGCCTTGATGGTCGCGCCGATGCCGCCGGCGCTGATCCTGTGCGTGTCGTCCATCGCGTCCCTCCCGACTTGGCCTGTCATGGTGATGCCGGATCGCGGCGGCGGCGTCCAGCGGGCTGCCCCCTCTTGGTGAGGAGGCGCGCACGCGCCGTCTCGAACCATGAGGCACTGTTGCGTTGTGTCTCGGCCTTATCCTTCGAGAGGATGAGGAGATAAAGCTGAACGTGACGCAGGCACGAATCGCCGAATCTTCATGCAGCGCACCGCTTGCCGGATATGGTCATTCGTGTACGAATGAATAAATCAGCTTGATCCCGCGGCCCCGTCGCGGTCAAGTTCGGCGCGAAAACGGATGAGGACCTCGCCATGGCGCATGACACTCCGCAGGCCACAGGCCCCGGCAAGCTGGTGATCCGCAATATCGGCCTGTTGCTGTCGGGCGCGCTCGAACAACCGATCCTCGATGCCGATACCATCGTCGCCGAGAACGGCAAGATTACCGCCATCGGCCGGCTCAAGAATGTCGATACCGAAGGCGCGACCACCATCGTCGACGCCCATGGCACCACCGTGGCGCCCGGCCTGATCGACAGCCACGTCCATCCCGTCGCCGGCGACTGGACGCCGCGGCAGAACCAGACCGGCTGGATCGACAGCTATCTGCATGGCGGCGTCACCACCATGATTTCCGCCGGCGAAGTCCACATGCCCGGCCGGCCCCGCGACGTGGTCGGGCTGAAGGCGATGGCGATCTTCGCGCAGCGCGCGTTCTGGACGCTGCGTCCCGGTGGCGT
>Ga0302323_100001379_pt1 | contig 19691 bp, 15 predicted proteins | sample Fen_T0_3_FD_201950 | JGI IMG/M metagenome (GOLD analysis project Ga0302323, IMG submission 201950) | Peat permafrost microbial communities from Stordalen Mire near Abisko, Sweden - Fen_T0_3 | ecosystem: Environmental > Terrestrial > Soil > Wetlands > Permafrost | place: Sweden: Abisko... | reverse complement strand
ATGCATGACGGGTAGTGCAGGGCATAGTTGGGCTCGTTCTGAGGCGCGACAATGGAGATGTTCGCGCCTGCAGCCTTGTAGGCCGCAACGAACTTGACGAAGTACTGGGCATACGCCGTCAGATTCGCAGCGTCGTCCTTCATGTTCCCGCTGTCGAAGTTCGACGACGTCGTCTTGTTATCCGACGTGGTCGCTGTGAAGGGGCCGGTCTTCATCCAAGTCGGCGGCGTCCAGGGGCTTGCCCAGAGCTTGATGTCCGATTTCACGGCCAGCGCCGCCTTGACGTAGGGGATCAGGTACTTTTGATCCTGGGTGGTATTGAAGTTCGCCATCGAAGTGTCGGCGCTGCCCTCGTCGCACGTATAGCGGACTGAGGCGTAGTCGCTTGCCCCCATCGGGATGCGCCCCATCGAGAAGTTGGCGCCATCGGTCGCGCTGAAGAGCAAGGTCATGGCCTGGGTCTGCATGTCCGCGGAGGTCAGGTACTTCCACCCAAGCTCATTGAACGCGCCGCCAAAGCCTTCCCACTTTTGGTTGGCCGTGGTGTCGTTGACCGTCACCGTGGCGGTGCCGCTGGCCGCTTCGGTCCACGTGCCGGTCTTCCAGTAACCGCTGGAGGACGACGTCACGAGCACGTTCGACGATGCGCTGGTTCCGCCCGTGGATGTTCCACCGGTGCCGGTCGCGCCGCCATTCTGGGCGCCGCCAGAACCCGTGGCGCCTGCAGCCGCGCCGCCGGTGGCCTTGCCGCCCGCGCCTGTTGCCCCGCCAGTGCCTGTTGCCCCGCCGTTGTTCGTGGCCCCGCCGTTGCTCGTGGCCCCGCCGTTGTTCGTGGCTCCGCCGTTGCTGGTGGCTCCGCCGTTGCTGGTGGCGCCGCCATTGCCCGTGGCTCCGCCGTTGCCGGTGGTGCCGCCCTTGTTGGTGGCTCCGCCGTTGCTGGTGGCTCCGCCGTTGCTGGTGGCCCCGCCGTTACTCGTGGCTCCGCCGTTACTCGTGGCTCCGCCGTTGCTGGTGGCTCCGCCGTTGCTGGTGGCCCCGCCGTTGCTGGTGGCCCCGCCGTTGCCGCTACCTCCGGTGCCCTGCGCCGGGGTGGTGCTCCCCGAACCGCAAGCCGTGAAGAGAACCGCGAGTCCAACGCTGGTGATCGATAGTCGTGCTCTGTTCATTGCGCTTTCCTCAGTTGAAGCGTCGGCACCGTCGTGGCTGCACGGCGTGCGACATGTTCGTGGTCGGATAGTATGCCGGTTAGAGACCTGTACAAGGGGTGTTTTGGGGGTAGTTCTGTGTTTCCTGTGCTTGGGCGCGCAGATTCTTCATCCCATTTCTGGATGCTATCTCTCATTTTTTGCGCCCTTCGTATTTCGCTCTCTTTTCTTGATTCCCTGATCCCGGATCTGTGATCCCGCAAAAGACAACATTCGTGCTTCACAGCGCATCGCGGGCGGCGTGTCGAAGCAGCGAAGAGCCTGACTGTGTCGCGGCAGCAGGACCAGCGACGAGCCGTTTCGTCCTTGAGGTGGCTTGCCGACGATGCGACACTTCATGGCTGCCTTGGCGAAAGCACGGGCGAGCCGGGATACCTAACGTGGCAGGAGAGCGCGAAGAGCCAGCACAAAAGTCACAGCGGCGCATGCGGACGTTCAAGGCGTTCGTGCTTGCCACCTTCGTCCTTGGCATTCTTGTGCGTGTGCCGACCTTTTGCCGGCCGCTCTTGTCCGACGACGAGGCCATCTATGCCACCACCGCTGATGCGATGATGCGCGGCGACCTGCTGTACCGCGATGTGGTCGACCACAAACCGCCGCTCATCTACCACGTGTACCAGGCCGGCTTCGCGGCGCTCGGGCGCTACAACACGCACGGCGCCCATGCCTTGGTTATCCTCTCCGTGCTGCTCACGGCAGGCTTCATCTTCGCGATGAAGTGGCGCGATGGGGACGGCACCAAGGGCGCTAGCCTGGCGGCGGCTGGTCTATTCCTGGTCTTCTCGACGACGTGGCACGACTACGATACGCTGGCGGCGAATTGTGAGTTGTTCTTGCTGACGCCTCAGGCGGTGGCTGCCTGGCTGCTCGTGCGGGATCTTCGCAGTCCATCCCGGGGAAAGCGGGCAATGGCGGTTCATCTGGCCGCGGGCGTGCTGATTGGGACGTCCGCCTTGTTCAAGTATCAGGGGCTCACCTTTCTTGGTGTTTCCATCGGCATCCAAATCTGGTGGTCGATCCTCGGCCGAGCTTCCTGGTCGCGGACCTTGGCGATGGCTCTTTGTCAGGTGGCGGGAGCACTGGCGCCGGCTGCGCTCTACCTCGTGGGGTGCGCCGTCGCTGGCAACGCTGCCGCCACGGTCTATTGGTTCAAGTTCAATTTTTCGTACGTCGGCGCCGGCTTGACGGGACTGCAGGCGGTTGCGCGCGGATTGTTCCGAACCGGCATCATCGGTGGGGTGGCTCTCGTGCCCTATGCACTCGGACTCTCGGCCGCGGTCGCCGCGGTGGCGGGCATAGGTCGCGTGCTACGGTGCCGGTTGCGTGGTGCCGAGGTACGCGATAGCGATGCTCCACAGCCCTCGGTGATACTGGGGCTGCTCTGGCTTGCAACCTCTGCGGTTGCGGTGGCAACCGGGGGACGCTTCTTCGGACACTACTTCCACTTGGTGTTGGCCCCACTTTGCCTGCTGGCCGCACCCGCCTTCTGCCGCCTGTGGAGCAATGGCTGGTCCCGTCGGGTGCCACTGGCGTTGCTGTGTGCACTGCCGACGCTGGTCTTCTTTGGCTTGGCCACCATGGGCAGGCCACTGGCCAGCGCCCTGGACGAGCGTGAGCCGCCCTACGATGTCGTTGCGGCTCGCATCGCCAGCCTTACCGCAGTCGATGACCGCATCTTCGTTTGGGGAAACTCCCCGCAACTCTACGTCCTGGCCCGTCGCCCGATGGGCGCGCGATTCTCGTTCTGCAACTACATGACCGGAGAAAGCCCCGGCACACCCACCGAGACCGGACAGTGGAACGCCGACGCCAACCAATTGCCCGCAGCTTGGGACATGTTGTTCGCCGACCTGGAGCGACGTCGGCCCGCCTTGTTCGTCGATGCCGCCGCCGCCGGCTGGGACGGCTACGACAAGTTCCCGCTGGCGCGCTACCCGCGCCTGCGCACCTACGTCGACCATCACTATCGGCCGGTGGACATCCGCGCGGGGGTCGTGCTGTATCGGCGGCTACCGTAGCTGGCCCCGGAAAGCGAAAGACTTGACCCGCGCCGGGCGATTGACGACGCTTAGCCACTAACGAGGACACCATGACGCCAAATAAAGAAGCCTGTTCCGGGACTCGATGGATCGTCGGCCAGTGGGCCACTGTCGCCTTTGCACTGCTGTGGGGCGCTTGCGGCATGAAGACAGCGTTGATGGAACCATCCGTGGGTACAGGCGGCAGTTTCGAACATTTCGGTGGCGCGGTGGGCGCGGGCGGCTCGGCAGCCGGTGGCAGCACAACGGTTCATTTCGGCGGCGCGGTGAGCGCTGGCGGCTCAGCGGTCGGCGGCAGCACAACGGTTCACTTCGGCGGCGCGGTGAGCGCAGGCGGCTCAGCGGTCGGCGGCAGCACAACGGTTCATTTCGGCGGCGCGGTGAGCGCAGGCGGCTCAGCGGCGGGCGGCAGCACAACGGTCCATTTCGGCGGTAGCGGCGGTAACGGATACGGCGGCGAAGGCACCGTTCCTCGTGGTGGCAGCGGTGGAAGCGGTTTCGGCGGTAGTGGCAGTGGCGGCCGGACTGGGGCGGGCGGAACAACCTTGGTGCTCCGCGATGCCGGGGTGGATGTTCGCGTGGTTACGGACGCGATGCCTGGCTCGCCAACCATCGATCCCAACAGTGGCTACGCCACGGTCTCCGCGGGCACGGTGGTCATGAGCGGCTACGTGACTTCCAGCGCGGGAGGATCAGGCTCGTCGATCACCCTGACCTGCAACAAAGACTCTTTCTGCGCGACGGGCACGGTGGGCGTCAGCACCACGTACAATTCCTGGGCCAATTCGGGCTTCAACGTTAATCAGGCGCAATCGGGCGGGAGTGGTTCGACGGGCTCGCTGGCCCTGGCGGGCAGCACCATGTCCATCAGCTACGTGAACCACGCCGGGTCCACACTGGAATTGCAGCTGTGGGATAGCACCAGCAGCAGCTACTGGTGCTACTACCTGCCGGCGTCGACCAGCCCGACCACCAAGACCATCCCGCTCTCCAGCCTCAACACCAAGTGCTGGGATGGCACCGGCACGTCGTTTGTGTCCGGTACTTCCATCACCATGGTTCAGCTGGTCGTGGGCGGCAGCGCGACCAGCCCGACACCCTTCGACTACTGTTTCCTGGGATTGACGGTCCAGTAGAAAGGCGGCTTCAGTCCTGTTCCGGGCCGGTCGCGCGCGTCGCGCGGCTGCGCGAGCGGACGAGGTAGACCATGGTGGCCACGAGCGCGACCGGGAGCACGTGGGTCAAATGATAAGTCAGGGCATAGAGGACCGCGACGTCGTGAGGTGCGCCGCACATAACCAGGGCCATGGTGGCGCCGGCTTCGAAGGTGCCGAAATTTCCGGGCAAGGTGGGAATCACGATGGCGGCGTTGATGCCCACCACGGTCAGCACGGCGGTGCGGAAGCTGGGCTCGAGATGGAATGCCCCCTGGAAGAGAATCAGCATCACGGTTTCGCTTGACCAACCAACCAGGGACAACACAACCATGGCCGCCACCCGGCGAGGTGTGGATGCCTGCAATCCTGACGAGAGCGCCCGCTGCACGCGCGGCCATCGCCCGAGTCGTGTCACGAGGAAACCTCCGGCGCCGAGCGCGGCAACATAGGCGGCCACGGCCAGACCTGAAAGCGCCAGGGCCAAGGTCCCGAGCCTCGTGATGAGCGCGGTGACGAAAATCAGGAGGGCGAGCGCCAACACCTCGGCGCCGCGCTCGGCCCAGGTGCAGGCGTAGTCGACGGCGAGTTGGCCGTTCTCCATCTGGCGCTGCTGCCTGAGGCGTGCCGAGCGGACCACGTCTCCGCTGCCGAACCCGATGGCGGCGTTGGCCAGCAGGCCTTCGAGGGTTGCGGCGAGCACCTGGCGGAAGGGCGGTGGATCGGTCAAGGCCACACGCCAGCGCAAAGCCTTGACCGGCAGGTACACGGCGAAGTTGAGTAGGATCGTCGCTAACACCGCCCACGGGGCGCTGGTCGAGAGGCGGACCGCCCAGGGTTTCTCGCGCCACAAAACCACCGCCAAGAGGCAAAGTGGCAGGCAACGTAGGGCGGTCTTCCAGTGTGGATGGGTCACGCGCGATCCAGCGTCAAGAATGAAAAGCCGTCGGCACGCAGCCGTTCAAGGATGTTGGGCAAGGCCGCCAGCATGGGCTCGATGTCGGGGTGCTCTTCGTCGCCGCGGCCGTCGTGGAGCAGCAGCACCATGCGCGAGCAGGCGAAGCGCGTCGCCCGCCTGACCAGGATTTCGGGATCGGGCCTGTCCGTATCCCAGATGCCGCGGCTCCAGGCCCAAAGTTGGCAGCCCAGTTTGCGCGCCACTTTGAAGGTGGCTGCGTTCTTTAGACCGTGAGGCGCGCGGTAGAGCCGGGCGGGAGACACACCCAGCTCGGTCAACTCTTGGATGGCTGTCGACAGCTCGCGCTCGACGGCCGCTGCGCTGGCGTGGTGGATTTTCTTGTGCGTGACCCCGTGAATCGCCACGGTGTGGCCTTGCTCGGCCAGCATGTGCAGCACCTCGGGATGGCGGCGAGCATTGGCGGCCAGCACGAAGAAAGTCGCCTTGACCTGGTGCTGTCCCAGAATCTCGACCACGCGCCGGGTGTTGGCGCTCGGTCCGTCATCGAAGGTGATGGCACACGTGCGTTCCGGCCTCCGAGGCAACCGCCAGTGAACGCGGCCCAGCGGATCGAACGCGGGGATTTCTTTGAAGGCGACCACGCCGCCGATCAAAGCCGCCAGCGCCAGAATCGCGATTTTTCCCAGCGCGGGAATGGCCGGCAGCCAGAGTACAAGCACGACGCCCGCAAGGACCGCGAGGACCAAGAGCCCGCGATTCAGCCAGGCCCGGGCCTTGGCCCCCATGGCTACGCGGCGGCCTTCGGGCGCATGCCCGCCAACTGGGCAGGCGGCCTGGCGACGCGCTGGAAGACATCGAGGATCCTGCTGCCAATTTTCGCCCAATCGAAGGCATCAGCAATGGCTCGCCCGGCGGCGATGCGATCGCCCTGATCATTCTGGAGTGCGTCCATCACAGCGTCGGCAAATGCCGTGACGCTGTTGTCCTTGGCCAGAATTACGTTCGACCAATGTTCGCCCGCCCGATCGGTTCCGAGGGCGGGAAGCGCCACCACCGGCAAGCCCGCAGCGAATGCCTCCAGTACCATGATGGAGAATCCCACGGCTCGTGCCGGCAGGAGGAACACCGAGGACGAGGCGAGCAGGTCCGGACGTTCGTCGTAGAGCGCACCTAGAAATTCCACGCGTCCTTGCAGGTGCGGCGGTACCTTCGCTTGCAGCTCACTCCGCAAGGGGCCGTCACCGGCCATGAACAGGCGTAGGTCGGGCAACAAGGGCGCGATTCTGCCGAAGGCCTCAAGCGCCACATCAGGCCCGTTGCGTTCTTCAAGCCTGCCGAGATAGACAAGGTTTCGCATCCCTGGCCGAACATAGCGAGGGGTCGGGCTGGTTCGCCAGTACGCCACGTCGATGCCATTCGGGATGATGGTCGATTGGAAGTCGGCATAGCGACACATCGATTGTGCCGTCGCCTCGGAAACCGCAACGACAGCGGCGGCGCGACGAAAAACCCAGCGGTAGTAGGCCGCCACCCGGTGGCGCCAGCGCGCATCGGGAAAGCACGAGTGCAGCGTGAGCACCTTGGGACCGCGAAACATCGACAGTCCCAGGAATGCCAAGCCAAAGTCGCAGGGCCCGTGGATGTTGAGCAGATCGAACTGACCCTTGCGCAGGGCGCGATAGAAATTGTAGGCGGCCAGCGGGCCGATGGTCGCTTGGGTGAAGGTGCCCCCGGTACGAATGCTGCGAGCGCGCCCGACACGCACCACGCCCTGCTCGGCGTCCGCGGGCCCAGGCGCCGTCGACGGGGCTGGTCGTCCGGTCAGGATCGTGACCTCCACGTCTTGACGGCGCAGCAGGTTGCGCAGATGGCGCACGTGCTCCTGAATGCCCCCAAGACTGGGGAAGTAGCTCTCGGCTACGATACCGACGCGGAGAGAGCGCATATTACCTTGACTGGCTGCTTATCGTAGCGCCGTGTGGCAGTCAAGCCCATGAATTTGTCACGGTGAGGTCACGTCAGCTGCCGGCGTTTCTCGGGCGTAGATTTCGAGCTCGCCTGCCGCGAAAATGCGACGGTATTGCTCGGGGATTATGGGCCGCGCTTCGGTGGGAATGGCCCAGGTGAGCACATGACTGAAGCGAGGCTCTGCTTGCCGCCAGAAGTCGTTCCACCGCTTGCGCCAGGCCGCCGTGCAAGCTGCGTCGACGGTGAGCTGGTGCAGGATCTTGCACACCTGCGCTGGGGTACCCTGTTTCTCCGCGAATTGGTCGAGGGCAGGCGGGATGAGGTCACGCGGCGGAAACTCTCGGTAGCTGATGGGGTAAGATCGCTCCACTGCGAACACCAGCGGCGCGGACGTGTTTTTCAGAACCGTGTAGTAGCCCCAAGCGTGGGTCAGGCTTGCCGTGAAATCGCTGGTCCTGCGGTGCTTGAACAGCAACGGAAGCAAGGTAGCTCGCGCTGGCACGGCGTCCATGCCGGCCGTGAATGTCGCTCGGTCGTGGTCCAGCCGTACATAGTCGATGCCCAGGACGGCCGAAAACGACAGCGCGCTGGCGACCAGCACGACTGCGACCGGCCGGGGCAGTTTGGCTGGAAGTCGCAACGCAAGCCCTGCCCATAGAAACGGAACCAGCCGGCAGTTGAGATACCACCAATTGCTCATCATCACGGGCAGCGCCACGTAGGCGGCGATGAGAAACGCGGTGGCCGAGGTCGAAAAGAAGGGCCGCGCCTCCCGCCGTTGTTTCCACGCGAAGTACGGCAACAGGAGCGCTGGGACGATGGTCATGCTTCCCCATCGTGTAAGAGCGCCGGAAGCATCGAGCCAGAAGTGGCCAACGATCTCCAGGGGATTGAGGTAGGCGTAGGCGGCCGAGGACACGCCCGCGGCGCGCTCGGCCTTGACCAGGTGCAGGTAGGCCGCCAGCAGAAACAAGATCCCCGCCGGCGCAAGTGGCGACAGAAGTGCGATCCCAGCCCGGATGCGCGCCCGCCAGGTGGCACGGCTGACGGCGTGAAGGGCAACGAGCCCGCCCGTGATCGCCAGTGGGAACGGATGCGCGTACCACAGCCCGATGGAGATGGCGGCGATGGCCAAACCTCGCACCACAGTCGGGTGCTCCCGTTGCCGATCGAGCACGGTCAACAGGATCAACGACAGTCCAAATGCGAACGCGAAGTTCAGCATTCCCATGGAGACGAAGAAGCCGTGCACCAGGGGCCAGACGAAGAGAGTCGCGACCAACAGACAGCGCCGGCCGGCAAAGTGAAGCACGAAGAGCGGGAGGGCGAGGGCAGTCATGGCCAAGACCATGGCGGTGAAGGCCCGCGCAGCCCCAAATAGGCCGTGGCTGCCCATCCCGTAGAGCCAGAGCGTGAGCAGGGAATTGGATTTGAGAAAGCCGTTGAAGACGTACTCGGGATAGAGGTCGGGATGCGTGAGGATGTGGACGGAGGCCACGTGATTGGGCAGGTCCTGAAAAGGCGGCAAGTCCACGAGCAAAAGCGGCCACGCTGCCAAGGCAAAGAGCAGGAACGCGACCAGTAAGGTCAGCTGCGCGTCCGAAAGATTCTCAAGCCGCTGCATGAAAGGCGTGGGGGGCGCCTCACCGGGGCCTGACGGATACGATGGGCTGGAATCGGCGGCGTTCACGGCCGCAGTGTACCTCGGCTCGTGCTTCGGATGTCTCGGATGTCTCGGATGTGGCCAGCGCTTGCGCCCATCGTGGTCGATTCCCGTGCCCGCGGGAGCTGTGCTATAGCCTTCGGCCACCGGGCATTTCGAGATGCAGCACAACGATGACAAGCGGCCGGATCCTCTGTTGGACGGTCCGAGGGACAGGGCGCCTACCCGAGCCGACTACTCCCTCTATGTCGTGCTCCTCGCCACCGCTGGCTTTTTCCTCGCGCGCATTCCGGTGCTCCAGCATCGGCTCTTTGATCCCGACGAATTTCAGCATGCCCACGTGGCCTGGTGTGTGTTCAAGGGCCTGGTCCCGTACAAGGACTTCTTTGAACATCACACGCCCTGGTACTACGCCATGCTCAGTCCGTTCTTCCGCTGGTTCGACGTGGACGGATCCTTTGAGAGCGCGAGACATTTTCTGATCTTCGGGCGTGGCGTGTCCCTGGTCTTGACGGTGCTGTCGGTCCTCCTCGTCGTCCAGATAGGACGCCTGCTCAAGGATCGCAGCGTAGGGCTGGTGGCTGGATTGTTGCTGGTGAGCCAGCCTGTGTTTTTCCACAAGACCGTCGAAATTCGTCCGGATGTGCTCGCCCTTCCGTTCTTCCTTGGCGGCCTCTATGGTGTGCTTCGCGGGGTTGCCACGAGCACGGATTCGAGCAGGAAGGGTCTTCGTTGGTTTCTCCTGGGAGGCCTCGGCCTCGGGGCTGCCATCATGTGCACCCAGAAGATGCTCTTCGTCCTGCCGGGCGTGTTCGCGGGCCTCGGCCTCTGGATGCTGTTTGCTCGAACCCAAGCGTGGCCTCGCTCCCGAATCCTGCTGGCCGCAGCCTTTGTCCTGGGGCTGGCAGTTCCGGCCGCGTTGACCTGGGCTGCGTTCTCCCTACATCACGCTGGCGGTGCATTCATCGCGAACAACTTTCTGCTCAACGCCAAGTGGAAGCACGTTGTGCACGAACAGCTCCTTCGACTGCTTGAGACCAGCTGGCCCGTGCTCATCCTGTGTCTGCTCGGCGCGACCGTCGCTCTCTATCGCTTCTTCCGCTCCGAACAGCGGCGCTATGAGGACATTCTGTTGTTGTCCACCCTGTTTGGGCTCACGGCTGGGATCCTCGTCGTCCCGGTAGCGCACAGGCAGTACTACCTCATGCCGCTTCCGATCGCGTGCTTGTTTGCCGCCCGCGGGCTGAGCTTTCTTGTCGAGCGCGCCCGGGAAAGTGCGCGCGCATGGATCCTCGTTCTGACAACCATCCCCTTGGCCATCCTGCCAGTTCTCGACCTGCGCGATTCCTTCCGGGAGCGAAACGACGGCCAACTGGCAAGACTGCGCTATGTCTTCGAAAGTACCCAACCAACGGATGTGGTGATGGATGGTTGGGAAGGGACAGGCGTGTTTCGTCCGCATGCGTTCTACTATTTCTTCATGCATGAAGAATCCGTGGACATGCTTGCGCCCGAGCGGGTGGATGCCTACCTGGGCGCTCTGGAGAGCGGGAAGATTCGGCCGAAGATGATCGCGCTGGACGACCAGCTCACCGCGCTGGGGTCGAGGTTCCTGAGGTTCGTCAAGGGGCACTACGCAAGCCGCGACGGCTTCTTCTACTTCGTGGTCCCCGATGCTAATAGACCTGCATCTGCCCGCTGAGAATCAACATCGACATCAAACCCATGAGGCCGGTGTAATAGCGGTAGATGCCAGTCGGAAGCACGATTCCCCAGACCGCATTGATGAATTCGGTGCGATGGGGGTTGGTGGAGATAAGGGCAAGCGCCCCATTGGCCGCCACCAGGGATGGATCGTGGGCGTAGTCGCCCTGGGGCGTTCCGTCGAGCGTGTAGATCTTGGTGTAGCTGTCGATGCCTTGTCCATAGAAGAAGCCGAGCAAGCGATCGCTCTCGTCAACCACCCAGCGTTGGTTGCCCAACCAAATGCGGTCAAGTGCCAAGCTGAAGAAGGCGCGATCGCCTTCGGGCTCAAAGGTGGCGAAGTCCGCCACGGGGGGGCCATCGAAATAGGCCCGCTCGGGCAAGAGACCAGTCGTCTTGTTGGCGGAAGCCTCCCAATAGGCGCGCGCCGCGGCCGCGGCCTGCGCCCAGAACGGATCGCCCGTTGCCTGCCCCCATAGCTCGTAGAAGGCCGGCATGGCAATCGAGGGTCGAGAGATGTTGGCCGACTCCTTGGTCGGCGTGTCGTACGCGAGCTTGCTCTTCGGGTCGAAGGTGCCAGTGACGTCGCCAACGCCGCAATTGTAGGCCTCCTTGAAGCGCATGAGATCGAGGAGGTCGCGCGCTTCTTGGCCGTAGTCGATATCGCCGGGCGTGTCCTGCCACCGCCCACGCGCCAGGAGCAGCGACGTGGTGATTTGCTGCAGCCCGAATGGATCGTTGCAAGGAACTGCGAGGCCGCTGTTACAGAAGGAGGGGATGTAGCCCTGGGCAGGGCCGCTCGAGATCTGGCTCGCCTTGGTGTAGCGCCACAGCCGGTCGAACTCATCGCGCTTGCCGAGCTCGACGGTAATCATCATGCCAAGTCCGATGCCCTCGGTGCGAATGTCACCGTGGAGGATGTCGCGGATGTAGGCCTGATCGGTGCCGACGGTAAAGTAGATGGCCTGGGTCGACGGATCGCCGTGGAACAATTGATTGAAGGCGCCATTGATCTTGTTGGCGATATCGCTGTCGCTCATTCCCAGAAGGTCGCGAAATGCATTGGGATAGGAGACGGGACCAAGCAGCGGCGCCAGGCCGGCCCCGGCATCTGCCGCGCCGCCATCATGGAGGCCAACCATTCTTTCCGTGCAACCGACGGAGTCCAGCGTGGTCCTGCACCCTGGAAGCAGCGCAAGCGCCATTCCCAGGCACAGCAACCAGGAGGCCACACGTCGACGAGGCATCAGGGTTTGGCGAAGGATTGTACGCGCGCCGCGAGCACGCTGTTCGGGTGGCGGCGCAGGAATTCCTGGGCGTATTTCCTGGCGTCGTCCGTGCGGCCGCCTCTGGCCAAGGCGTCCATACGCAGCACCTCGGCCTCGGGACGAAGTCGCCCCCGGGGAAAGGTCCGGAAGTAGGCGTCCAGGAATGACAGGGCGCCAACGGAATCCCCGCTGGCCAGGGTGGATCGGGCGGCATCGAGAGCAGCCAATTCGGCGCGCAGGGCCGAGCTGGCCGAACCGCCGCCTCCCGAAGCACGGGCCGACGACATCGTCGTGATGCCCGCGGGCGGGGTCACGGCGGGCGCAGGGACAGGCGTATCCGCGTTGGTCGGCGGAACGACGGTTGCGGCTGGGTTGGTAGGGGGCGCCGGTACTTCGGCCGGGCGGAGCACTGGCGCTGGCGAGTGCCGAAGCGCGAAATAGCCCACCGGGATCCCCACCAGCACGGAAGCGGCCGAAAGCGTCAGCAGCAACTTCGTCGCCCACGTCTTGGCCGATAGCCAGGCCAACGCCCCGCCGGTAGCTAGACTTGCCGTCCCCGCCAAGCCCAGCGCGGCCAGGGTCTTGGCGCGAAGATCCGCAGGCCCGAGGTAGGCCCGACCTTCGTGCAACAACGCTCGCTCGAGGGCGGAGCCGGTCTGTTCCAGCATGCGATCTGGTTCGTCCATCAGCCCACCTCGGTTTTCGAGAGACTCTCGAGTCTAGATACGCGCTCGCGGAACTCGACGCGCGCGCGGCGCAGGCGCGACGCCACGGTGCCGCGCGGGATGTCGAGAACGGCGCTGATCTCCGCGGTCGTCATTTGTTCGAACTCATAGAGCGAAAACACGACTCGCAGTTCTGTTTCCATTTGGCCCAAGATCTGGTCGAGGGTGCGCCGAACCTGCCGGCGATTGGCCATCTCCTCGGGACCGGCGATGGGATCGACAACCTCAGGGGGCTGGTCGGTGAGAATCTCGCGCCGTCTGGCGGCGGTGCGCCTGGAGTGCGCGGCCATGTGGAGCGCGGTCTGAATCAGGAAGCTCCGCTCGGCACCCATCCTCACGTCATCCAGGCGGTTGGACAGGGCGATGAACACGCGCTGCACGTCATCATCGATGTCGGCATCAGCGGTACCGGCATTACGCAGGATGCGCGCCACGTGGCCCACATGGTTGTCGACCAACTGGCGCAAGCGCAACTCCCTCTCACTCTTGCCTGCCACCCTGGGAACCATACCGGCAGGCCCCACCAGAGGCAAGGCAACCTCGGGTCGGCAACGGTAGGCAGGGGTATCGGTCGCCAGGAGATAGGACATCAGGGTCTCTACCCTCAACTATTCCCGGTGGGACGAGAAAGGATCACAACTCGATTCATTGGCTAGAATCCATAACTCAGCCCGAGGCTGATGATCGGCGAAATGTTTGGGGTTTCTCCGACGATTTTGGCCGGCGTGGTGGAATAGAAGCGTCTCTTGAATAGCGGTGCGCTGATCCCTCCGTCTAGGTCGACCGCCAGCCCGTCAGCGATGAAGGCAGACAGGTGCAGGACGCCGCCCGCGCCGAGCCAGAGGTGGTCGACGGTGTAGGTGTACGTGGCCTCGCGCCCGCTGGCGGACAACCATCCTGCCACGACCAGCGCACAGGGCTGGACGGTCAGGATACCAGCGCTGAAGCGCAACGGGCAAGCGGTGGCTGCCAGCCCGGAAAGGCTGACCTTCAAGGCGCCGGGTGATTGCACGATGTCATTGCGTACATGGGCGAAGGCCAAGCCAAGGGTTGTGCGCAAGACCCCGCTGCCTGGCAGGGTCCAGCGCGAGGTCACCGCGATGCCCGAGCTTGTGCTCGACGTGAGCAAGGTGGTTCCCACCGCGCCGGCGCCGAGCTCGAACCAGTGGACGTAGAGGGGGACGCGCGCGGCCGTTGCATCAAGGGTATCGGCCGTCTCCGACGGGTCTGCTTCAGATCGTTTCTTTGCGGCCGGAGGATTGGCCGCGGCCGAGCTGGCGTTCGCCTCCGTGCCGGGCGCTGCCGTGGCGGTCGGGACGGGAGCGCTGGCCGGCGCGGATAGCAGGGCGTTGGGATCCACCGCGAGCGCGGCGGTGAGTGACAAGGCCTGAACCACGTCGTCGCAGCTCGCCCCTTGCATCTTGCGCGTGTCGGTTCCCCCGCGGTCATCCACCACACGCAGCTCGCCCAGCACACGGCCACGCGCGCGGGTCAGCCGAACTTGCAGCGTGGTATGCGGTTCGTTCCCGTCGGACTGCCTCACCTCATCCGTGCGCGAACGCAGACTGCTGAAAAATGCGTCCGTGCTTGAGCAGCCAGCCGGGGCGTCGAATTCAACCTGGACAGGCTTGGCCCCTTTTCCTGGATCTGGCGTGACCAGTCCGGAGGCGGCCGCGGAGATGAGCAAGAGGTAGCTGGCCAGGAGCACGGACCTACGGTGACACGAAAACAGCCTAATGCGCCAGTGGTGATCGGTGGCCGTGACAAGAGACAGCTCAGCGATGCGGCGTGGCGGTGGGCGCGCGAACGCGCTGGCCACACGAGGCGCAGAATTGCGCCGACTTGAGATCGATGTCCTCGACGTAGGTCGAGCTACGCATCACGCACACGGCTTGGTTGCAATGGACCAGCCCGCGGGTGTGCCCAAGCTCGTGGATGGCTTCCTTGGCCAGTCGGTCGAGCAAGAGCCGGTGGTTGGCGGGAAGGCCGTAAAGGGAGTTGTCCAGTCGGTAAGTTGAAATCACCGCCGCGCGGCCCGCCAGCTGGGCCTCGCCGAAGACATAGGTAAGAATGGGGATGAACAGATCCACGCCCGCGATGCCCAGCACGAGGGTGTCGCTCCCGGCGGTTTCATCGAGCAGTTGGGCCAGGAGCTCGGTCGAGTTGTACTGCCCGCGCGAGCTGTCGAAGGCCACTTCGGGATCGAAGCGATGGGGACGCACGCTCACGGTCGCCGCGAAGGCCCGGCTGATCTGCGCGCTGACGTGCTCGATCAGGGACGGCTGGCTGGGCAGGCAGATGGGGACGAGGAGAACCTCCGACACGGTTGCCCGCTCACGTCGGTTTGGAACCGCTTGCGTCCGTCTCGGAACCCTCGGCCCGCTGTAGGCCGTAGCGCTTGATCTTGTTGTACAGCGTGGCGCGATCGATTTGCAGCAGGTCGGCGGCCTGGGTGATGTTCCAGCGCGTTCTTCCTAGAATGACCGCGATGTGGGCCTTTTCCATGTCGGCCAGCGAATCGCTGGCCGGTGCGGATGCGGCGGGTGCCTCGGGGACGGTGAAGGGCAAATCCTCTGGACGGATGATGCCCGTCCGGCTGACCACCATGGCGCGTTCGATGGCGTTGGCCAGCTCACGCACGTTGCCGGGCCAGTCGTAGGCCATGAGCTTCTGGTTGGCCTCGGGGCTGATGTCGGACACGCGCTTGTCCATCTCCATGGCCAGCTTGCCCATGAAGTGACGGGCCAGGGTGGGAATGTCCTCACGCCGCTCGCGCAAGGCCGGCAAGGCGATGCTGAACACGTTGATGCGGTAATAGAGATCCTGGCGGAAGCGGCCCTCGGCCACCAGTTTCTCCAGATCCTCGTTGGTGGCGCAGATGATGCGGAAATCCACGTGCACCGGGCGCGAACCTCCCAGGCGCATGACCTCGTTGGTTTCGATGGCGCGCAGGAGGTCGACCTGCATCTTGGACGTGATGGTGCCGATCTCGTCGAGGAACAGGGTCCCGCCGTCGGCCATTTCCAGGCGGCCCTTGCGCCGGAAGTTGGCGCCCGTGAAGGCGCCCTTCTCGTGCCCGAAAAGCTCGCTTTCAAGCAGGCTGTCGGGCAAAGCGCCGCAGTTGATAGGCACGATGGGAAAGTATTTGCGCGCGCTGTTGGCGTGGATGGTGCGTGCGACCAGCTCCTTGCCGGTGCCGCTCTCGCCCCGGATCATCACGGTGGCATTGGTCTGCGCCACCTGCCGGATCATCTCCATGACCTTGTGCATGGCCGGGCTCTCGCCGATGACGAAATCCGCCGAGGACAGCTCGGCGATGGTTTCCTTAAGCTGGGAGTTCTCGTCCTCTAGCCGCCGCTCCTTGAGGGCGCGCGCCACCAGATGGCTGAGCTCGTCGGGATCGATGGGCTTGGTGACGTAGTCGAAGGCGCCCTGTTTGAGCGCACGCACGGCGGTGTCCACCGAAGCAAAGGCCGTCATCATGATGACGACGATCTTGGGATTCAAAGCATGGATGCGCGACTGCAGCTCCATGCCGTCCATGCCGGGCATCTTGATGTCGAGCAGGATGATGTCGTAGGGCCCCTGTTCCAGCGCTTGCAAGGCCAAGGTGGCGCTGGCGGCGGTGGCCACGTTGAAACCATCCTTGCGAAACCAGTGCAGCAAGGAATCGCGGACGCTTAGCTCGTCGTCAACGATCAGGATGCTGGCTTGTTGTTGGGACATGCTAGGCAGATTCCTTGTTGGGGCTTTCGGGCGGACGGGGGCTGCGAGGCAAACGGACAGTGAAGGTGGTTCCCTTCCCTGGATCGGAGGCAACGTCAATGGTGCCGCGGTGGCCTGTAACAATGCCATAGACCACGGCCAGGCCCAATCCAACACCGCTTTCCTTGTCCTTGGTCGAGAAGAATGGCTCGAAGATGTGGCCAATGGCGTCTTCCGCTATGCCCACGCCAGTGTCGGCGATGACCAGCTCGATGGTGTCGCTGGCGGGCGTGACCGTCAGATGCAACTCGCCGCCATCCTCCATGGCCTCGATGGCGTTCACCAGCAGGGCCACCAGCACCTGCTGGATCTGATCGGGGTCGCAGGTCAGCATGTCGTCCCCGGTGGCCGGCTGGTACGCGCAGGCAATGGAAGCCATGGCCATGCGGTGTTGCACCAGCAGCAGGCTGCGTTCGATGATCTGGGACAAGTGCACCGGCGCGAAGCTGGCCTGCGACGGGCGGGCGAAGAGCAGCAGGTTGCGCACGATGTCCCCCGAGCGGCGCGACTCTTGTTGGATGGCCGTGAGGTAGTGCTGGATCTCGCGCTTGCCAGCCTCGTCCAGGGTCTCGTCGCGCACCACACGCTCGACCAGCTTGGCGTAGTTGAGGATACCGCCGAGCGGGTTGTTGAGCTCATGGGCCACGGTGGCGGCCAGCTTGCCGAGCGAGGCCATCTTTTCCATGAGCAGGACCTGGCGTTGGATGCGCCCGAGCTCGGCGGTTTTTTCCACCACCTTCTGTTCGAGCTGCTGCGACCACTGGTTGGATTCCTCGCGCGCCTTGTGCAGATCCTGGGTCATGCCGTTGAAGGCCGAGGCCAGCACACCAAGCTCATCCTTGGAGGTCACGTCGATGCGCGAGTCCAGGTCGCCCTGGGCGATACGCTGCGTGCCTTCCACCAGCTTCATGACCGGTCGGCGCACGATGCGATACACGAAGGCGATGGTGCCCGCGCTGACCATCAGCATGACCGCGATGGTTAGCCACAGCGAGCGCCTCTGCGCGTCCGCCAGCGCCAGGTCGAGCGGCTCCAGCGACATCTGCACATCCATGATGCCCAGGATGGATTGCTCGGTGACCGGCGCGTGGCAACCGCTGCGCGCGCAACGCGGTTCATTCTCGATGGGCTCGATGACGCCGAACACGCGGCGGCCGGCGCTGTTGCGGTAGATGCGCGTGCGCTTCTCGGTGTTGACGGCCTTGAGCGGGGCGGTCTTGTCGTGGCAGACCACGCAGGCCTCGGCTTGCAGATCGACATGCTGTCCGACCTTGCTGGGATCGTGGGAAAAGGCCACGATGCCGTGCTTGTTGTAGATGTTCACGGCCTCGACGCCCGGGCTGCCAGCCACCAGTTGCACCACGTACTGAACGTCCTCGCTGCGGTTGACCAGCATGCCGTGGTTGGTGGCGCGCTTGACCAGCTCGCCGAATTTGTGCGCGTAGGAGTAAACGGACTCGTTCCATTCTTGCGAAATAGCGCGAAAGCTGAGGAACGCGTAGATCGAGAAGACGACGACGATGGTGAGGAGCAGGGGCGCGAGCAGCCGCGCGCTGGCCGAATGGAAGAAGCCGACGAAGACGTGCCCCATCGAGGGGGCCGATGGACGCGCTTCGCGTGGAGAGACACGCTGCCGTCGGGATGATCCGTCGGTGACGGGTGCGTCGCGTGTCTCGTCGGGTGGGGTCAGGTCAGCAGCTCCTGCACGAGTCTAAGATAGCGGGCGGCGCCGAGCATGGCGCGCGGGTCGGTCAGGGCCTTGCCACCGTCTGCCATGGTCACGCCCACGCGGCTGGGGCGGGCCGCCAGCAGGTCATCGGTGCGGCGGTGGAAACTGTGCAGATGGGAGCGGCTTAGCTTCTCCATGTCGGGGCCGCAGAGAAGCTCGGTGAACTGCTTGTTCTTGCGGCCAGGCTCCAGGTCCATGTCGATGAGCCAGCCAGCGCCGTACGGCGCCGAGACCACGAGCTCGGGACAGCTTTGGGCCGCTTCATTGTGGCCGCGAACGCGTCCCGAGACGGGCGCTGGAATGGTCAGCTTGCCTCCCTTGGTATGCACGGTGGCGGCAACTTCGCCGCGCTCGATCCAGGTGCCAACCGCCGGGAGCTCAACCGCGGTGGCCTCGGATAGCAGCCACGCCACCAGCGCATCGACCCCTACGCGCACGGCGTCCGCATCGAGCTTCAGCGCCCAGGTGTGCGCGGTGCTGAAGTGGCGATCTTGCGGGAACAGCCGGTAGCCGCTGGGCCCCCACTCGCCTGGCGTCCAGGCGGCCGATGCCCCCGAATGGCCACCGTGCAGGGCCTTGTCGAGCAGGCAGTGCTCGCAGTCGAACGCGCGATCGCAGAGCCTGTAGGAAAGGACGCCCGCGCTCATCCAGATACACTCCTTGGTTTCGGCCGGGACCGTGCCCAGGGGTGATCGGCTGCCTGTGCGAAGCGCTGGTTGTGCGGTTGCTGGTTTCTTGCTGCTTGGACCCATCGAAATCCTCACCTTGCTTGGAAACTGGTCCCTAGCCTTGGCAATAACGGCGCCAACGTGGTCAGTGCCCGTCTGGTCGCGCGCGCCGGCCCAAGCCGCGCCCCAAAACGTCGCTAATGCGATGGATTCTGGCGGTGTGGCGGAAGACGGCTGGCTGTGCGAGCACAGCGGTCTCCACTGCCTTGTCGACGATTTCCACAGAGCCGACGGCCCCAGCTGTCGCGATGTCTCCATTCGGGTGAGGAAAACCATTGTAATTCAGGTGTTTGCGTCACGTGTAGAGAAATTCAACGCCGTTTTGCCGAAATCGTGGAGAAAGACGGCATTGGCTGACAGCGTCAAGTCGCCGATCCGCGTGGGGGCGCTCCTCGCCCTGCCAACGAAGGCGGGGCAAAGTCAGAAATCTCTCGCAAATCAAAGGCGAACAACCGTTCTTCCTCGATGCTGCTCAATTCTGGGCGGATCTTCGCGCGGGTGGTACGGCGTTTGCCATGGCTAGAGGGTAGGCGCCTCGCAAGGCGGCCGGGAGGTAGCGATGACCCGTTCCCAAAGCGTGAAGACATTGGCCAAGAATTCCCTGCTCTATCTGGGGCTCGCCATCGCGGTTGTCGTCGCCATTCCGCTGCTGGCCGGATTGGCTTACGGCGTGCGCCTGCTGATTCCCCTTCTGATCGTAGCCGCGCTGGTCGCCATCGCCGTGAGTCCCAAGTTGCGATGCTGGTTCATGGCTGAGGCCGACAATTCGACGCAGTACCATGGTTTGACCCTTCCGCCCGTCAGCTACTACGTTCACCCCGCCC
>Ga0302323_100001377_pt1 | contig 19704 bp, 16 predicted proteins | sample Fen_T0_3_FD_201950 | JGI IMG/M metagenome (GOLD analysis project Ga0302323, IMG submission 201950) | Peat permafrost microbial communities from Stordalen Mire near Abisko, Sweden - Fen_T0_3 | ecosystem: Environmental > Terrestrial > Soil > Wetlands > Permafrost | place: Sweden: Abisko... | reverse complement strand
AACCCGACCCACTTCTTGCCCCAACCGAGCATTACCGGCGATATGGCGTGGCGGCGACAGGAAGCCATGAACAAATCGAAATAGGCCTGTTTGTTGGTTCCGTAGGCGATAACCGTCGGCATGGCTGACCAACTTTGGATCGTATCCGGACCAGGTCAAGAAGAGACCGTCCGCACAGGGGGGACTAGCCCCGTGTTGCGCTGATCGGGCCTCTCTGCTATTTCCTCGGCAGAGATTGAGGCTATGAGAGAGCAGCCGTACATCGTGTTTGGTTCTCCGATCATTGATCGGGACGCGATCGATGCCGTAACCCGAACCCTAGAGAGCGCTTGGATTGGTACGGGCCCGCGGGTACATGAGTTGGAGCAGAAGTTCGCTCGTATGGTCGGCGCCCGTTACGCGCTCGCAACGTCGTCTTGCACGGCAGCCCTCCACTTGGCGATGGTGGCCTCGGATCTCGGTTCCGGCGACGAGGTCATCACCACGCCGATGACTTTCTGTGCGACCGCGAACGCCATCATTCACACCGGGGCGACACCCATCTTCGTCGACTGCCACCGCGACACCATGACGATCGATCCCGCGGCCATCGAAGCCGCTGTCACGCCGAGAACCAAGGCCATCCTTCCGGTGCACTTCGCGGGTCGACCGGCCGAAATGGATGCCATCGCAGCCATCGCGAACAAGCATGGCCTGCTGGTGGTCGAAGACGCGGCCCACGCCATCGAAAGCGTGTTTCGAGGCAAGAAGATCGGTTCGCTGAGCCCCCTGACCTGCTTCAGCTTCTACGCCACCAAGAACATGACCACCGCCGAGGGCGGCATGATCACGACGAACGACGAGAAGCTGGCACGCAAGATCAAGATCCTGGGATTGCACGGTCTTTCCGAAGACGCCTGGAATCGGTTTTCCGACCAAGGCTACAAGCACTACGACGTGGTCTTCCCCGGATTCAAGTACAACCTCACCGACCTCGCTGCCAGCATTGGCCTGGCCCAGCTACCGAAGCTGGGAAGTTGGCTCAAGCGTCGCGAGCAGATCTGGGCGCGCTACCAGGAAGCCTTCGCGAACTTGCCACTGACCCCTCCCGCACCGCCAGCGCTCGACAGTCTGCACGCCCGTCACCTCTACACCGTGCTCATCCACGACGACGCACGTGTGACCCGCGATGGCTTCCTATCCGAAATGCATCGCCGTCGAATCGGCACGGGCGTCCACTACCGCGCTCTGCACACGCACCCCTACTATCGCGAGCGCTGGGGCTTTCGCGCCGAGCAGTTCCCCAACGCGTACGCCATCGGCGAACGCACGGTCTCGCTGCCTTTGGCCCCCAAGTTGACCGACACCGACGTCGATCGCGTGATTCGAGCCGTGCGAGAGATTCTGTCGTAGCCCGACCCGGGCGCTGCAGACCTCACGCGTGGCCACCGCGTCAATAGGCGTGGCAGGCGAAACAATCCGGCGTCACACCCGCCTGCGCGTGACAACGATCGCAGAACTGCGCACGCCGCGCGTGACAGCTTTGGCACGCCGAGAGGCCTTCGGGAGGACCGCCGCGAACACCATCCCGCACGACCCGGTCGCGCAGAGCCTTGAGGTGAACCATGTGCTCGTAGCGCATCCTTTCCCGGGGCAAGAGGCAGCGGCTCTGGACGCGCGCAGCCTCGAGCCACGGCGTGGGCCGCCGTGGGCGAGCGGCGAACCCAACCATGGCGAACAGCAGCGGCACCGCCAACGCGACCAACGCCAAGGCGATGTTCCGACGCCGACTCATGGCTGGACCTTGCCTTGAGACGCCTGGTCATGTTGCTGTCGACCAAAGCCGCGGCGGCCCGCGTGCTCAGCGTAGACCATGGCCACGGTCCGGTACACTACGTGCGCAAGCTTCGAATATGGCAAGAGCAGAATCAGCGCGAAAACCAGGGCAAGGTGACACACGTAGACGGCGTAGCGAAGCGGCTCGATGCGCAGCCAGTGCACCCCCTCGGAAGCGAAGCCGGACAGACCAACCAGCAGCAGCAATCCCAGCAATACCAAGTCCGAGGCCCGCGTGACACCTGCGGTCTGGGGCCTGCGCCAGCGCTCCCACATCATCAGCGATGTTCCTAGCAGCAGGGACACGCCTCCAAGGTTGGCCATGAGCTTCCACGGGTTCCATAGGCTGAACGGATAGACGACACCGCCGAGCAGGGGGTTCCAGCGTGCGGTGAACGCCCACGCGCTGGTCAACCCCAGCGCCACGATGCCGAACACCACCAGCAAGTGATGGGTGCGGCGGGCCTGGCTGGCCGAGCACGAAGCGAAATCGTCGTGGAACAAGATACGCGACGCCGCCACGCGCAGGCTGGGACCTACCGGATGACTGCCGTGTTTGCCCTCGGCAGCCGACATATTCAGCCACAGGTGCTTGGCGCCGCGGATCATCACCAGCACGTCGAAGGCCAGCAGGGCTCCGAACAGGCCGCCCAGCAGCCAATGCGGCAAGCGTGTCCAGAAGGGAAAGACCGCACGCTCTCCGGGCAACCCCAGCTCGATCGACGCCGCGCCCAGCGACTGCCACAGAACCGAGGAGCCCAGCAAGACAAGGACCGCGATCGCCACGCTCAGCAACGCGCCTGTGGGCCCGCTGGCCCATCGGCCAAATGCACGCGGAAACGAATAGAAAGCGATGCACTCGCGCCGGAGGGCGGCCATCACGTCGGACGGGCGCGCGCCGCGGGGACAGCGCCGCGTGCAGTCGCCGCACTGGTGGCAAAGCCAGAGGTTCGGATCGCTTACCAAACGATCGGCCAGGCCCCACTGCGCCCACAGCATCTCCTTGCGCGGCCCCGGCGCATTGCCGTCGAGGATCTCGCACACGCTGGAGCACGTCGCACATTGCATGCACTTGCGAAGGTCCTCTCCGCCACTGTCCAAGACGCGGGCCAGCAAGGCCCGATCGGGTCGCAGACGCTGCCTGCGACTTCCCGAAGGCGGCTCGGATGGACTTCCGTCGGGCATGTGGTTCACGAATCTTTGAATGGACTAGGCCCCAAGGCGTCGAGGTCCTTCACGAACGCGTCGATGAGCTTGGGCAACACCAGATAGTCGGCCAGGGTCACGTGATCGACGCGCACGCGCTGGTCTTCGAGCGCCATCTGCTTGAGCTTCTGCTTGATATTCTCGCTGCGAGTGGCGAGAAGCTCACTGCCGCGGGTGTAGTGACACTGGGTATGCTCGCCGGGCTTGCACCCGAGCAAGAGCACGCCGTCGAAGCCGCATGCGAAGGCATCCGCCAGCCAGACAACGTTCACCGCGCCGAGGCACCGAACCGAAATAGCCCGGACGAAAGCGCTCCAGCGTTGCCCGTGGAAGCCCGCCAGCTCAAGGGCGGGATACGCATCGTTCTCGCACAAGAGCATCAAGATGCGAGGCTTCTCGTCGAACTCGCCCGGCACTTGGATGGACTTGATCATACGCGAGACCAAGTCGATGGAATAATCGGCATACGAGATGATCCGCTCGGGACAGGCGCCAAGGCAAATGCCGCACCGTCGGCAACGGCCCGGATTCGGCTTGGGTGTGCACTTTTCGTCTTCGTCGAGCGTGCCGAACGGACATTCCTCCGTGCAACGCTTGCATTGCGTGCACCGCTGCAGATTGAAGGTCGGCGGCGAGATGTCACCCCACCGAGGATGCACGGCTTCGCCCAGCGCACAGTGCTCGATGGCCTGGATCGCCTTCAGGGCTGCCCCTTCACCGTCGATCCGGCAACCTTCCAAATCACCTGGCGCCCGCAAACAGCCAGCGGCGTAGATGCCGGTTCGCCGCGTCTCGTACGGAAAGCAGATGAAGTGTGAATCCGGAAAGCCGGACTCCAGCGCCGGCAGGTCCGGCCCTTGACGGTAGGTCAACCCAAGGATGTCGGTTCCTTCCATGGGCGACAATCGTTCCACCGTAGTTTTCAGGACCTCGGGGTTGCCATCGCCCTTCGCGAGGTTCCTGCGCGCATCCCTCAGCTCACGCAGGGCCAGTCCGTCGGCGGCCACCGGGACCATTCCGGTGGCAAGCACCACCAAGTCGGCTTCCAGATCCAGCGCGTCGCCAAGCTGGCTTTTCCCAAGATGGACCACAAGCCCGTCGGCCATCGCGTCCACCGCGACCACATCCCCCTTACAGATATAGATGCCGCGGTCCTCTTGCGCTCGCCGATAGAAGTCTTCGTGCAGCCCCGGCGCGCGGATCTCCTTGGCCAGCACGAATGCCTCGCAGCGCGGGTCGAGCTCGCGCAACCACAAGGCTTGCTTGAGCGTCACACGGCAGCAAACGTTCGAGCAGTACGGGAGGTGCCGTGGATCCCTCGAGCCTGCGCATTGGACGAAGGCAATTCGCGCCGGTTGCTTGCCGTCTGATGGACGACAGATTTTCCCATCGGCGAGCATCCGCTCGAACTCCACGTTGGTGACCACGTCCGGCGTTTTTCCATAGCCAAGGTGGGAGAGCTTGGACGCATCGTACGGCGCGAACCCGGTCGCCTGCACGATGGCACCGACGCGGGTACGGACTTCTTGCTCGCCCACTTTCAGATCGACCTCGAACTCACCGGGCTGGCCACCGATGCGCTTCACGACGGCCCCGCAATGCACGTCGATCTTACGGTGCACCTCGATTTCCTTGCGTCGCATTTCGAGGTCCGACACCTGAAGATCGCGATGAGGCGCGCGGGTTGGAAGGGTCCGCTTCCACGTGCGGAGCCAACCGCCCAGCTCCTGCGATTTCTCCACCAACACAGCCTCGTACCCGGCGCGCGCCACGCCCAGAGCCGCGGCCATCCCCGTCGGGCCGCCACCGACGACGAGCACGCTTCGCTCGGCCGGCAAAGGTTGCGCCAGGGGCAGCTCGATACGCGAGGCTCGAACGACCGCCATGCGAATCATGTCTTCCGCGAGCATTTGCGTGTCTTCGTGCCTCGGCTCGTGACTGCTGACCACCAACTCGCGCAGGCTTAGCCGCTCAACGTGACAACCTGCGCGCAGGAATCCGGCGGTGTGGAATCGTGCCGCGCAAGCTGCGATCACCAGGGTATTCGCCCCGGAGGCGAAAGCATCGTCGACAAGCCTTGGGCCAGCCTGCCCACAGAGCAGCGGCGCTGACTTTACCTGCGCAACGCCCTCCAACTTCGTGGTGGCCTTTTGCACAGCGGTCAGGTCGAGCGACTCGCCAATCTTGCAGCTCTGGCAGATGAGGACAGCAGCCTTGGCCACGCCCTACCCTCCCTCCATCGAGCAGAACGCCAGCGCCCGCAGCACGGCGCTGTTCGCATCCCGAACCGCGCAGGCGACGTCCATCGGCTCGCGCGCACAGCCGGCCACCAGTTGTCCCGCAGAGGGCTGGACCGGACTCAAAAATCCGTAGCCGTCACGACCCAGGTGGTTTTCGGTCCTCGAGGAGACCAGGCCCGTGGCCAAAACCACGAGGTCGACGCTGTGACGAAGTCGCCTGCCCTGGCCCATATCCTCCACGTGTAGGACCGGCTTGCCGCCTTCCACGCACACCTTCGACACCTTGCCCGCAACGAAGCGAACCTTGGGATCCCGTTCGGTTTCGGCGAGGAAGCTCTCTTGCCGGCCCGAGGCTCGGCGATCGATGTAGTAGATGAAAATATCTGCGTCGGGAAGCTGGGCACGAACGTAGCGAGCGTGCTTGGTCGAGGCCATGCAGCAAAGGCCGGAACAGTAGGGCAAATGGGCATCGTCGCGCGAGCCGGCGCACTGGACGAAGCCAACACTCGCGGGAGCGCGACCGTTGGACGGACACTGAACCCGTCCGGCGGTAGGGCCATGGGGCGAGGCCAGGCGTTCCATCATCATGTTCGTGATGATGTCCGGGTGTGCCCCAAAACCCAGGTCGTCGAGACGCGAGGCCTGATACGGACGCCATCCGGTCGCCCAGATCACGGCCGCGACGTCGAGGTCGAAAGAGCGCGGCTGCATCGAAAGATCGATGGCCTGGGTCGGGCAATCCGTCACGCACTTCGAGCAGCTCGCGCCCATGCAGGCCTTTCCATCGATGACGTAGCGGCTCGGCCACGCACCGGGGTACGCGAGATAGGCGGCCTTGTTCTTCCCGAGGCCGAAATCGAACTCGCTCGACCGTTCCACGGGGCACACAGACGCGCAGGTTCCGCACGCCGAACAGTGGTCCGCCACGAAGCGCGGCCGTTGCCGAACCCTCACCCGATACGCCCCCGGACCGCCCGACACCGATTGGGCTTCGGTCAGTGTATGGACCTGGATGCGAGGGCTCGTACGAATGCGGCGCAGGTTGATCTCCAGGCCGCACGCGGGCGGGCACAGCTTGGGGAAGTACTGATACATCTGGGCCACGCGGCCCCCCAGGTGAGCTTCGCGCTCGACCAACACGACATCGCACCCGGCCTCCGCCGCCTCGACGGCAGCGGAGATACCGGCGATGCCACCGCCCACGACGAGCAGCGTGCCGCGCGTTCGGCCGGGTGCTGTGGTGCTGGGGTGGGTCACCGCTCGGAGTCGCGCGTGAGATACTTCACCGGACGCTTGATCATGGTCCATTCGCCCGTCTCGGGATCCCGTTTGGTGTTGCAGAAGGCCAGCCAGTTGGCCTGGTCCATCGTCGGCTTGTCAGAGCGCACGTAGTAGCCCGGCCAGCGGGTCTCGTCGCGGAACAACATGGACCGCATGTGAGCCTCGGCCTGCAGCAGTCGGTGCCGGTTCTCCCAACAACGCATGAGCTCGTGCAACGACTCGGCGCCAAGCTTGTCCGAGTCTTCCCGCAGGAAGGCCAGCATCTCAAGCCCCTTTTCGAGCTGAGTCTTGCTGGTGGCGAGTTGCGTAGACACGCCGCCCGCGTACTCGTCCATGATCTTCTGCAGCCGCGCCATCATCTGCTTCGGGCGCAGGTAGTTCGGGTTGATGTCCGGATCCGTGGTCTCGCCCTTGTGCTGCTCGAAATTCTCGAGCGGCCTCAGCATCTCGGCGACCATGCCCTGGATCTGCGCATCGGAGACCGCCGCCCCGGCGCCTTTGTCCACGATGAACTGCAGCGCCGCCTTGCCGGCGATGCGGCCCTCTGTAAAAGAGCCCGACGAGAACTTGTGGCTGGAGGCGCCGCTGGCATCCCCCGCGGCAAACAACCCCGGAACCGTGGTCATGTTCGCGTAGCCCCAGAAGTAGTCCCTTTCGGTGTCGCCCGTCTGCAGATCCTTGGGCCCCGACACCCACGCGCCCGAGGCGCCCGAGTGCGATCCGATGAAATATGGCTCGCAAGCCATGATCTCCGACGGCTTCTTGTCGGGCTCGACGTTGGTGGACGCCCAGAGCAAAGCCTGGGCGATGGTCATGTCGAGGAAGTCCTCCCACGCCTCGCTCTCCAGTTCCTTCAGCTTCTTCTTCGCGGCCTTCTCGTCTGGCATCGACTGGCTGATCTTCTTGATCGCCTCATCTGTGCGCATGTAGATGGGGCCCTTGCCCTTCTGGATATCGAGCATCATGAGCCAGTTGCGCAGGTTGGCCGGCGTGGGCTTGGCGTGACCGTAGGGGCCCCACTTGTCGAGCTCGGCGGCGTTGGTGGACATGTAGTCCTCGCCGAGGGCGTTGGTGGCCAGAGACTTGAACAGCAGGAACCACGCACCCACCGGTCCGTAGGCGTCTTTGAAACGCACGGGCACGAAGCGAACCTCTTGGCAGGTCATTTCCGCACCGGCAGAGATGGTGAACGCGGCGCTGCCCGCGGAGTTGAACGGCGGATACCATGACCGGCCTAGACCTTCGCCCGTAGAGCGCGGTCTGAACACGTGAACGGCGCCGCCCATGGTCGCCAGGGTGGCCTTGGCCTTGAAGATGTAGACTGTGTCGTCGCGATTCGAAAACCCTATCGCGCCCACGCAACGGCCTTCCGACATCAGGGGGTGCGTGATGAACACACGCTCGAAGTACTGCCCGCCCGTCTCGGCCAGCGCCTTCTTGGCAGCTTCGGCGACGATGACCTTGTACGACTCGCCGCTGATCATGACCTGCCAGCGACCTTCGTGGACGTAATTGCCGCCGTCGTCCTTCCAGATGGGCAAGCCCCACTTCTCGAACATGTGCACCGACGAGTCCACATGGCGGGCGATGTTGGCGACGAGATCTTCGCGCGTGATGCCCATCAGATCGTTGCGCACGTAATCCACGTAGTCGCGCAGGGTGTTCTTGCCACCGTTCAGGTCCACGTAGAGGTTGATGGCGGAAAGCCCCATGGCCACTGCGCCGGAGCGGTCCATCGCGGCCTTGTCGACCAGCGTGACCTTGAGCCCGTGCTTCTTGGCCCAGTGGGCGGTCTCCACCGCGGCTCCGCAGGCGGCCATGCCACCACCGCAAATGAGCAGGTCGGTTTCGATGACGACGGTTTTGAAATCCGACATGACTACGTTCCTCCGTTCTGAGATCGGGTCAGGGCAAGCTCGGGAAGGCCAGTGTGCTTGACGGGCCCTTGTTCGGTGTTGAGAGCTGTGGGTTCTCCCATCAGCATCGGACTAGCCAGCTCTTCGGTGCCCGTCGGGAAATGGCCGTGCGGCTGCACCTGGCCTTCGGAGACGCCCCGCCGGATGGGGAACTTGAAACGCTTGGGCTTGATTTCCCGGTTGCGGAACTGCACCGTCCACATGATCTCTTCAGTGCTGCGCATGGCACTCACGCTGGCGCCCATCGGGACGAAGTCGGAATAGCCGCGCACCTCAATGGCCTGATTCGGGCACAACTTTACGCAATTGAAGCACTCCCAGCACATCACAGGGTCGCGGTTGTAGGCCTTCATCTTCTGACGGTCCAGGGCCATCAGATCGTTAGGACAGATGTACTGACAAGCGGTCCTATCCAAGGCCTTGCACCCATCACACTTGCTGGCGATGACATAACTTGGCATCAAGTCTCCATTGGCGCGGCCTCTGCCATGCCCGGTTCGCGCCCGGTTGAGAGTGGTTGGTTATCCGCATGGACTAAAACAGCGAGGACAAAGAGAGGACGAAGAAAAAGAAAGACCAGCGCGCCGCCCGCGTAGATGCCGACGACGATGGCGACCTCGGGAAGGCTTGGCCAATAGTCGCTGACGTAGCCGAGCGGCGATGGAACGAAACCCGACGTGACCAGGCAAAGGCCTTTGTCGACCAGAACCGATATAAGGATCGCTGCCGTGGCAGACGTAGCAAGCCCGGCCCGACGACGCAGGCCGGGAATCAGCAGGACAGGCAACGCGAACAGAAGCAGTCCCCACGACAGATAGTTGAAGGCCAAAAGACCGGTGTGACCGTCGAGCCCGAGAAACAGGTATTGGAGGTGCTCCCTGGCGCTGGGAATTCCGGAATAGAGCGCAGTGAAGGCCTCTAGCCCCGCCAAGAGCAGACTGAAGACCGCCGCGTAGGTCATGATGACCGAAAGTCGCGCGACGGCGTCTCGTCCGACGTCGAACACCTTGGCGCGGGCGAGACCACCCGCCAGCAGGATCAACAAGGCCGGTCCCGATGCGAAGGCCGTCGCCAAGAAGCGCGGCGCCAGCACGGCCGTCATCCACGCCGGTCGCGAAGACAGCCCCGCGTATAGCAGCGCTGTCACCACGTGAATACCGATGGCCCAAGGAATGGTTACCAGCGCCAAGCCCCGCGCCCACTTCGCCGACGAAGGGCTTCGCCAAAACAGCGACGCCAGCAGCCCCATCACCGACAGGCCCAAGTAGCCAGTCAACGTCAGACAGTCCCAGAACATCAGGGATGAAGGCGACGGATAGAGCAAAATGTTGAGCAAGCGCCGCGGTTGGCCGAGGTCGACAAAGATGCACGACAGGGCCTGGCCGAGCGCAATGATGGCGACCACCTCCCCCAAAATCAGAGCCCGGGCAAAAACCTTCTGCCGGTGCACGTAGTAGGGCAAGAGCACCGTCACCGCCGACGCGCCGATGCCTACCAGAAACGTGAACTGGGCAATGTAGAGGCCCCACGGCACCTCGCGGGAAAGGCCCGTGACACCAAGGCCCTGCCGGCTTTGCATGGCATAGGCGACCACGCCCAACGCGGCCAAGAAGAAAAGCGCCGCCATCGCGACTCGGCCGAACCTGCGGGTAGGCGTGCTGGGCGGCATCGACGTCACACCAAATAGAAGACGCTCGGCTCGGTACCGAGTGCGGGGTGACGGCGCAGCACCTGACGAGTCGCCAAGAGCTGCCTGAGCGGCGACTCGGCATCCTCGAGATTCCCGAAGGTAAGGGCTCTGGTTCCCCGCGCGTGGCAGGTCTCCACGCAAAGCGGCCGCTGTCCAGCGTCCAGGCGCTCCACGCAGAAGTTGCACTTCTCCACGACGCCGGCGGTACGCGCAGGGTAATTGCTTGCGCCGGACGCGGCCTGTGGCTTTTCCCAGTTGAAGCTGCGCGCGCCGAACGGGCACGCCGTCATGCAGTATCGGCAGCCAATGCAACGATGGGCATCCATGGCCACCACCCCGTCGCTGCGCCGCCAGGTCGCCTGGGTCGGGCAAACGCGGGTGCAGGGTGAATTCGCGCAGTGGTTGCACAGCACCAGCACGGGCATCTGTCGTCGCGCTTCGACCTCATAGGCGTGGTCCTGTTCGGGAAAGACCCGAACGAAGGGCTCTTTCCAGAGCCACTTGATCTCGTGTCGTGGATCGGTCATGGCCGGCACCCGATGGGCCGAGTGACAAACGTCGATGCACGCGCGACAGCCGGTTTGGCTGGCACAGCGGCCAATATCCACGGCGATGCCCCAGTGAGGAATTGACCGCTCCCCCGCCGACGCCAAGCCCGTTCGCGACGACACACCCGTCAGCGCGGCGGAACCCAGGGCGGCGCCCGTCGCAGTCAGCAAGCGCCGTCGACTGAGCAAAGGCTCGAAGGGTTTTGGGGCCCGTTTCATCGCTTGCTCTCCAGCCTTGGTCGGCATCGGCACACCTGCACGCCCCGGTGCCACAGCACAAACCGTGCCGAACGAAGACGCTTGCTCGACCAGCCGAATGCACGCAAATACCGCCGTACGGGCAAAGTGCCTGCGAGACGTCCCATCATATTTGCTGGGCACGTCCAGCAAATAGCATGGCTCGGTCCGAAGTGGCTTGCGTGCCCTGGTTCGAACCGCGATGCACGAGGCGCTGGACTCTCAAATCACGGCCTGTCATTTAGCCCAGCAAATATCACGGGCCTGGGGGCGTCCATCGAGGTCGAGCTGCCTTCGCTTGATTGCCGGATGCTCTATTTTCAGGCGTTCATGCACTGAATTGTTCTTTTGTGTTCTGTGCGACTCGACGGCACGGTGTTTGCTGTGCGCAGGTACTCGAGAAATCCAGTGAGCAAAGACAACAAGACGCCAAAGGTCGATGAACTGGAGTCGGGGCCTTGGCCGAGCTTCGTCAGAGAGATCAAAAGGAGCGCCGACAATCCCATGGCCGCCGATCTTCTGGGCGTCCTCGAGCGCTCATACAATGAGAAGGTCGGGCACTGGAAGCACGGCGGCCTGGTCGGCGTGAAAGGCTACGGCGGCGGAGTGATCGGCCGCTACAGCGACCTCGGCGCCGACTTTCCGGAGGCCGCTGAGTTCCACACCGTACGGATCAACCCGCCGGCAGGCTGGTTCTACACCTCGGACGTGATTCGCAAGTTGTGCGACATATGGGAGAGACACGGCTCGGGCCTGACCAATTTCCACGGCGCGACGGGGGACGCGGTCTTCCTTGGTGCGAAGACGGCCGAGCTCGAGCCGCTGTTCAACGAGCTTCTGGAAGCGGGCTTCGACCTCGGTGGATCCGGCTCGGCCCTGCGCACGCCGAGCTGTTGTGCTGGCAAGGCCCGATGCGAGTGGGCGTGCTTCGACACCATGGACGTCACGCACAATCTGACCCAATCGTTCCAGGACGAGATGCACCGCCCAGCCTTCCCGTACAAGTTCAAGATCAAGGCCTCGGGCTGCCCCAACGACTGCGTGGGCGCCATCGCACGATCTGACCTGTCGATCATCGGAACCTGGCGCGACGACATCCAGATCGACCAAGCGGCGTTCGCCAAATACGTCGGGGACGCAAGGATCGACATCCGCCGCGACGTGCTCGACCGCTGCCCCACCCGCTGCATGAGATTCGCGGGTGGCGAGCTCGGGATTGACAACGACGAATGCGCCAAGTGCATGCACTGTATCAACGCCTTGCCCAATGCGCTGGCCCCGGGCAAGGACCGCGGCGCCATGTTGCTCGTGGGCGGAAAGGCGCCGATTCTTGGCGGCGCGCTGCTCTCGTCCGTGCTGGTGCCATTCCTCGAGATGGATCCGCCCTACGACGACATCAAGGAGCTTCTGAACGCCGTGTGGGATCTCTGGGCCGAGCACGGAAAGCACCGGGAGCGCGTCGGCGAATTCATCCAACGCATCGGCCTGGCCAACTTCCTGGAACAGATTGGTCTCGATCCACAGCCCGAGATGGTGGCGCACCCCAGAACCAACCCGTACATCGCCCACCGCGAGGACAAGCCATGAGCGCTCCCCCCACCGGCAAACGAAAAACCGACATCGGAGCGCCCGACTACCGCAAGTTCCTGCCGCCGGTGATCGCACGCAACTACGGACATTGGGCTCGCCACGAAATCCCACGCCCGGGTGTCCTGGTGCACACGGCCGAATCCGGCGAGAAGCTCTTCACGGTGCGCGCCGGATCGCCGCGCCTCCTCAGCACGAAGACCCTGCGACTGTTCGCCGCGCTGGCGGACGAGTTCTCCCAAGGCTTTTTTCGCTTCACCAGTCGCAACAACATCGAGTTCTTGCTCGCCGACCCGGCCAAGGTGGAGCCGCTGATCGCGCGTCTCGAGGCCGAGGGGTATCCGGTCGGCGGCACCGGTCCCTCGATCACCAGCATCGTGCACACCCAGGGCTGGATTCACTGCCACTCGGCTGCGTCGGACGCATCCGGCGTGGTCAAGTCGGTGATGGACGAGCTATTCCCGTACTTCGGCAGCATGACTTTGCCCGCGCGTATTCGCATCGCTTTCGCCTGCTGCCTGAACATGTGCGGCGCAGTCCACTGCTCCGACATCGCCATCCTTGGCCTGCACCGCAAGCCGCCCAAGATCAACCACGGAACGCTATTCAAGACCTGCGAGATCCCGACCACGGTTGCCTCGTGTCCCACGGGTGCGGTTCGCCCGGTTACCGTCGATGGCAAGCCGTCGCTGGAAGTCATCGAAGGACAGTGCGTGTTCTGCGGGAACTGCTACACCGTCTGCCCGTCCATGCCGCTCAATGATCCAGAGGACGGTGTCTCGATCTGGGTCGGCGGCAAGGTCTCGAACGCTCGCAGCGAACCCATGTTCTCGAAGTTGGCCATCCCGTTTTTGCCCAACAGCCCCCCCCGCTGGCCAGAAGTGACCGCCGCGGTCAAGTCCATCGTCGAGCTGTACGCCGCCCACGCCCGCCCCTTCGAACGCATGGGCGAGTGGATTGGCCGCATCGGCTGGCCTCGCTTCTTTCGCATGGCGAACCTTCCTTTCACCCGCGACCACATCGACGACTTCACCCACGCTGGAGAGACCTACAAGCGGTCGACACAGCTTCGGCGTTCGCCTGCCTGGAATGGTCGAGGCTAGACTGCACTGGAAAATTCAATGGAAAATCCGACTGCAAATGCCGTGGCAGACGCGATGTACGCCCTGGTCAAAGAGTGCCACGGCAAACGGCAGCTCAAGCCGCTCGATCTGACCAAGGCCATGGTCGAACGCTTTGGAGATGGCTGCGACAAGAACCTGTGCAAGCAAGCCATCCGACTGCTGATCGATGACGAACGCTGTACCTATTCGTACACCGGCGGCAGTTACATCGTGCTTCCACCGGAAAAGTAAACCATGGCGCTGCTGCGAAAAAGGGAAGGCGTCAAGCCACTGCAGTTTCGCACCCGTGCTCAGTCGAGCAGCGCCGTCTCGACGCTGCGACCCCGGCTGACCCCCAAGGCCAGTCCGTGCCAAGCGTCGTGCTTGGCGGGAACCGACGTCCGCGGCGTGGTTGCTTTGCTCGCGCAGAGGGAAAAACTTGGCCTATCCATCCACCAGGCCTGCGAGCGCGCCTTCCAGCTGATCGTCGAGACGAATCCCTTCCCCGCGACCACGGGCCGCATCTGTCCCCACCGCTGCGAGGACAACTGCAGCCGACATCAGAAGGACGGAGGCGTCGCGGTCAGCACCATCGAGCGGTTCATCGGAGATTTTGCTCTCGAGCATGACCTAGCCTTGCCCGGCTGTCCGGATCGGCCAATCCACCGTGAGGGAGTAGCAATCATCGGGGCCGGACCAGCCGGGCTTTCTTGCGCCTACCAACTGGTGCGGCGCGGATATGAATGCACGGTTTTCGAGGGCATGCCCCAGCCTGGCGGAATGCTCCGCTACGGTGTTCCGTCGTACCGCTTGCCCGCGCGGGTGTTCGAAGGAGAAATCGACCGCGTCCTCCGGCTTGGCATCGAGCTGCGCACCCGAACCATGATCGGCCGTGATGTAAGCCTCGACGAGCTTCGCCAACAATTCGCGGCGGTCTTCGTGGCGCCCGGCGCCGCCGTCAGCCGTGCCGTGGACATTCCGGGTGCGAAGGGTGCCTGCGTCTTCCGGGCGGTGGATTTCCTGCGCGACGTCGCCCGGCACGCACCGCCTGGCCTTGGTCGACACGTGGTCGTGGTGGGTGGCGGCAACACCGCCATCGATGCGGCTCGGGTGTCGGCGCGAGTGCTCGGCGGGCACGGCGAAATCACGCTATTGCGGCAGGAGAGTGAAACTGTCGATGACGATCTTCGCGATGCGATGGAGGAAGGTGTCTCTGTCGAGTTCCTATCCACGTTGAACTCCGTGGTTCGCGACGCCATGGGAGGCATCGACCACGTGGTGGTCCAGCGCATCGAGCTGGGCGAGAAAGACGCCGTTGGCTTCCCGACGCTGATTCCGGTGGCCGGCAAGAGCTACGAGCTGCGCGCCGACACCGTCATTCTGGCGCTGGGGCAAAAGCCCAACGTCAGCCCCATCTTTCGCGAGAACCCCGACCAGTACGAGCCCGACGCCACCGGAAGGACCAAGGCAGCCCGCGTCTGGCGGGGGGGCGATGCAGTCACCCCCAGCTTCGCTGCAGTGGTCGTGGCCCAAGGACGCCAGGTGGCGCTGTCCATCGACGCCGAGTTAAGCGAGCGACCGCTGCAAGAGCCGCCGAAGCTACCTGATCTGCACCCCAGCCGGCTGAAGCTCGACTGCTACGACCGCCTGCCGCGTCTCGGCCGCCGCTTGATTCCGGTCCGCGAGCGCCTGGCAGACATACACAACGAGACAGAGCCGGGCTACGCGCCGACCGCAGTGTTCCGCGAGGCGAGCCGATGCCTTTCGTGCGGCAACTGCTTCGGGTGCGAGCGCTGCTGGATGTACTGCACGCCCGGCTGCTTCTCCAAGGCTTCGCAGGTAGAACCGGGCCGCCACTTCGCCATCAACCTCGACAAGTGCGACGGCTGCCGCAAGTGTGCCGAAGAGTGCCCGTCGAGTTTCCTGGAAATGGGATGAGCCGTGCAGACGCGCTCCATCGCTGTTCCGAGGATCGTGATCGCAGGTCTCGCGGGCGATTCAGGCAAGACGCTGGTTGCCACAGGGATCATCCGCGCGCTCTTCCGCAGGGGCATCCGAGTTGCGCCGTACAAGAAAGGCCCTGACTACATCGATCCGGCATGGCTCGGCGCTGCTGCCGGGCGGCCGGCCAGAAACCTCGACACGTATCTGATGTCCGACGCGGCCTTGCGGGCCTCGCTGGCCGACGGGGCGGATGCCGACCTGGCCATCATCGAGGGAAACCGAGGCCTGTTCGACGGTATGGACGCACAGGGCAGTCATTCCACCGCGGAGCTGGCCAGACGGTTGCAAACCCCCGTCATCCTGGTGATCGACGTCAGCAAGTCGACCCGGACCATCGCAGCACTGGTGCTCGGCTGTCTCGCCCTCGACCCTGGTTTGCAGCTGGCGGGTGTGGTTCTCAATCGTGTCGGCACCCCAAGACAGGAACAATTGATTCGGGACGCGCTGGCGCACGCCACGACGGTGCCGGTGTTGGGTGCGATTCCGAGGCTGAAGACCGAGGTATTCCCCTCGCGGCATCTCGGGCTCGTCCTGCCCGACGAGCGCCAGGACCGCGACCAGGTTCTGGACCAAATGGCGAATGCCGTCGACGAAGGCCTGGATTGGGAAGCAATTCTCCATTTCGCCAGCGCGGCGCCTCCGTTGCGCTGCGAGGCCGCCGGGGCGACTCGACCGTCCGTGACCTCGCGCCCCACCCTCGGCTACTTGAAAGACGAAGCGTTCTGCTTTTACTATTCCGAAAATCTCGCGGCACTGGAAGCTGCCGGGGCGACCCTGGTTCCAGTGTCGCCGATCCACGACCGGGCGTTGCCGGCCATCGATGCACTGTACGCTGGCGGCGGCTATCCGGAACAGCACGCGGCGGCCCTTTCGGCGAACGTGGCTTTTCGTTCGACGCTCGCGGCGCGCATTGCCAGTGGCCTGCCTGTCTGGGCCGAGTGCGGCGGGCTCATGTATCTCGCTTCGAGGTTGAGCGTGAAGGGAACTCCCTTCCCGATGGTGGGCGCGCTGCAGATTGCGGTGGAACAGACGGGTTGCACCCAAGGGCATGGCTATGTGGCGGCCACCGTCGACGCAGAGAATCCATTTTTGCAGACGGGCACGCGGTTGCGCGGCCACGAGTTCCACTACTCGAAGCTGGCCGAGTCCACTCGGCCCTTGACGACCGCCCTATCCCTCGGCCGGGGCGTCGGCGTGGGTGACGGCCGCGACGGCATCGTCCAGGGCCGAGTGTTCGCGAGCTACATGCACGTGTTCGCGCCCGGCACGCCGGCATGGGCGCCAGCGCTGGTTCGTCTGGCGCACGAGGCCCGACAGTAATCTTCATTCAACCCCATCGCAATAGGAGACGACCTTGGCATCAATAGAAGTTCGGAATTTACAAATTGAGGTCGACGAGGACGGATTCATTCAAGAGCCCGACAAGTGGAGCGAGGCTGTCGCTGGTGCACTGGCGGCCACCGAGGGCGTGAGTGAGCTCGGCGAACGGCACTGGGTGCTGATCAAGTATCTGCGCGACTACTACAAGAAATTCGGCATGGCCCCCATGATCCGCAAGATGTGCAAAGAAGTGAACATGAAGCTGACCGAGGTCTACGAGCTGTTCCCGACCGGGCCAGCCAAGGGGGCATGCAAGGCTGCTGGTTTGCCCAAGCCCACCGGGTGCGTGTAAGGCCGAGGTACCCAGCATGGGGCGACACCTGACGATTCACTTGGGCGGTGCTTTGGCCACGGTGCTCGTCGCATGTGTCGTCCCCATGCTGGCCGCCTCGCTGATCAGCGAAGGATGGGTCGTGGTGCTGTCAACCTTCGCACTGGCGGCGCCGATCCTGGTCGGCGCGTTCACTGCCAAAGTCGTTCGTTGGATTCGTACCCCCATCGCGTTTCGCATCCCGCTCACGGTTGGGCAACAGCGTTCGCTGCGGACTATCCCCCACGAACGGGTTGGGGCTCCGCACACGGCCGGGCAAGTGCTCTTGCGAGCCCTGCTCGACATCGTGCTCTTTCGTCCCCTGACGCGCGCCACACCCACCGCGCGCTTGCTCGCCTTGGGGCTCGACCACGGCACCACCCGCACGCTGTGGCTAGCGGCCGGGCTGTTTCACACCTCCCTTGCCGTGATCCTAATTCGTCACCTGCGTATGTTCTTCGAGCCCGTGCCGGGCTTCGTGAGGTGGCTCGAGGATGTCGACTCCCTCGGCGAGATGACCCTGCCGAGAATTCACCTCAGCAGCGTGGCGTTGGTTCTGGCCCTTCTGTTCTTATTCGGCCGGCGGCTTTGGCTTGTGCGCTTGCGCTACATCTCCCTTGCAGCCGACTATTTTCCCCTCTTCCTGTTGATGGCCATCGCCAGTGCCGGCCTCGTCCTGCGGCACGCGCTTGCCACCAACGTCCCGGCGGTAAAGCAAGTGGTGACCGGCCTGGCCAGCGGTGTCCTGGCACCACCCGCCGCAGCGGATCCGTTCTTGGTCGTGCATCTGTTCCTGGTCGGCGTTCTGCTGGTGTACTTTCCGCTTGGCAAGCTCATGCACATGCCGGGCACCTGGCTTAGCCCCACCCTGACCATGGCGAACACCACCCGCGAACGCCGCCACGTCAATCCCAACAATCCTTGCGTCGAGGTATTGCACTACGCCGCCTACGAAGACTCTTTTCGCGGCCCCATGATCGAGGCTGGCCTGCCGGTCGAGAAGGAGTGACATGGTAGCCCCCAAACCCGACCATCCGAACTACTACAGGAAGGCCGACCTGGAGCGCGTCGACCATCGCCCGCCGAGTACGCCCTGGCGAGAGGCAGTCACGACCTTCCAGCCCGGCGGCTTTCTGCATCCGGCGAAGCCCAAGAACCTGGAAAGTCTCGGTCTTCCGTCCGCGCACGCCTGGTCGCCGCTGGACGAAGATTGGAAGTTGCCCGACAACTGGAAAGAGATTGTCATCGACGGGATGCGAGAGCGGCTGGCAGCCTCGCGTACGCTTCTACTCTTCATGGACACCTGCGTGCGCTGCGGGGCCTGCGCCGAAAGGTGCCCCTTCTTCATCGGGACAGGCGATCCCAAGAATATGCCGGTCCTTCGGGCAGAGCTTCTGCGCTCCGTGTACCGCAGGTACTTCACCACCGCGGGACGACTGATGGGCGAGTGGGCAGGGGCGCGTGCGCTCGACGAATCGGTCATCAAGGAGTGGTTCAAGTATTTTTTCCAGTGCACCCTATGCCGTCGCTGCGCCGTCTTCTGTCCCTACGGCATCGACACCGCCGAGATCACCATGCTGGGGCGCGATCTGCTCTTGCGGCTGGGGCTTTCCGCCAACTGGGTGATGGAGCCGGTCGCCCATTGCTACCGCACCGGCAATCACCTGGGTATCCAGCCGCAAGGGCTGAAGGACTCCCTGGAATTTCTTGCCGACGAGCTAGAAGATGTGACCGGCGTTCGGGTCGACGTGCCGATCAATCGCAAGGGCGCCGATATCTTATTCGTCACACCGTCGGGGGACCTGCTGGCCGATCCCGGCACCTACACGGCGATGGGGTACCTCGCGCTCTTTCACGAACTGGGTCTCAACTACACCTTCAGTACGTACGCGTCCGAGGGGGGGAACTTCGGATCGTTCGCGTCGCCCGAATTGATGAAGCGACTGAACGCGAAGATCTATGAGGAGGCCAAGCGGCTGGGTGTGAAGTGGATCCTGGGCGGTGAATGCGGCCACATGTGGCGCGTGGTCCACCAGTACATGGACACCATGAACGGCCCCGCAGACTTCTTGCGGGTACCCACCTCTCCCATCACAGGCACGACTTTCGAGCATGCGCGCTCGACCAAGATGATCCACATCGCCGAGTTCACCGCCGACCTGATCGCACACGGCAAGCTCAAGCTAGACCCGACGAGAAACGCTGCTGTGAGCGCCACCTTCCATGACTCGTGCAATCCGGCCCGCAGCATGGGCCTTCTGGAAGAACCACGGGCTGTCCTGCGCTCCGTTTGCCACGAGTTCCACGAAATGGCCGCCGACACCATCCGGGAGCGCACCCTGTGTTGCGGCGGTGGCGCGGGGCTTGCCGCCGACGAGAACATGGAG
>Ga0302323_100001376_pt1 | contig 19705 bp, 15 predicted proteins | sample Fen_T0_3_FD_201950 | JGI IMG/M metagenome (GOLD analysis project Ga0302323, IMG submission 201950) | Peat permafrost microbial communities from Stordalen Mire near Abisko, Sweden - Fen_T0_3 | ecosystem: Environmental > Terrestrial > Soil > Wetlands > Permafrost | place: Sweden: Abisko... | reverse complement strand
CGCCGAGGCGTAGGCGGCTGCAGCTTTGGCGCGCTTGCCCGCGCTCAGGTTGAGCTCGGCAACCGCATCCCGTTCCTCTGGCTCGCTGATGAGCGTGCCGCCGCGGTTTAGCTGACCGACGGCCGAAAAAACGGCTTCGTCGCGTGCGCCGCCTTGAATCCGCGTGCTGAGCAGCCTTCCGATTCGGAGGTGTGTTTCGGGACGCAGCGCCTCCGGGATGAGCGAGTACGCCGCCTCCTGCACCCGGTCGTGCGTGAATCGATAGGAGTGAGTGGAGCGAACTATCAGCTCCAGCCGGAGTGCCTCCCACAGATCCGAATCGACCTCCGCCTCTGTCGTTTCGTGAGCGATTGCGAGCGTCGACGTCTCGGCGGCGTTCCCTAGGCAGGCCAGTTCCTTCAATGCCTTCTGCGTGGCGAGTGGTAACCGGCTCAGCTTTCCGACCACCAGCTCCACCACGTTTTCGGTGTAGCCGCGAGCCTGAATGGCACCAAGCTCCCAGGTCCACCTCGCCGCGCTCGCGTCGAAGGCGATCAATCCTCGCTCGACCAATGCTGCGATGAACTGATTGGCGAAAAACGGATTACCCGCTGTTTTCTCGTGAACCAATTGCGCCAGCGGCAGCGCGCGTCTTCGTTCGCAATGAAGCGCATCCGCGATCAGCTGAGCCAGATCTTCGTGCTTCAGGGGCAAAAGAGCAATTTCTTCCACGTTTGCGCCTAGCTCACGGATCGCCGAGAGCTTGCGCAGCAGCGGATGCGCCACATCCACTTCGTTGTCTCGGTACGCGCCAACCACGAGCAGGTGCCTCACCTCGGGCTGGCCCAGTAGATCTTCGAGTAGGTCCAACGTGGCCGCATCCAGCCATTGCATATCGTCTAGAAACAACGCGAGTGGATGTTCCGGTCGCGCGAAGACGCCGACCAACCGTCGAAGTGCCAATTGATTGCGCGCCTTCGCGGCCGAAGGTGGTACCTCGACGAGGGCAGGCTGTTCTCCGATGATGAACTTTAGCTCGGGAATGAGCTCGACAACGAACGCACCGTTCGGAGCCAGCGCCTGACGAAGCTCGTCCCGCCACACTTGGAGCTCAGTTTCTGGCTTGCCAAGAAGGCGACGAACCAAGCTCCGGAACGCTTCCGCCAACGTGGAGTAAGGAACGTCCTGTTTCAGCTGGTCGAACTTGCCGGAGGTGAACAGGCCGCGGGGCGGAACGAGCACTTGGTGCAGCTCGTTGACGAGCGAAGACTTGCCAATGCCCGGGTGTCCGGAGACGAGCACGAGCCGAGGCGTGCCGGTGGTGAGCACGTCTTCCAGGGCGGTGAGCAAACGATCCACTTCGTTCTCGCGCCCGTACAGGTGCTCCGGAATCATCAACCGATCAGCGGTGTCGCGCTCGCCCAGCGGGAAATCCTCGATGGTGCCTCGGGTTTCCCAATCGGCGAGACAACGCCGAAGGTCCCGCTCGAGGCCGAGAACGGTTTGGTATCGCTCGTCCGGCGTTTTCGCGAGCAGCTTCATGATGATGGACGAGAGCTGGCGCGGGATATCCTCGGAACGTGCCTGCGGCGCCTCCGGATTCTTTGCGATATGGCAGTGCACCCACTCCATGGGGTCCACCGCGCTGAAGGGAAGCTTTCCGGTGAGCGCTTGATAGAGCGTGACTCCGAGTGAGTAGAGATCAGAGCGCGAGTCGATCGAACGGTTCATACGCCCAGTCTGCTCGGGCGCCATGTACGCCAGGGTCCCCGCAATCAGCTCCGGGGGCTCGGGAGATTGGCGCTCGCGCGGCAGGCGCGACGCGATACCGAACCCGGTCAGCCGCACTTCGTCCGCTCCCGGGCCGACGAGGAGGTTGACGGGCTTGATGTCTCGGTGAACGAGACCGCGCTCGTGCATGCGCTCGACTGCCATCGAGATAGCGATGGCGAGCCGCAAGAAACGGCCAGGTTCCATGGTTTGGCCGATGACGCGGTCGAGCGGCAGCCCACCTGGAGCCTCGAGCAGCAGCACCGTTCGCCCGCGCTCACGCACGAGCTCCAGTGGCCGCACGGCCCAGTCGTTTTGGAGATATTCGCGCAGGCCGTACTCGTGGGTGAGGCGCTCGACGTAGCCCGGCGGCGGGTGCTCCGCTGTCGGAAGCACCGCCACGAGCTCTCGCCGCCCCTCTTCACCTTCGCGCCACGTTCTGCAGAACGTGCGGTCGCCGTCTTTCCAGAGGACGTCCAGGGGACCATTCAATCCACTGGCCTCGAACCGGCGTGCGGGGGTCATGGTTTGGCTCATGCTACGGCGCGCGACTTTGCCTGTTCGACTCGGACGCAAGTCCAGAGCCGCACGGGATCGAGAAGAAGAACGTTGCGCCGGGGCCCTCGTTGGCCGACGCCCAAAGGCGCCCTTCGTGGCTTTCGATGATCGAGCGGCTGATTGAAAGGCCGACGCCCATGCCGTGGGATTTGGTGGTGTAGAAAGCGTCGAACATTTTTTCGACGGACTCTGGATCGATGCCCGGACCGGCATCGCAGACCGACAAGACGGCCCGCTCATCGCGATCGCGGTGCGTCCGCACGACGGTGAGCTTTGGTCGATCCTCGACTTCGACCATTGCGTCGGCCGCATTCATCACCAGGTTCAAGATCACTTGCTGCAGTTGAACTCGGTCTCCATAAACGGTGGGAAGATCGCCGGCGAACTCGGTCTGCACGCGTACACGGCTCCGCTGAAGCTCACTCGATGTGAGGGCGATGACCTCGCGTGCGGCGTCGTTGAGGTCGACAGGCTCGATGACGCGTGCCTGCCGCGCGAACATCGCGCGCAGGCGTTTGATCACCTCCGTCGCTCGATTGATGTCTCGAATCGTACGGCGCGCGGTATCGGCGATTCCATCGAGATTCGGCGCCTCGCCTGCCAGCATGCGTAGGCAGGTGTTCGCGTTGGTGAGAATGCCCGACAGCGGTTGACTGATCTCGTGCGCGATCGAGGCCGTCAAGGTGCTCAGGGTCGTGACCCTGGCCACGTGGGCGAGCTCCGCGCGGGCCGCGTTGAGGGCATCCTCGCGCAGCTTGAGCTCGGTCACGTCCTGCGCAGCACCGACGAAGATCGGTCCATGGGTGTCGCCGTTCAGTGCATTACCCACCACGTGCAGGTTTTTCATCTTTCCGCTGGGCATGAGTAGCCGAAGCTCCCCGTTGAAGTCTCGACCCTGCTCGGCTTGCTGCCTCAGGGCTTCGAGCGTCGGAAAATCCTCGGGGTGAATCAGCTCTGCCGATATCGGGGACGGGGCGGCCTTCTCCGGGTCCTGTTCGAGGATGCGATACATCTCCGCGGACCACAGTCGTTCATTGGTGCCAAGGTTCCAGATGAAGCTGCCCGTCTTGCTCAGTCCTTGTGCGGTCGTTAGGAAGTGATTCGTGCGCCGGAGCTCGGCTTCACTGATCCTCAACGCCGCTTCGGCCTCTTTGCTCTCTGTCACATCCTGAAGCGCGCCGAGGAACACCGGCCGGTCTTGGATGTGCTCGATCCGATGGCCGACGACGTGCGCATGCCGAAGCCCGCCGTCGGTCGTGAGAATGCGAAAGACGAGATCGAAGTCCCGGCCTTCCGCGGCGCCTCCAATCACCCGCGTCACCTCCGCCATGTCCTCCGGATGGATGGCAGCTTGAATCATGCCGATGGTCACTTTGAGGTCGAGATCGAAGCCGAAGATGCGGCGGATTTCCTCGGACCAATTGTGCTCGTCAGCAAAAACATCCCAGGTAAAGCTGCCGGTCTTGCTCAGGCGCTGCGCTTCGGTCAGGCAGCTGTAGGCTTCCCGAAGGGCGGCGCCATTGGCCTTGAGTGCTGCTTCGGCAAGCTTGCTCTGGGTTACGTCTTGGATAGTGCCCATGAAGATCGGGCGCCCCTCCACGTGATCGACTACGCGCGCGTAGCCGCGGATGTGCTTCACGCCGGATGCACAACCCAAGATGCGGAAATCGAATTCGGCGTCGCCGCCTGCGAACGCCCGCTGCATCTCGGCATCGAACAACGCAAGGTCGTCCAGATGCAGCCGATCCCGCACGGCATGCACGCTGGGCGGCGTGGCTGGGTCGATCTCGAAGATCCGGTAGAATTCCTCGGACCAAGTGTGGTGATCCCGCTGCAAATCCGAAGTGAAGCTACCGGTGGCACTGAGCCGTTGGCCCTCGCTGAACTGGGCATGCGCAGTCTGCAGCTTTGCTTCGCTCGCCCGCAGCGCCCCGTCGGCCTGGTCCCGATCGATGGCGATCCCCACGATCTTCGTGAAGCGGTCGAGCACGTCCTGCTCGTTCGGCCTCGGGCTAAGTGGCTCACGTTGGTAAAAGGTGAAAACGCCCAAGACTTCGCCGGTCCCGGAGATGATCTCCGTCGACCAAGCTCCGTCGCTGGCATCGACGGTTTTGCCGTCGCTCGTTGCATTGCAGGCGTCGGGCAGGCTAGGACCTGCGCCCACGCGGAAGTGCATCCGTTCCGGGGGTTTGGTCGAGATACGGCAGAAGCAGCCGCTACACAGCTCTTCCACGAGACGGCTGACCGCGTCGAGAATCTCGCGCAGCGGCTTGCCGCGCGCGACCATCTCGAACACCTCCACTTCGCCGGCGAGCAGGGCCTGCGCTTGCTTCAGCTCCTCGACGTCGTTCTGGACCGAGCAATAGCGCACGATGTTGCCATGCGCGTCCCGGGAGGGGACCATCCGTGCGCGCACATGCCGATACGCTCCGTCGGCTCGACGCATGCGGTTCTCGCCGTCGAAGACCTCACCCAGCGTCAGCAGCCGGGAAAGCCGTGCGTAGGTCTCTGGCACGTCGTCCGGATGGATGGCGCCGGACGAGTACCATTGCTTCAGCTCTTCCAGAGACATCCCGTAAAAGTCGAGGATCGCGCGGTTGACGAACTCGAGCTGCAGATCGGGCGTCATGCACACGACCTGGGTCGGCAGCGTATCCAAGAAGCGGCGCAGGCGTCCGTCGGGCAACGGGTGGTCCGGATCGGTTGCGCTCTCGTCCGCCTCGATTCCAAGCCAACACCAGCGCGGTTTGCTGTTCAGCTCCTCGGACGCCGGCGATAGTCGGACCACGAACCAACGGTATTGTCCGTCGAAACGTCGCAGCCGCGCTTCGATCTCGTTGGCGACCCCGGAGCGCCGGATGGCGTCCCAGCTCTCGAGGAACGACGTCAGGTCGTCCGGATGGATCGCCTGACGCCACCCGGAGTCCAAAGCCTGTTGAGGCACGAGACCCGTGTATTCGCACCAGCGACGGTTGACGAAGTCGCTCGCGCCATCACTGTGCGTCGTCCACAGCAGCCCAGGAACCGCATCCAAGATCCCGTTGGCATAGTCCGCCATCCCTTCACTTTCGTGTCACCCGCGGCCCATCGCGCCCAGGTGGCTCGGATTCTACTTGATATCGCCGTCACGCTGCGTCTGGGAAACGGTGCGCCACGTTTCCGTGCGAAGTCCATGATACTTTGGTATCGCTTTCGGCTTCGCGCGCAGCAGATCCACTCTGTCGCGGCCCGCACTTCGTGACCAATTGTATACCCCCCAAAACCAACACCAAAGTATGATCGACGCCGCGTAACGGCGACACCCTAGTGCCACAGCGTAGCGGTGAATCAGAGCGCAGTGATAAAAGGAGGGCGGCAGTGGATGGCAGTCAGCCGAGCGATCTAGCCAGAAGCGAATCGAGGACATGGCGCATGTCACACCCTGTACCAACCGTGTTCGTGGTGGACGACGATGTTTCCGTGCGCGAATCACTCGAGCTCTTGATCCGTTGCGAAGGGATGCACCCGGAAACATTTGCATCCGCGAAGGAATTTCTGGACCGCCCACGAGTCCTCAATGCGAGCTGCTTGGTGCTGGACGTGAGTCTTCCAGAGCTCAGCGGTTTGGATCTACAGAAGTTACTCGTGGCAGACGGCGCGGTCTTGCCCATCATCTTCATCACGGGCTACGCCAACGTGCCAATGACGGTGCAAGCAATGAAAGCAGGGGCCGTGGAGTTCCTGACGAAGCCGTTTAACGACGAAGAATTGTTGCAGGCCATCCGCGGCGCCATCGCACGGAGCCAGAAAGCGCTCGCGCACGAGCTGGAGGTTCGAGCGTTGCAAGAGAGCCATGCCTCCCTGAGTGAGCGTGAGCGAGAAGTCATGGCTCTGGTCGTGTCAGGCTTGTTGAACAAGCAAGTCGGTAGCGAGCTGGGCATCAGCGAGATCACGGTGAAGGCGCACCGCGGTAAGGTGATGCGAAAGATGAAGGCCGAGTCGCTCGCAGATTTGGTGAACATGGCGTCGAAGCTCGGCTTGTCGGCCACGCCGAAGAGTTGATACGGCCGCACAGGTCTGGCTTGCCTCAGCGGCGAGACCGCTCAACGTTGAGTCGGGCGTCTTCGAGCGCTTGCTCCGGCGTTTTCCCGTGCTCGCGCGCGATGATGTAAGCGGCATACCACGTTGACCAGTGGTGGTTCGGGGAGCTCGCGCCGTACACGCCATGGCGCTCTTCCGCTTCGCGCAGCAACCCCGTCAGCGTTGGCACGTCCAAATTCGTGCCTCGACCGGGAAGCCGCGTCTTGATCTCCTGCAGTAGCCAGCTGTTACCGTCCGGATCGCTGAACGAGGCCCAGGAGCGGTAGGAATTGCCTTGCGGGTCTGGCCCCGGGACACGACCGTTCGTGCCAACCACATGCAGGCCGCCGTCGAAGTGGAATACCTCGCTCACAGCCGCGCCACGCTCGACGAGGGCAGCGCGCGCAAGCTCGATGTCAGAGACGATCAGGAACGTGCCTTGCATCGAGCCAGGCACGGCCGTCGTGATTCCTTTGCCAAAAATAATCGAGCACGGTGAACCAGGCGGCGTCAGTTGCACCACCCGCCAGTCGTCGCCGGTCGCGAAATCGGCATCGAGCCGCCAACCAAGCCCGCCGTAAAAGTTCTTGGCGCGGTCGACGTCGGCCACTGGAATGATGACGACCTCGAGCTTGAGCTCAGCGGTCGCGGGAGACAGGGCTGGAGTGGCGTTTTGATGGCTCGACGGTGCGCTGTTCATATTGAATCTCCGTGGTTGGCAGTGAGGGGTGCGCGAGTTGGCTCTGCGCCGTGTCGCGCCGCGGCGGCGAGCTGGTGCAAACTCTCGCCAAGCACTCGATTGAATGCAGGAAATGGGTGGAGCACGTCGGCGAGCATGGTCAGTGGTGTGCCGAGCTTGATGGCCAGCACCAGCTCGCCGAGGATTTCGCCGGCGCGCGGCGTGACCAGCGTCGCGCCGATCAGCACCCCGCGCTGGCGGTCACCGACCAGCTTGAGCGCGCCCCCCTGAAAAGCGTGGATGTAGCCGCGCGCACTCTGGCCCGGATCCGCGCTCGTGACGACGAGGTCGAGGCCACGCGCGCGCGCGGCCGCCTCTGACAGTCCAACCGATGCGACCTCGGGATCGGAGAACGTTACTCGAGGAATCGCGGTGTGATCAGCCCTGGCGTCCACGCCTCGCAATCGGCGGGCCACCACTTGACCGTGGTAGTAAGCTAAGTGCGTGAACCCACCGAGGCCCGTGACGTCACCCGCGCCGTACAGACCGGGGCGCACTTCGAGCGTCGCCGGGTCCACCTTCAGCCAACCGCGCTCCGTTTGTGGGATGCCCTGCCCGCGCCACGCCTCTAGGTTCGGGCGACGCCCCGTCGCAACCAACAACCGCTCGGCCGACACCTCTGCACCTGACTTCAGGCGCACGATGACGGCCGCTGTCCCCGCGCGTTGCGGTTCGACGCCGATGCACGAGTCGCCGAGCAGTACCGTGATGCCGTCCGCCTCCAGGTGGGGCCGGAGCGCGAGCCCTGCCTCCGGCTCTTCTAGGCCAAGCAGGCTCGGTCCACCTTCGATCAGCGTCACCTTGCAGCCGAGGCGTGCGAACGCCTGACCCAACTCGATACCCACCGCGCCTGCCCCGAGGATCGCGAGCGAGGTCGGGAGCTCGCGCGGAATCGCCGCCTGCCGGTTGGTCCAGTATTCCACGCTCTCCAGTCCGGGAATGTGCGGAATCGCGGCGGTGCCGCCGTTGGCGATCACCACGGCGCGGCGCGCGACGAGCGCTGCGCCTCCAACCGTGACCGTGTCTGGGTCGGTGAACTTGCCCTCGCCACGAAACAGCCGTGCCCCAGTGGCTTCCATCGCCGCCGCAGGGCGGCTGTCATCCAGGTCACGCGCCATCCCCAGCACCCGCTTGGAGACTTTCGGGAAGTCGAGCGTCCAGTTCACGCGTGATGCCGCGAGCAGACGCGCACGCTCGGCCTCGGTCAGCGTTTCGCCGGAGCGAAGTAAGGTCTTGGAAGGGATGCAGCCCCAATACGGGCACTCCCCGCCGACGAGCTCGCGCTCGACCACGGCCAAGGTCAAGCCACTGTCTCGAAGCCCCCCCGCGAGCGCCTCTCCGGCGACGCCCCCGCCGAGACACACGACATCGAATTCAGTGCGATTGGTCATGGCGTTTGCTCCCACGAGGTCTCGCGTACACGCGCGCCTCCCTCGCCTTCACGGTGCATAGCGGGTGAACACGAAGTCGCGCGACTTCACGGCTTGGTGACAGGGGTAGCAAGTCTGCATCATGGAGTCGTCTAGCGCTTTGCCGTCGTTGAATTGGGCGTAGCCCCAGCCGCCAGTGGCCGCGTATTTCTTCGAGTCCTTGACCATGAACTGAACGCCGTTCTTCGGACATTCATGCTTCATCGAGCGGCGACAACGGTCAGTTGCCGACCTAACCAAGCGAATGGGCGTCACTGGGCAATTCACCATTGTACGAAGGTATCGGCGCACTTCCGAGCGGCCCGCCCGCCTACATTCGACGCACCCCATACTTTGGTACAATCGCCTTGCACGCAACTGCTCGCACGTACTGACCAGCACGGCATCGAACCTTGACGCTCCGTGTGTCGACGAGAGTGTACTGGACCCGGTTTCGCGAGGAGATGAAGATGAAATACGAAGGATCGCTACGCTCCGCTGTCTTTTTGGCCCTGACGTGCGCGGCTGGCCTTGGCTTCGAAGAAGCACTTGCGCACGCTGAAAGTACACCAGCCAAGTCCAAGGACGGCGCGAGCGCGGACCCGGAAGTAATCCGTCCGTTTCATGTCAGCATTCCCAACCAAGCTCTCGCCGACCTTCGGCGCCGCGTTGCGGCGACTCATTGGCCCGAAAAGGAGTTGGTTTCGGACAAGTCGCAGGGTGTGCAGCTCGCCACCATGCAGCAGCTCGCTCACTACTGGAGCACTGAGTATGACTTTCGCAAATGTGAGACGAAGCTCAACAGCTACCCTCAGTTCGTCACCAATATCGATGGCGTCGATGTCCACTTCATTCACGTGCGTTCGAAACAGCCCAACGCCCTGCCCATCATCATCACCCACGGTTGGCCGGGCTCGATCATCGAGCAACTAAAGATCATCGAGCCGCTGACGAACCCAACCGCATACGGCGGGAGCGCCGCGGACGCGTTCGATGTCGTGATTCCATCGCTGCCGGGCCACGGATTTTCGGGGAAGCCCACGGTTACCGGCTGGGACCCAGTGCGCATCGCGCGCGCCTGGGCGGTGCTGATGAAGCGCCTGGGATACACCCGCTACGTGGCGCAAGGCGGTGATTGGGGGAATGCGGTCACGGAGCAACTGGCCCTGCTGACGCCACCAGGGCTGCTTGGCATACACACCAACATGCCCGCTACGGTGCCGGCTGACGTAGCGAAGGCCCTGCAGTTCGGTACTCCCCCGCCCCGCTTCTCTGCCGAGGAGCAGGGCGCGTGGGATCAGCTCGACTCCTTCTACAAGCACGGCTTGGGCTATGCGCAGGAGATGGCGAATCGCCCGCAGACCCTGTACGGGCTTGCGGATTCGCCCGTTGGTTTGGCCGCTTGGATCCTGGACCATGACGCAAGCAGTGAAGCGCTCATTGCGCGGGTGTTCGACGGCCAGCCGGAAGGGCTCACGCGTGATGACATACTCGACAACATCACGCTCTACTGGTTGACGAATACCGCTGTGTCCTCGGCGCGCTTGTATTGGGAAAACAAGCTCGACTTCTTTGCCCCGAAACACGTCGCCCTCCCGGTCGCCGTGAGCGTGTTCCCGGATGAAATCTATGCTGCACCGCGGACCTGGACGCAAAAGGCGTATCCGAAGCTGATTCACTACAACCGGCTGCCCAAAGGCGGGCACTTCGCGGCCTGGGAGCAACCGGTGGCATTGACTGAAGAGCTGCGCGCTTCATTTCGATCGCTTCGCTGAACTAACGGGGAGCAAACGGTGAAGACTCCGGCGGGCCTGAGGGAACAACCCGTGTGGCGCCACGGCAAAGCGCTCGTCGAATTGTTCGCCGTAATGGCGCTGGCAGTTGAAACGGCGTTTCTCACCAGCTCTTTGATCGTGGCCATCTGCGCGTTGCTTGCGGGCTTGGATGTCGCGTTCGTGCTCGCGATCGCGTGGATGCGGCCAGTAGGCAGCCGCGAGCATCACCCCCCGATCGACAAGGTGCTGGATGACGCTGACCCGTGACACCACGTTGTCTGCCTCGAGCCCCGGTGCAGACATCGCGTTGTGCTTCAACGCTGGCCCAGATGGGAAGTGCGGCAGATCTAGGGTTTGATGGCGTGCGCGCGAGCCAGCCCTGCGAGTTCGGCGCTGCCTGCAGACAGCACCAGGCTACTTGGCAGCTCACACGCTGACCAATGCACGGTCCAGCTGAGCGATGCGCCGGGCAAGAGCACCTGCTCGGCCCCTTGCTCCTCGACTTCGAGCAGCTTGGGGTTCGCGGTGCCACTCGTCCAGAGTTGGATTTCTGCCTGATTCGTCGGCAGGCTGGCGTCGGGCGCGTCGACGAAGCTCTTCACGAACAGCACCGGGAGCAGGCTTTTTCCGAACTTATTGGCATGCGCCAGCCAACCCTCGGCGCCGTCGAACTCGGTCAGGTAGTTGTCCAAAGTCAGACTGAGGCTGGGGTAATTCAGCCATTCGATGCCGCCCGCCGCGGGGGGCGGAGGGAGCAAGCTCATCGGCAGTGGGTTTTGGCCTGAGTCTTCGGTGATGGTTCGGCCGCCCGGACCCTTGGGCGCGAAAGTGTAACCGCCCGCGCGCACGCGAGTCAGCTCCCAGGGCGCCCAGGCGGCGCTCAGCTGGGCTTCGTTGACCAGCTGATACTCGATGCTGACCACGCCGCTCGCCCGATTGACCCAGAAGCGTTTGTGCACGCTCAAACCGACGCTTTGGGCAATACTGCTGGTCAAGCTCACGGAAGTCCCATCCGCATGAGCAACGTAGGCCGCCGAGTCAATTTCTTCCGCTATTGGCCACGTCCAAGCCTGTTGTGGGCTCGGCCAAAACGTGGAGCCGGTACTCGGATCGAGCAAGTTGTTGCCGTCGATCGAAAATTCGATCACGCGCGCTCCACGCGCACCGGCCACCACGAAGCGGTAGCGCCCGAACGTGAAACTCCAGTTCCCAGCGCTGTCGACTTGAGGGGTGACACTCCCGTTCAGGTTCGGAAGCGAAACAGAGCCCGGAGCGGCCCAGCCCTGGCCGCAACGGCCATCGAAGTCAGTCAAGGCGTCGGCGCTGCCTGCGGCTCCGCCGTCGACGCTACCTCCGAAGCCGCCTCCGGGAACGCCGCCAACCTCACTCGCCCCGGCTGCGGACCCGCCACCGCCGGGGCTACTGGTCAGGCCGGCCCCAGCGGCACTCTGGCCGCCGCCAGCCTGGTTGCCCGCGGTCCCGCCAAGATCGACCGAGCTGCCGCCCGCGCCTGCTCGATCTTCGCCGCGGCCCGCCGAAGCCCCCGCGACCGCATCGACCGTTCCGGGCCCGGGTTTGGGCGAGCAGCTCCAGAGCGCTAGCCCCCCGGCGAAGCAAGCCGCCAAGCAGTGCCAGGATGGACTTCGGCGCATCCCTATAGACTGCCATAGACCCAAGTCGGTGACGAGTGTGTACGTGCTCCGCTCTGCTGCCCGGGTTGGAGCGCAGGTCCGAACGGCGCGGCAATTGTTCCTGAAGTAACCGTTTGACGACTAACTACGCTGAACGGGTTCCACGCGAGGCGCAAGATTCGCGCAGCGCGGCCAGCTGGATCGCCACCCGGAGCGCGGACCGTTCCCGAGAAGCCCCGCGCGAATCCCCGCCAAGACGCTGAACCTCACTGGGGTCGGCGCTCAGCGATGCTTCGGGGGTTAGACGTGCGGCGCTTTCAGACCCGTCCCCACGATGAACACTTCCGTACTCTGCTGGCGCGTGCCCTCGGGGCGAATCACTTGGCACTTCTCGTAGCGCTCGCCGGCAATCTTGCGCGCGATTTGGAAGTCGCCACTCATGAAGATTTTGGCCACGAAATGCGAGCCCACTTTACCGAGCGCGAGCGCCACATCCAAGGCGCGCAGACAAAGCTCCAAACTGCCGGCCTGATCGCGGATCTTCGAGCCCGAGGTGTTGGGCGCCATGTCGCTCAACACCACGTCATACGGAGCGAACGCTGACAGGCCGGCGTTCTCGAGCGTCAGTGCGTCGCCTTGCGCCACCTTCACGTTGGGCGGAAACGCCTGACGTATCTCTTGCAGATCGATGGCCAGCACTCGCCCGCCGGGTCCGACCTTCTGGCTTGCATACAGCGACCAAGAACCCGGCGCCGCGCCCAGATCGAGCACTTTCTGCCCGCCGTGGAAGAGCTTCACGCGGCGATCGATTTCCTCTAGCTTGAATACGCTGCGCGCGGGGAAACCCTGCGCCTTGGCCGCCTTGGTGCGGGCGTCCGGCTTCTCGTAGGCATTGCCCTTGCGACCGCTCATTTGACGCTAATTAGCACGCTCTTGGCCGGAGACGGTCCGCTCGGACCGGGCGGGCAATCGAGCGGCGAGGGCAGGTCCTTGAGCTGGCTGATTTCGCGTCCAGCAGCGCGCGCCGCGTCGTGCGCGATCTTGCGGAACGACTGGGGCGAGGTCTTTCGGTGGTTGGTCACGGCCAGCACGCGGCCGCCCGGCTCGAGCACGGCGAACACCCGCTCGAGAGCGCCTTGATAGCCATCCGCGACGCGGAACGTCTTGCCCTTGCCGGAGGTGGAGAAGCTCGGCGGGTCCAAGATCACGATCCCGAATTTTTCGCCGCGTTTGGCCGCGCGCACCAGCCATTCGAGCGCGTCCGTCTGCACGAACGAGTGCGCCGCTGGGTCCAGTCCGTTCAGCGTGAAGTTCTCACGTCCGCGCGCAAGTGCGTGGCCGGAGAGATCGACGCTCGTCACGTGCTCGGCTGAAGCCAGCGCTGCGTACACGCTGAAGGAGCAGGTGTAGCAGAACAAGTTCAAGACTCTTTGGCCGCCGCAAAACGCGGCCACGCGCGCGCGGTTGTCGCGCTGATCGAGGAACAGGCCGCAGGACAGGCCCTCGTCGAGCGTGATCCCGAAACGTGCCTGCCCCTCCTGCACCACGACCGGCTCGGTCGGCGCTTCACCCGCGACTGGCTCCTTCGGTGCCAGCTCTGCATGCGTCTCGCGACGCAAATCGGCGCGAGCGCGCTGCTTCAGATACACCCCGCGCGCGCCGAATTCGTGCAGCAAATCGGCTAGTTCTTGGCGACGATCACTGGCTTCGTCGCTGGACGAGGCCAGCACCGCAAAATCGCCGTAGCGATCGACACACACGCCGGGCAAGAAATCACCCCCATCATTGACCAGCCGAAACGTGTCGTTGGTAGCCAAAAGTGGCTCGCGCAAACAGCCGGCGTCCGCCAAGGCTTCGCGCACGCGTGCAGCCGAGCCGAGCTCTGGCACGCGTGCATGTAGCGCGTCCTCGAACGCCGCGGGCACCGCCGCGTGCGCACGGACGTCGGGACTCTTCAAAACCAGATCCCGCGCGTGCAAGAACAAGCGCTCGGCCGCTGCCCCTCCATATGAGGTATCGCCGACGATCGGCGCGCCGGCGTGACTCAAGTGGACGCGCAACTGATGGGTGCGTCCGGTCTCCGGGCGCAGCTCGAGCAGCGCCCGGCCCCGCACGCTGGCCAAGACACGGTAGCGCGTGAGCGCGCGCTGGCCGCCGCTCTTCACGACCCGCGTGCGCCCCTTCACTGTCTCCAGACGCTGCTCGATGATGCCGGAATCGCGCAGCGTGGCTTTGCCCGCAAAGGCCACCACCGCGACATACGTACGCTCGACCGCGTGCGCCTCCATCTGCTCGGCGATCATTGGATTGAGTGCAGCGTCGCGCGTGAATGCCAGCACCCCGGACGTGCCCAAATCCAGGCGCTGATGGACGCCGAGGTAGTCAGTGTCGCCGCGTGCGCGCAGCATGCGCTTCAAGCGGGAGACGAGGTCCGAAGCGTACTGCTCGTCACCGCCATGCACGACGATCCCGGGCGGCTTGTCGACGAACAACAAACCGCCCTGATCGTGCAGGATCCGCTGGGCGCGGAAAGCGGGAAACAGTGCCTCGAAAGCCATGCCGATGCAGAGCTTTCAAATGCGAATCAGGCCGCGCGGAACGCGGCGTGACGCGGCATCACTTGGCCGGCTTGCCGCCGCGCTTCTTGACCGCACCGCGCACGAACACGAGGCCGTTGCGCGCGCCGGGGATACCACCGTGGATCAGAATCAGGTTCTGCTCCGGGATCACTTTGACGACCTTTTGGCTGAGCACGCTGACCGTCTTGTTGCCGTGCTGACCCGGCATCTTCATGCCGAGCTTCACGCGACCCGGGGTCATGTTGGTACCGATCGAGCCACCGTGACGGCGGTACTCGTGAGTACCGTGCGTGCGGGTGCCACCCTTGAAGTTGTGGCGACGCATGACGCCGGAGAAACCGTTGCCCTTGGAGATGCCCTGCACGTCCACGAATTGACCGGCCTCGAACAATTGATCGACCTTGAGGTCCGAACCGATCTCCACGCTGGCGGCAAACTCAGCGGAGCAACGGAGCTCGCGCAGCTCGCGGCGCGGCGTCACGTTGGCTTTCTTGAACGCACCCGCGAGCGGCTTGTTGGTGTGCTTCTCTTTGCGCTCACCCGAGCCGACGATGACGGCATCGTAGCCGTCCTTTTCTTGGCTGCGCTTGCCGACCACGCTGACGTTGGATTCGACGACGGTGCACGGGACGACGCTGCCGTCTTCCGTGAAGATCTGAGTCATGCCGATTTTTCGGCCGATGACGCCGGGGAACTGATTCATAACGAGAGGACTTCCGTGGTAAGTGGCGAGGCCGTTACCCGGCTAGCAGCTGGGAACGGATTCGCGTTACATGCGATGCCGGTTGAGAAAAACGGCCCGCTTTTCGATTCAGGCCCGGCGGAGTAGCCCCCCAGGGGCGTCCCGTCAAGCGGAAGCCGACCGAGGATGGTGAACGCCAGCTCAGATTCGCTTGACGGCGGGTCCTCGGGATGCATAATCCCGCGCCCCTACCCCATTTTCTCAGGATCGGCACAGACACCATGGCGACGCTCTCGATTATCCAAGCCCTCGAATCTGCCGCGCTCCGCAAGGATCTGCCGGATTTTCGCGTCGGTGACACGGTCTCCGTGCACTACAAGATCGTCGAAGGCGACAAACTGCGCGTGCAGGTGTTCAAGGGCGTCGTGATCAAGCGCCACCGCGCCGGTCTGCAGTCTACCTTCACCGTCCGCAAGGTGAGCTTCAATATCGGCGTCGAACGCATGTTCCTCCTGCATTCACCGCGCATCGAGAAGCTGGAAGTGACCTCGCGCGGCGTCGTGCGCCGCGGCCGCCTCTATTATCTGCGTGACCTGACGGGCAAGGCTGCCCGCATCCAAGACGAAAAGGACCGCTGAAATCGCCAGTCGCCGCCGCCTGTGACGGGCTCCGCGGCGACTCATTTCTGGCCGTCTCAGGTGCTCCCGACCCCGGGGCTGAATGCTCGGTTCAGCCCCGTTTTGCTGGTCGGGGCCGCTAGCTCGATTTCTTTCGCCGGGTGAACGCAAGGGGCCCACGCGTCGGAACGCATCCGACCCCCTTTAACTGCGTAATGATGCAGTAAAACAGGTATGCTCCCGGCGCTTGGCCACGCAAGTAAGCGGGGCATAGCTCGAGCTCGGGAGTTTTTCACATGATCGTGTGCACGCGGTGCGGCGCCTCGAACCAGCCCACCAGCAAGTTTTGCCTGTCCTGCGGCAACCCTTTGGCCGCCGCGGCAGCGCCCCCTCCCGGTCACGGCGCGCCTCCCCCCGCGCAGCAGCCGCAGCAGCCCCCACCCGCGCCAGCTTGGGCACAGTCGCCGCAGGCTCCGCCGCCGTACGGCGCGCCGCCACCGCCCTGGCAATCGCCAACCGGGCAACCGCCTCCAGTTCCCCCGAATCTCGGCTACGCTCCGCCGCCTGCGCCGGCTTGGAACAACCCGCCCCCCGCCGATCAGGGTGGCTTTGCCCCGGCACCCCCGGCTGATCGCGCGCGCTTCGGCTCACCCGAAGGCATGAATCCATTCGGAGCCACGGTCTCGCCCACGGCCGGTGGCCCGCCACCCGGTTACGGCGCGCCGCCGCAAGCCCCGCCCGCCGCCGCCTACGGCCCCGCGCCAGGCTACGGCGCGGCACCGGCGCCATATGCGCCGCCCCCGCCCGCAGCGTATGCGCCCCCGCCCGCAGCGTATGCGCCCCCGCCCGCAGCGTATGCGCCCCCGCCCGCATACGCTCCGGCGCCCCCGGCGTACCAGCAGCCACCTGCCGCGGTTCAGCCACCATGGTCTGCGCAGGTCGCGCCCGTTGCAATGCCCGCGCAAGCGCGGCTCAGCGCACCGTCGGGCCCGCATTCGCACGATCCGTCTGCGTTCGCCGCCACTTCGCCACCGCCGACGACGGACGAGCACGAGGCTCAGATCCGGCGCAGCCAGGCGCCCGTCGCTCACAGCCCTTCGGCCCCGCCCATCGCCCATTCTGCACCACCGCCGCCCGCCCCGGTCGCGCTCGGCCCGGGCCGTGATCCCGAGTTGATCGAGGCGGGCGCAATTCGCGCGCTCGCCGGCTTCCTCGTCAGCTACGACCAAAGCGAGTTCGGCGTATTTTGGCCGCTGTATCAGGGTCAGAACGTGCTCGGTCGCAAAGGCGCCGGCGCCGGTCTGGACATCGAAATCGACAGCCCAACGACGTCCTCGCGGCACGCGATCGTGTACGCATCCGCGCGTCCGGGCCGACTCAAAGTCGAGGACAGCGGCAGCACCAACGGCACGTTCATGAACGAAGCCCCGCTCGAGCGCGGCAAGAAGTTCGAGCTCCGCGACAACGACACGCTGCGCTTGGGTGGCTTCAGCGTCACCGTGAAGATCATTTAGTTTTCCCCGACGAACCCCCCGAAACGCGACCCAAAAGCACAACAGGGCAGTGATGCAGCATTCACTCAACTATCGGTCCCCGAGCCGCGCGGTGGTCGCGCTGGCTTCTCTGCTCGTCTGCTGGTTCGTGGCGCTTCCCACGCAAGCTTCGCCGGAGGCAAAGATCTTGCGCGTCGATCCGCGTGCAGCGCAGGACAACGGCAATCCGGTCTTGACCACGGTCGTGGAGGTGTCGCAGAGCAAGCGCGTCAGCGATGCCATCGCCGAGTGCGGCGCGCTGACCGGCAACGGCCAGTTCGACTGCATGAGCCAGAATCTGGAAAAGCCGTTCGCGCTCTACACGCCTTTCCCCTTTCCGGCGCAAAATGCGATCTTCACCGTGACGGTGGACGGCACCGACGTGCCCGCCAAGTTCGTCAGCGACGCAGCCTGGGGCGATAGCCTGCAGCAACCGGGCGTGGGCACTGCCTGGCTGATCTTGGTCGACGCCGATCGACGGATGGGCAAAAGCTTCACCGACGCGCGCCAGCTCGCGCAGCAGTTCGTGCTCAGCATGGGTGCGAACGACATCGTGAACGTGATGTTCTTCAACGACCGCCAAGTCGTGAAGGATTCCAAATGGGTCAGCGCGGCGCAGAAGGCGCGCGCGCAGAGCGTGATCAACGCCACCACGGACACTTTTCCGTCGTCCGGCCGCAATCGCTCGCTGCTCACGATCATCAAGACCGCTGCAACGGACGGCTTCGGCGCGCTCGGCAACGTCGGCGATGACGTCGCCATCCCGCTGCATCAAGCCATGATCGTCCTCTCCGACGGCTACGGCGGCGCGGATCCCTCGACGACCGGCCCCGGTGCACTGCAGCTCCAGCAATACCTGACTGGCGGTCGTTTCCCGGAAGACAACACAGCACTCCCCAAGGCCCCCGTACCCGTGATCAGCGTCTGGTACCCGCCAGGCGTGGTCGACGAGTTTCGCCAAAACTCGCTCGAGTTCATGCAGAACATGGCCAACACCGACATCGGTGGCTTCTTCACCGTCATGCGCGAAGGCGGGGGCTCGCGCTCGAACACCATCGTCAGCACGGTGCGTCAGCGCTTCTCGAAGATGCACATCGTCAAGTGGAAGGCTTCCTGCGTCGCCCCGACCGTGACGCAAAGCTTCAAGCTGGTGTTCAACAACGTCAAGCCGCCGATCTTGGGCGACAACACGTTCAAGGACGTGCCGGTTGGCATCGATCCTTCGACCTGGCCGCTGGACGTGAACGTGGTCTACACGCAGGACATGGCCAAATCGCAGGGCGGCGTGTATCCCGGCGGTTCGTTCAAGGTCTACGGAGATTTCTGCTGGGGCGGCGAAAAGGGCCGCGCGGAAGTGTATTTCCTACCTTCGGGCCAGCCCTTGCCGACCGCGCTCGCGGGCACCGACATCGACCAGGCCAAGCGCACGCAGCAACAACTGATCGCGATGGGCATGAAGGGCACCTCGCTCGAGGCCAGCGATACCTTTGCTCAGTTCGAAGCGCCGGACAAAGACAAGATCCTGGCCGGCTCCGGCGATCAAGCCGTGGTGCGCTTGGTGATCTACGACAACAAGGCGCACCGCACCAGTGGCGTCACGGGGGCCACCATCATTCAACTCAAGGGCACCACGCAGCCGCTGCCGTTGCTCTTGATCTTGAGCGCTTGCTTGGGGCTCGTGGTAATCGCCCTGTTGATCATCGTGATCGTGCGCAGCGGCGGGAAGAAGCGCGGGGGCGGCGGTGGCCCTCCGGCTCCGGTTGTCGGCGGCGGTGGCGGCGGTTACGGCGCGCCGCCTGGCGGATACGGAGGCGGCTATGGGGCGCCGCCTGGCCAAGGCTATGGATCTCCGCCCGGCTACGGTGGTCCGCCGCGTCAGGGCGCGCCGCTCGCGAGCGTCAGCCCCGAGCTGATGTACGGCGGCGCTCCGCCGGGTCAGGTCTACGGTGGGCAAGCCCCCTCACCCCAAGCGCCGCCGCCGAACCCCTATGGCGCGGACGCCTCGAGCGCGCTTCTGCAATGTTCGGCCGGAGTATTTACCGTGCTTTCCGGCCAAGAAATGCGCGCCGGCCGCGACGCCGCGCAATGCGGCATCGCCTTGGCCGAACCGCGCATCTCCGCCGTGCACGCCACGTTCAAACTCGAAAGTGGGCAACTGATGCTGCGCGACGAGCACAGCAACAACGGCACCCTGGTGAACAACAATCGTCTTTCGCCGGGCGTTTGGGCGCCGGTGCCCAACGGTTCGGTCGTGCGCTTGGGGCCGGTGGAATTTACGGCGCGAGTTCAGTAGCGACGCAGGCTGGCTCCTCCCTCTGGCAGCAAGCGCGCGGACTCCAATGCCAAAGCCGGAAGCGCCAGCTCCTAGCCCGCAT